>ENA-OQDC01000911-OQDC01000911.1-human-gut-metagenome-genome-assembly--contig:-NODE-911-length-17509-cov-3.763779_pt1 | contig 17509 bp, 17 predicted proteins | sample MGYA00242770_ERZ504601 | MGnify/ENA primary metagenome ERZ504601 (study PRJEB26092, sample SAMD00036305) | human gut metagenome | host: Homo sapiens | study: EMG produced TPA metagenomics assembly of...
GAGTTCCAACGCCTCGCGGCGGAACCCGTCGTCGTAATGTCTCCTCCGATCCTCGCGCATATGAGAGAACCGCACCTCCGATCATCGAATCTGAATTTCTTCAGTCCAACAATCGGGGTGCGGTTCAAAGCGGGAGGGTTTCCTAGTATGACGAAGCGATAATCAAAACATCAGATTTGCATCTGCATGGCCTGAGAACGGCGGGCGCGCATGGCGCGGCGCTTCAGCGCACGACGCTCATCTTCGCTCAAGCCGCCCCACACGCCGTAATCCTGATTGGTGTCCAGTGCGCACTTCAGGCATGCGTCAATCACTTTGCAGGTGCGGCACACGGCCTTGGCCTCCTCAATCTGCTGATAGGCTGCACCGGTGTTGCCCACCGGGAAGAAGAGTTCCGGATCCTTGTCACGACATGCGGCCTTGGCTCGCCAATCAAAAGCGCTGCTCATTGCTTGCCTCCCTTAAAAGCCCCGTGGCTGGTGTTGTTCCTTAAGTCCAGTACCAAGGTAACCACGAACCGTGGTGATTTTCAAGAGGTTTTGCCGAGAAAAAAACCGAAGTTTTCACGAAGCGCACTGCACCAGACATGCCGATGTGCCCTCGATGAGCACGGCCCGGCCCGCGTTGTCGGCATCGATATGACTCATCATATCCAATAGGCGAGCGGGGACTCCGGCCATAAGATCGGACGTTCTCTCCCCGCACGGGAACACGATTCTGGTATTGCAATGCTCCGGTATACGTATCGGGCGAATCGTGCTGACGGCGAATACCACGCTGACGGACTCATCGGCCAACGCATGTGTGAAAGACAGCGCCTGCTCGTCGGTGCGGAATGGGTCGAACAACTCATCGGCGTCGTCGACGAACCACACGATATGCGGAGGCGGTGGTGCATCCGAGCTGGCATACGGCGTGCGACGGCCGCCATGAAGCCATTGCGAGCTCCATACCCGACGATGCGGGGAACTGACACGTACCGCCAAGCCATCAGCCATGCTGGCGTGTCGAGCCAATGTTTTCAGCAACGTGGTTTTGCCGCGCCCCTGCGGGCCGATGACACCGATATTGCCACCGGTGAGGGATACCGTCGCCTCTCGCAGGTTGATGCCATCGTCGGCAAGTCCAAATCGAATGCGTTGCGGTGCGTGGTCGGCCACAGTCCGGTCTTTTACGTGCCGGGGGAGTGGCGCGGTAAACAGGGACGGTTGCGGCGGGCTTCCGACGAACCGCGATGCGAACGCGATCTGGCGGCACACCGCATCGATATCGCGTGCCGTTGCACAGCGGAATGCCGTCACCTGTTCGGAATCGTTGCAGAACGCCGCACCGGGCATTGCCGGACTGAGGTCGGCGGCACGACCATCGCCAAGCAGCTCGCATGATTGCAGACGGTCCCGAACCCGTAAACAAATGCTGACGGACATATTCGCCTTCATATCGGCACTGACCTGACCCATGGGATTCTGCGTACAGGCGATCAGATACATGCCCAGTGACCTGCCGAGCGAGGCAATACGCACCAGACGATTCACATAATCCGGGAGCTGGTCCTTCAGGGCATGGAATTCGTCAATGACCACGATCAGGCGCGGTGGCGGATTGACCATATCGCGGATATCGGAAGCATGGACAGCGGCGGACAGCTGTTCACGGCGTGTCAGTTCGGCTTCCAGCGCACGCAACGCGCGTACGGCATGCGCCAGATCCAGATCGCATACGCTGCCCACGGTATGCGGCAACCGTTCGAGTTTGCGGAACGCGGAACCGCCTTTGAAATCCAAGAACACGAAATTCAGATGCTCAGGCCCGTTCATCGAGGCGAGCGCCAGACACCAGCTTTGCAGCAACACGGATTTTCCGGAACCAGTGGTGCCGGCCACCAGAGCATGCGGCCCCTGACGGTTCAGATCGAGCATCAGCGGCTCGCTTCCGGTCATGCCGATCGGCACCGCAAGGTCAAGGGGTTCAAGCCAGCGGCCCACAATGGCGCGCCATGGCAGGCGTGCGAAGTGCAGCAGCGATTCTATCGGCTGCGACGGCGCATGACGGAGGTCTGCGGCGCGGTCATCGGCGTCGCCCGTGATACCGACATCGATCGTTGCCTGTTGCGGATCGGGAGCCTTCTCCGGGCCTGGAGGCGAGGGGAGCGTCAGCAGCAGGGACACGAGACAGGCGAATATGCCCGGTGCGATCATGGCGGCGAACAGCCATTGCCCGTGCAACAGCAGTATGACCATCATCAATGCCTGCGCGATCATCGGGCATGCCGCGGCAAACATGGTCAGGCGGGCGCGCAATGGCGGCGCGCCCAAACGGTGCTTCGCCCGGGATACGGCGGATGCCGTATGGACGGAATGTCGCTTCGAATCGTTCTGCTGTGATGTCATGCTTCCAGCGTGGGGGAACGCATGCCGAAAGCGCAAGCCGAATCAAGGTATGTGGTTCTAGCTTGCCGAGTTATCCACATGACATTTTGCCCGTGCATGATTGGCGGTGTAGGCAACGGTGACGATCATGCGCCGATGATGAAGCCGATGGGCTCCGGGAAAGCGTCGGTCAGCCTTCCGCCAGATTGCCCACGGTGCCGGCCTTATACGTGCCGTCGGCAAGTTGATTGAACAGTTCGGTGTTCTTGGCGTCGTCAAGCAGCACCGAGGAACCAACGCCATCAACGTAATAATCGGGGTCGGACCAGTACACGCTGCCGGAGATGCCATTCGAGCCGGTGGCGCTTTTGAACGCCAACGCCATGGTGAGCAACGTGTAAGGGTTGGTCTTCTCGTCCACGGTGAGTGCGCTCATCGCGGCATTGGACACTGCCACGATTTTGGACGGATTGGTCAGGGTCTCACTGCTGGAAGCCTTCTTGACGATGGCCGAGATGACCTGTCGCTGGCGTTCGTTGCGTCCGAAGTCTCCTCGCGCGTCGGCATATCGCATACGAGAGAAGGACAATGCGGTGGAACCATCCGCCGTATGGCATCCCGCCTTCCAGTTCAGTCCGGAATAGGAATCCTGAACATCCTCGTCATAGCACAGTTCGATACCGCCCAAGGCGTTCACCACGTTCTGCAGACCGCCGAACTTGATCTGTGCCACATGATCGATTTTCTGGCCGGTGATCTGCTCGACGTTGCTTACCAAAGCCTTCTTGCCCGCAATCAGCGCCACCGCATTGATTTTCATGTACTGGTTATCGACGTTCATGAGCGAATCGCGGGGAATGGAAACCAACGAACTCGGCCCGCTTTTGGGCTTGATCAGCACCAGAATCGTATCGGTCCTGAAGCCAGAGATATTGTCTACGCCGCCGTAATCGGTGGAACCGTCACGCTCATCGGAGCCAAGAATCAGCCAAGTCGAGGCCGGCGTGTTGGGGGTGTCGGTCAGCCAGTCGCTCCGATTCAGTTTGCTGTCCACCCATTGCCAGGCACCGAAAACGGAAAGAATCAACGCCGCCACCAGTACCGCGATTGCGCATAGGGTGATGCGTAAGGCTCGCGGACGGCGTGCCGTTACCGTTTTCGCCGTTGCCGCCGCCGGCCGGCCAAGATGGCTGAACTTCGTGGACACGTTTGCTGCTGGCGATGAGGGCCGGGAAACCGGCATATCCGACGGATTGCGCACGGCGTTGCGGGATGAGCCGGAAGACATCCGCGCTCGCGACGGCGGAATGCTGCGCGGTGCGGCGGCATCCGGAGCCGTGCTGCGAGTGGCGCGTCCGGTTTTCGGAGAAAAACTGGGCGGAGTCCGCCTGCCGTTGTCCGCGACGTTGGCGCTTGCCGTGGCGTTGGCGTTCAGTTGAGGCTCTTCGATGTCATTTCCCGTGACGGACGGACGGGCCGATGGAGCTTGACCTGACTGGCGCGAGGTTCGGGCGGGGGCGAAGGAGCGTGGCACCTGCCCGGAAGGCCGGGTGCGTCGATTTCCCGCAGGAATGAAGCTTGGCGGGTTGATATGCGGATCCGCCCCACCTGATTCCTGCGTCATAACCCCTCCTGAAACTGTCGATTGTCTGAATGACACTTTGACACAGCATCCGCCGGGTGTTCCTGCGCTATGGTGTTCCTGCGCAGGAACGGCACAATATCATGTGCAACGGCGTCAGGGCATCGCGTTCACGCCATAGCACACAGTTCCATAAAAATGATGTAATGACACGAGAAAGAATTTGACAAAACCGAAATTGCATGTGTGTAATTTAGTCCGTATGAAAAGCTCAATAGGCAAGGAGAATCGCATGTGGGGTGTGGTCGACGATTCAGCCGAAGAGCCATGGCACGAATTGTGGGGACTATTCCGACCTGATGGCGATGTATCTTGGCAGCACAAGGCGTTGTGCGCGCAAACCGATCCGGAGGCGTTCTTCCCGGAAAAGGGGGGCTCGACCCGTGATGCCAAACGTGTGTGCGCAAAATGCGAAGTGCGTGAGCAATGCCTGAAATGGGCCATCGACCATGATGAGCGATTCGGTATTTGGGGTGGCATGAGCGAGCGCGAACGCCGTCGATATAAGCGAGAGCACCGGGAGCGGGCGTAGCTCCACACAGCCCCCTTCAAGTCTGGTGCGTACACTGGGAGTTTATGAGTCCGACAGGTAATAGCGATATTCATGAGGCGTTGGCCGACGCCATGTCTTCTCGACCATATACGCATAGGCAGGATGTGGATACCGGCATTACGGCTGTGATCACCGTTGAGGAGGATATGCGTTTCCTCCGGTCTACATTGCGTTCGGTATTGACGCAGAATGTTCTTCCCGGGGGGCGTCATCATCGCCGACGCGACCGGGCGCACCAGTTCGAGGATAACCACCTCGTTCGAGGTCATCCCCTCGCCATCGGGGCCGGTGATGGAGGTGCCGCAGTCCAAGCATGTGACCATTCACATCGTCTCGGCCAAGGGTGCACGCTCCTTCGGCGATGCGGTCAGCCGGGCATTGGATCGTGCCGATCTGGATGACGCTCCCCGCGCATTGTGGCTGCTCCATGATGATTCCCGCCCTTCGGATGACTCATGCCTTGAACGATTGCTTGAGGCGTGGCGCAATACGCCGGGCGCCAGTGTGCTCGGGTGCAAACAGTGCGATTGGGAAGGCTCCCATCTGCATGATGTCGGTATGTATGCGGGTCACCACGCCGTGCATTCCCTGGTGGTCGATGGAGAACCCGATCAGGAGCAGTATGACGGGCGGCAGGATGTGTTTGCGGTGTCGCTGGCAGGCGCGCTGGTGTCCATGTCGCAATTCACGCGACTGCGGGGCATCAATGCCTGGCTGACCACCTACAGCGAATCGGTTGATTTCTGCCGCCGTGTCTGCCTGAGCGGCGGACGCGTGGTGGTTGTCCCGCAAGCGGAGATATCACATCGTCGCGCACGGTATGAGGGCATTCGTACGCGAGGCGGGGAACCGCTTAAGGACGATCACACGGTCAATCATGCGATGACGGTGCATCGCTCCCAACAGCGGTATCTGTACACGGACCTGGCCATGTCGTCCTGGTTTATCGTCTGGCTGTGGAGGCTGCTCCGCAGTTTTGGCATGGCCATATCCATGATGTTCGGCAAGAAGCCGTATGAAGCATGGGTGCAATTGTGCCTGCCATGGCTGGCCTTGGCCGATATCGCGGGAAACATGAAATCACGCAGTCTGGTGGCCAGACAATCGAAGGTCGCCGCATCGTCCCTGCATGTCTTGTTCGCAGACAGCCAGCAGATCAAGCAGTTCCATGATCGTCGGGATGCATTCCAATCCCAGCAGGGCAGAGTGCTGCTCAGTCCGCTGGAACGTGCCCATCTGCGGACACGCACCATATATCGCTGGAGTGCGGCCGTGGTGATGGCGCTGGTGTGCTTTGCGGCCATCGCGGTGATGTATTGGCCGGTGTTCCGTTCGATATTCTCCGGCGGATCGTTGTATTCCGATGTGTTGCTTCCCACCGGTGCCAGCTTCACGCAACTGGTGCAGTCCGCCACCACGCCGTGGGTGTTTGGCAGCGGCACCGGCATTCCTGCGCCGCCCACGCCGTGGCTGCTGGTGCTGATGCTGGCCTCGTTGGTCACGCTCGGCCATGTGACCGCCGCTTTGGCGATGATACTGTTTGTGGCCGCGCCGCTGAGCGCATTGTCGTTCTGGGCGCTGGCGGGCGTATTCACCCGCTCGGACGTGGTTCGTGTGCTGGGAGGACTGCTGTGGGCATCCACCGGCATTATGTTCGGCTGGTATGCGCAGGCCAATATGCCGATGCTTACCGTAATGGTGTTCCTGCCGGCCGCGTTCGCATTCGTGTTCCGTGCCGTGGGCATGTACCATACCGAAGACCCGCTCAAGCCGCGCACATCCGTTCAGGCCGCGGCCATCGCCGCACTGTGCTTCATCCCTGTGGTGGCCGCTGAACCGCAGCTGCTGTTCGCGCTGATCGTCGTGTTCCTGATGTTCCTGCTATTCGTGCGTCGCAAGCGCGCCATGCTGTTGCTAATTCCGGTTCCTGCCGCCTTTGCGGTGGCTCCTACGCTCGTCAATGCGGTGCGTTACGCCGATTTGGGCATGTGGCGTCAACTGTTCGGCGACATCACGGTGCCAACGTCATCCGCCAACGGGTCGCCGGCGTCGCTGAGTCTGCTTGAGGCCGCACAGCGTGCGCTGGGATGGCGAATGGGGTCGACTGATTATGCCGATTTGGCGGTCACTGTGCTGTTTGGCGTCATCACGCTGCTTGCTCTTGCTTCGCTGGTGCTGCCGTTCGCGTTGCGGACCTCGCGACTGATGTGGGTGGTAATCGTCTGCGGAGGCGCGCTCGCCCTGGTCTCCAGCCGTGTGGCCATAACCGTGGATGCCGATGGTGTCGTGGCCGGTTCCGCGCAGCCGGGCATCGCGATGATGATATTGGGCTTCCTCGCCTGCGTGTGTCTCGTCGCTGGTGGGGCGGTGAAGCGATTCCAACCGTTGCATGCGTCTGGCAGTGATCCCGCATCGAAAAAGGACCGTCTGCATGTGCTCATCGTGTCTGGCCGTGTGGTGCTTGCTCTGATACTGGTGTGCTGCATTGGCATCCAATGCATGTATGGCATCGAACGTCATAAGGATGCGGGACTGGGCGTGTCTGAAAACGGCCTGCCCATGGTCACCACCGATTATCTGGAGGCCGGTGCCGATCATCGTGTGCTTGCCGTGAGCGCGGAGACCCGCAACATCGTCAACTATGCGGTGATGCGCACCTCGCGCGGCGATCTGATCGACAGCTCTCCGGTCCAGCGGGCGCGCCTGCTGTCCGGCAAGCATGATGCGGTTGACGAACAACTGGCCCAGGCCTGTGCCTCGCTGCTGTCCAATCCCGACGAAGAGGCCATCGCGGCCATCAGCGCGCTTGGATTCGGCGGCATCTACGTGGTTCCCGAGACCGGCGATTCCTTGAACGACATGCCGTATGAACAGTTGAGCGCGAATATCGCCGCATCGAACGGCACCCAGTCCCTGGTCTTCACGGATAGCGGCAGCTACTATCGTCTGACGCTGCGTAGCAGCGCCTCACAGCAGGTGGATACCTCATGGCAGCAACGTGCACAGCATAGTGTCTGGAGGCACGCCTGGCTGATATGCCTAGGTGTGATCACGGCGTTGTACTGCTTGGTCGCCATGCCTCGCAGACGACCGTCCTACGGATTGGAGGAGCAGGCATGAGCAACAAAACTTCTGGTTTCAAACGTGCGATCGGCATCGTGCTCGGTGTGATCACCATGCTGGTGTTGATTGCGCTGTTCGTCGTTCTCGTCATGGCCCCCATCCCCAATATCTGGGTGGATAAGGTGGCCGCTTCCGATAATGCCATCGACCAGACCGTTAGTCCGACCCAGTCCGAAACCTACTGCCCGGCACCTATAGGATTGGCCGATACCGGCACGTACGGCGACAGCGCCTTCCAGGCCACTGTCGGCAATCTGAGCACACAAGCGCGCTACGCGGCGTTCGGCTCCGTCTACAGCGCCACTGTCTCGGCGATCGGGCAAAAGTCCAGTTCAGATGACGTAACTTTGAAAGACGCCGATTCGACCGACGATTCCTCGGTGAAAACCGGTGCTCAGAAGATCAATCAGGGAGCTCGTCTGATCAATACCCGTATGCTGCAGGCCGCAGCTGGCACCGGCACCGTCGGCACCATCGCATCATGGGCCGATGATGGCGATGTGAGAGGCATATCGGCGGCATCCTGCGTATCGACCTCGCTCAGCCAGTCGTTCCTGCTCTCCGACAGCACGACCGGTACCACACAGCAGCTCATCGTCTCGAATCTCTCCACCAAGCCGACCACCGTCGACATTGCCGTCTGGGGTTCCGAGACAGCCGGGAAAATGGCATTGTCCACCCAATCCACGCTGTCTGTGCCAGCCGAGGGGGAGTCCTCGATGGAACTGTCCGCCGCGGTCGATGGGCAGCATGGTCTGTTCGTGACCGTTTCCAGCAAGGAGACTCCTATCGCGTCCGTGGTGCGCACGGTGACCATGGATGGTCTGACACCGAAGGGTTCTGATTTCGCGCTGCCGCTGCCGACCGCATCCAATGCATCGGTGGCGCCGTCCATCACTGCCGGCGATGCGGTCACCGCTTATCTGTTCGCCAAGGCAGACACCAGCACCGGGCTGTCATGGATTACCGCCAAAGGCTTGGTTCCCGCCAAAGATGCCACCGTCACTGCTGATAAAGTGACGGCGATCGACTTGGGAGAAGCTCCTGATGGGGCGTTGGGCGTGATGTCCACCGCAGAGGACGCCGTGTCGTTCTCCGTCAAGGCCACACGCTCCGGTGACTCCGGCCAAGCCGATTTCGCATTGGTCAATGCCGGCGAGCCATCCGAATTCTCGGGGTTGGCCCTTCCCGACGGAGTAAAGGCCTCCATCACGCTGGCCAATACGTCCAATGCGCGCAGGACGGTCACCTTGCGCGCCTACGATGATGCCGGTGCTTCGGTAACCTCCAAGGAAATCACACTGGATGCGAACGCAGCACAAACGATTGAAGCCGGCAATCTTTCCGGCGATCATGGCACCGCGGTCGTGCTGATGTTGGAGGACTCATCCAAGAAAGTGAGCTGGGGAGCGCGGTTCAGTCACGATTCGTTGCAAGACAAGGACATCGCCGGATTGTCCGTCATCGACGCTTCAACGCTGATGCCCGCCACGGTTCATGTCTGGGCTCGGAACGATTCCTCCATCGTCAAGTAGAAGGGTATGCTCGCCGAAGCGTCAGTTTGATGATGTTTCGGCGGCGATATAGCTGCGGGCCGTGCCACTACCTTATTACAAGTGACACGGCCCGCAGTGTTGTCACAGGCCCCAGTCGGGGCTCGATTTCCTCGGGCCTGCGCCCATACAATTCCGCTATGCGGGCCACCAGCTCATCCCTGACGGCCAATTGCAGTTCGAGCTTGGTAGGTGCCTCGGTCTGCAACGGCATGCGGTAGAAGCACGACTCGTGCGGGAATGCCGTGGCTGGCGGGGAAGCACTGGGACGTCATATTCGGCTCGGTCTGCCAAGGCGTCGGATCCGAAGGCGGCACATCCTCCACCGCGAACTGGAGCGGACGTATCAGTTCCGGCCACGCTTGGCCGAGCCTGCGAACCTGGGCCGCCACCATATCGTCGAACATGCCGGTGCGAGTGCGGTAACGGGGCAGACGGGTGCCGAACATCGGGGTTCGTGTGCCGCGACCGTGGCGGTTGCGGTAGATTCGTGCGTTCCAAGGTGGCTGAAGCATGGTTCCCACCATAGGGCATGGCGGAGGCAACATGCGTTAGGATTGGTTCATTGGCTGTGAACATTCGTCAACGAGGGAGGCACGACAAATGGTGGTACGTTCGTGGTCCGAACTTGATTTCGATAATGTCTGCTCCAACGCCAAGGTGTTCGGTTTCGATTTGGACAACACACTGGCCAGCTCAAAACAGCCGATGAAGCCCGCGATGATCGAACGGTTCTGTGCGTTGCTCGACCATACGGTGGTGGCCCTGATCTCAGGGGGCGGCATGGCGGTGGTCACCTCGCAGGTGCTGGATGTACTCACCCCGAATGCCAGGCGCGGCAATCTGCATGTCATGCCTACCTCCGGCTCCCGGTATTACCGGTGGGATGGCACGCAATGGGCCTTGGTGTATGCGCATGATCTGTCCGAAGCCACCGTGGCCGCTGTCTCGGAAAGTCTTGAGCGACATGCCCGGGAACTGGGATTGTGGGAACAGCAGGTATGGGGGCCTCGAATCGAGAACAGGGGCAGCCAGATCACCTTCTCCGCTCTTGGGCAGTTCGCGCCCGTAGCGGCCAAGCAGGCATGGGATCGCGATAACACGAAGAAACAGGCGCTGGTCGAAGCGGTCAAGGCCGATCTGCCGCATATGCGGGTCAGGGCCGGCGGATACACCAGTGTGGATGTCAGCGAATGCGGCATCGATAAGGCCTATGCCGTGCGCAAGCTGACGCAGACACTTGGCATACGGGCCGATGAAATGATGTTCGTGGGTGATCGCATGACGCCTACGGGTAATGACTATCCCGCGGTTGAGGCCGGTGCGATCGGTGTTCGTGTTGAGAATCCGCAAGATACGGTACAACTGCTGGATGCACTGCTTGCGCGATTCGATACTCCAGCTCGATAGTGACGCGTTATGGACGGGCCGAGCGTATACAAGTGGTGGCATGCGATGTGGGCACAGGTCTGCAATCTGCTGTTTCCACGCGGCTGCGCTGGGTGTGACGCGCCGGATGAGGTATTGTGTGCGGCATGCTGGGCCCTGTTCGCGCAATGCCGGGAACGGGATGCAGACAGTGGTGGCGGAGCCCGTATATGGTCCGCATCGATTTATCAGGGAGCGGTACGTCGTGCCATTCTCGACTGGAAGGACCACGACGATACCGAGCTTGACGGCCCGTTCGGCCGCATCATGGTGTCGCTGCTGAACAAGACGCCAATACCATCATCATGCTTGGGTCATCGCGTATTGGTGGTTCCGGTGCCATCATCGCGGGCGTCAATGCGCCGAAGAGGACGTGCCCATACGGCACCGTTGGCCAAATCGGTGGCAGGGGCATTGCGTGGGTACGGCGTCGATGCGCGACCATGCAATGCCCTGAGCTCCTCCACCAAGGCACGCTCCGTGCAGCAGGTCTCTTCGGCACAGCGTGCCCGTCGTATCACCGGTCATGTCAGGGTGAAGCGTGATCTCATCGGCAATGGCGACGCGGTGCTTCTCGTTGATGATATCGTCACCACAGGTGCCACTGTGCGGCAATGCGTTCAGGCGTTTCAGCAGGCCGGCACCAAGGTGGTGGGCGTGCTGGTATTGGCGGATGCCGTGGTGCGACGGTCCGATGACGATATCAACGGGTGAATGACATCGGTGACGATGCCCCAGATAGCAGGCGAAGCGCCGTTGCTCGGCATGTAATCGGGGTATCGCGGATTCTCGGCGTGCAATATGGTGATGCCGGCCCGTGAAACCAGCCGCTTGATGGCGATTTCGTCGTCCATGACAGCCGCAACCACATCTCCGGGGACTGGTGCCAACGAACGATCGACAATCAGCAGATCGCCGTTGTGAATACCCGCATTGATCATGGAATCGCCGGCCATCTGCATAACAAACAGCGTGGCCTCGTGCGCCATGGCCTGTGACTCGGATTGCTGTGTCATGCTGCGCCTCCCACCCTGTATTCGAACATCTGTTCGAATACAGTATACGGTAGGACGTCGGACAATATCAGCGTTCGGCGATGTGATATTTAGGCAGGATGATTTCGAAATCGGCACCTCGCGTGTCGTCGACCACTTTGACGGTGCCACCGTGCAATTGGGCCGCCCAGCGCGCGATGGACAGGCCAAGACCGGTGCCGCCCGACTCGGTGCCGGGACCCGTCTTGCCTTTGACAAAGCGCCGGAAGATGTCCAAACGGTCGGAAGGCGCAATCTGGGAGCCGAAATTCACCACATTGGTCACGATGGTGCCTTGGTTTTCGTCCTCGTGGGCGTCGACCAGCACGGTGGTGCCGTCGGCCGAATGTTTCAGCGCGTTGGCGATGATGTTGGTGAATAGCTGGCGCAGGCGGTCCTGATCGCCTTCCATCGTGATGTCGGCCGGCACGGTGACGCGGATGTCGTGGGCGTGGCCACCATCGGCGATTTCCAACGGCTCGATGGTCTCGTCAAGAAAGTCGGCGAAGTTGAACTTTTCGATATTCAGACTCGCCGCACCGGCCTCCATACGGCTCAGGTCCAGTAGGAAGGCGATGAGATCGGAGAGACGCTGCGTTTGGGTGAGGATGCTCTCCAGATTGGTGGGAGTGGGCTCGGTGACGCCGTCGGCCATGTTCTCGACCATCGCCTGCAAAGCGGAAACGGGCGTGCGCAGCTCATGGCTCACATTGGCGATCATGTCGCGGCGCATTTTATCGGCATGCTCGAGTTCGCCGGCCATCTCGTTGAACGAGCGAGCCAGCTTGCCGACCTCGTCATGACGATCCTGATCGATATCCACGCGGACCGTGTAATCGCCATCCGCCATGGCTTCGGCCACATCGCGCATCTGGCGTAGGGGAGCGGTGATGCCGCGAGAGAAGAAATAGGTGATGCCCAAGGCCACCACCAAAGTCAGCGGCATGGCGATCCAACCGGACCAGCCGAATTTCAGGAGGAACCAGCACATGGCAAACGCGATGGCAGTGGCGATAACGATCAGTGCGCTGAGTTCCAGCTTCAGAGATGAGAACAAATCAACCGGCTTGACGCGAGGTTTCATCGCATCAAGCCGGGATTGCTGTTGTTTTTTGGATGCCATCACGCGGTCGGCGGCTCGAAAGCGTAGCCCACGCCATGCACGGTGCGGATGGTATCGGCACCGAGCTTATGGCGCAGCGCCTTGACGTGGCTGTCGACGGTGCGGGTGCCGGATGCGTCGACCCAGTCCCAGACCTCTTCGAGCAGCTTTTCGCGGGTGAGCACCGACTTCGGGCGGCGGGCCAGCGTGGCCAGCAGATCGAACTCGGTGGGGGTCAGATGCACCTGTTCGCCGTTCACGGTGACGATGCGCTGGGCCGGGTCGATGACCATCGAACCGAAGTCGAGCAGCTTCTCGTTCTCCGAGTTCTTGGCGATGACCTTCGCACGCTCCACGCGGCGCAGCAGCGCCTTGCAGCGGGCGATAAGCTCGCGCATGGAGAACGGCTTGGTCATGTAATCATCGGCACCCGCTCCCAGACCGATGACCTTGTCGGCCTCGTCATCACGTGCGGTGAGGATCAGCACCGGCACCGGACGTTCGGCGACGATGCGTTTGGTGGCCTCTAGACCATCCATAACCGGCAGCATGATGTCCATGATCACCAGATCGGGGCGTAGCTGGGACGCGGCCTGGACGGCGGAAGCGCCGTCCCCGGCCACGCGAGCGGTCCATCCTTCAGCGGTGATGCGCTGGGCGATGGCCGTGGCGAGCGTGGGCTCGTCCTCGACCACCAGCACCGTGCGCGGTGTCGTATTCTGACGCGCTGTGGTATTGAGCATAAATAAACCGGTTACCTTTCAGCCTGTTGACCAGTTCAGTCTTCCGGCTTCAAGAATACAACTCCCAGAGCCGGAACGGTGATCTTCGCCGAGAACGGACGTGAATGATATTCGCCCTCGACCGCTTCGAAGGTGCCGTTGTGGATGTCGGAGCCGCCGTACTTGGCGTCATCGGTGGTGAACACTTCGGTCCACTTGCCGCCGGTGGGCAGCGCCACCTGGTAATCGGACCAGGCCTCACCGGAGAAGTTGACCACCACAGCCAAGGTCTCGCCCTTGGTACCGATGCGCAGGAAGCTCAGCGTGTTGTGGTCGGCATCGTCGCTGGTCAGCCACTGGAAGCCGGCCGGGTCGAAGTCCTGGCTCCATAGTGCCGGATGCGCCTTGTAGAAGGCGTTAAGGTCGGCGACCATGGTCTGGACCTGACGGTGCTCCTGCCAGTTCAGGCAATCCCAATCGATGGAGGCGTCGTGATCCCACTCGCCCCACTGGGCCAGCTCGTTGCCCATGAAGGAGAGCTTCTTGCCTGGGTGAGCCCACTGATAGGCGAACATCGAACGCACGCCGGCCAGCTTCTGCCAGTCATCGCCCGGCATCTTGCCGTACAGGGAACCCTTGCCGTACACGACTTCGTCGTGGCTGATGGGCAATACGTAGTGTTCGGAGTAGGCGTACACCATGGAGAAGGTGATCTCGTTGTGGTGCCACTTACGGTTGATCGGCTCCTCGTGCAGATACTCGAGGGTGTCGTGCATCCAGCCCATGTTCCACTTCATGCCGAAGCCGATGCCGCCGGCGGAAGTGGGGGGCGGTGATGCCCGGCCATGCGGTGGACTCCTCGGCGGATCACCATGACGCCGGGGTTGTTCTTGTACGCGGTCGCCGTGGCTTCCTTGAGGAAGTCGATGGCCTCCAGGTTCTCGCGTCCGCCGTAGATGTTCGGGCGCCAATGGCCGGGTTCGCGGCTGTAGTCGAGGTAGAGCATGGAGCTGACGGCATCCACGCGCAGTGCATCGACGTGCAGGTCCTCAAGCCAGAACAGGGCGTTGGCCACCAGGAAGTTGCGTACTTCGCGGCGTCCGAAGTTGAACACATAGGTGCCCCATTCAGGGTGTTCGCCGCGCAGCGGGTCCGGGTCCTCGTACAGCGGGGTGCCGTCGAAGCGGCCGAGCGCGAAGGCATCCTTCGGGAAGTGGGCGGGCACCCAGTCCATGATCACGCCGATGCCGGCCTGATGGAGCTGGTCGACCAGGTCAAGCGGAAAGTCGTCGGGGGAACCGAGACGGGAGTCGACCGCATAGTAGCCGGTGACCTGATAGCCCCAGGAGCCGGAGAACGGGTGCTGGGCCAGTGGCATGAACTCCACGTGGGTGAAGCCTTCCTGCTTGACGTAGTCCACGAGCTGCTTGGCCAGGTCGCGGTAGGTCAGTCCCTGCCTGCCAGCTGCCGGCGTGCACCTCATAGATGGAGACCGGGCCATCATGCGGGTTGGTGGTGCGGCGGTGCTGCATCCAGGCGTCATCGTTCCACTTGTAGGTGGATTCGGTGACGATGGAGGCGGTGTTCGGCGGAACTTCGTGCTGACGCTCCATCGGGTCAGCCTTCATCTCCCACGTGTAATTGGCGTTCAGGATCTGGAACTTGTAGGTCTCGCCCGCGCCGATTCCGGGGATGAAGATCTCCCACACGCCGGAGGAGCCGAGCTCGCGCATGGCATGACGGCGGCCATCCCAAGCGTTGAAGTTACCGACTACGCGCACGGCATGGGCGTTCGGGGCCCACACGGAGAATGCGGTGCCTACCACCTGTTCGCCGGGCGTGCCGTCTGCGCCGCCCATCGGATCGTCATAGCGCAGCACATGCGCGCCAAGCGTCTCCCAGAGCTTCTCGTGACGGCCCTCGCCGAACAGATAGGTGTCCATGTCGCCGACTGTGGGCATATAGCGATATGGGTCGTCCTCAATGAGCACTGCGCCGCTTTCCCACTCGGTCCTGACACGGTAGTCGGGAATCGTGGGCTGCTTCTTAGTGCCGGAAGCCGGCACGGTAACCACGAACACGCCGTTGTATTCGTGGGTCATCGGGTATTCGCCATCCTGGGTGAGGATGGTCACGGACTTGGCAAGCGGACGCAGCACGCGGATTGTGGCGGTGTCGGCATGCTTGCCGATGCCGAGATGCCCGCCGAGAACTCCGTGGGGGTTGTAGAATTCAGCATTGCTCGTCGCATCGAGGTCGCCTTGGGCGACAGGCACGGTGACGGTATCTTCCTTGATCTTCGTTTCTTTAGCCATGTCCCAAAGTCTACGTGCGTTGAAGTCGAAAACGCTACATTGGCGCGTCGAAAATGGCGAATTCTTGCCCTTTTCGTTGTGTTTCCGTGGTTGTGAGCGCTCTCATAGGGGTGGTCCAGACCGCATGGCATAATTATTCGAGTTTTCGTGTGTAAGCCGTCAGTTCTCGGAGGGTACATGTCTTACAAAGTCGGCGATATGGTCGTCTATCCGCGTCATGGTGCAGCGAAGGTGGAGGCCATTACCGAGCGGACGGTCAAGGGAGTGACGCGCGAATATCTGCAGTTGTCCGTACTCTCTTCCGATGGTTTGGTCATCAACGTTCCCGTGGACAATGCCAAGAAGGTCGGTGTGCGTGACATCGTCTCCGCATCCGAAGTGGCCAAGGTGTTCGGCATCCTGCGGACCCCGATCATCGAGAAAGAGATGAACTGGTCTCGCCGTTACAAGCTGAACGTCGAAAAGATCGCCACCGGCGATGTCAACAAGATCGCCGAAGTGGTTCGCGATCTCGCCCAGCGCGATGTCGACGAGCACGGCCTGTCCGCGGGCGAGAAGCGCATGCTCACCAAGGCCCGCGCCATTCTGACTTCTGAGATCGCCTTGTCCGAGAAGATCGACGAGGCGGAAGCCCAGCGTCTGCTCGACGTGAATCTGGGCTACGAGCCCGCTCAGCCCGGTGACGACAAGCATCACACCGCCGAGCCCGAAGAGGCCGCGGCCGATACTTTGGCTCGTGTTGAAGCCGAGAAGAAGTCCAAGAAGAAGTGATTTGATTGTTTTGAGGCCCCGGTCGTGTCCTTATGCGATGCGCCGGGGCTTCGTGATTCATAATCGTTTGCTGCCGTTCGTCTGGGCAACGCCATCGAAGGGGACTGCATGGGGTCTGTAGGAGTGCTGATAGGGCAAGGTTTTGACGCTCACCGTTTTGCGCCTGCTGGCTCAGGCCGTGAACTGTGGATTGCCGGGCTCTACTGGCCGGTGCCTGATTCATGCAGCGAGGCCGATGCCGCCAAATACGAGGGGATCGAAGGCGATTCCGATGGCGATGTGGCCGCGCACGCTCTGATTGACGCGTTGCTTGCCGCCGCCCGCTTGGGAGACATTGGTTCACTGTTCGGTGTCGGTGCGGACGCGCATGGTGCCGGAATGCATGGCATCGATATGTTGCAAGAAGTTGTGGCGCATCTGGCATCCAACGGGTATACGCCGGCATCGGCCTCGGTGGCGATCATCGGCAACCGCCCGAAAATCGGCACACGCCGTGCTGAAGCCGAAGCCGCCCTGTCTGCGGCGGTTGGTTGCCCGGTATCGGTTACTGCCACCACCACCGACCATATGGGATTCACTGGCCGCGGCGAAGGCATCGCCGCCATCGCCAATGCCTTGGTGGAGAAGATATAACAAAGCCCCCGCTATGAATTCGCCAGCGGGGGCAAGAAAAAATGGATGAGATTACTTCCGCATCGTCTCCACGGCTTTGGCGATAGCCCAGAACAGGGTGGAAAGCGTCACGATGATGAAGCTCGGGGGAGCGGGGAACATCGCCGACAGCACGAGTCCGGCCCAAATCGACACCAAGCACAGCACGCTGGCGATCACCATTGCCTTGAATGGGGAGCCGGCCAGAATATTGGCGGTGGCCGCGGGCGTAATCACCAGTGCGAA
>ENA-OQDC01000915-OQDC01000915.1-human-gut-metagenome-genome-assembly--contig:-NODE-915-length-17451-cov-4.943662_pt1 | contig 17451 bp, 16 predicted proteins | sample MGYA00242770_ERZ504601 | MGnify/ENA primary metagenome ERZ504601 (study PRJEB26092, sample SAMD00036305) | human gut metagenome | host: Homo sapiens | study: EMG produced TPA metagenomics assembly of...
CATGAGTTCTTCCTAATGATGGTTTTGTCGCTCTTTATTATAGTTCTTATGGGACTTTTTGTGTATACTTAAAAAGCTCTATAATCTCTACAGTGGTTTTACCCACTACAGAAATTATAGAGCCGTTCTTTTTTTGTTGAATTGAATATCTATTCAATTGTAAAATGTAAAATATTAACATTCTTTTTTATTTTTTAATTATACAGTGAAATATCCCAAAAACTAGTAAATCATGGTAAAATAAATGAATGGGATTGAAATTTGAACCAAAAAAATTTAAGTTTGGTATGCGTACACTAAAGACCGGAGTAGCCGTTTTTCTTGTTTTAGGATTGTTCTCTGCTTTCGGTTGGGATGGGCTTCAGATTGGTTGTTTAACTGCTGTTTTTAGTTTGCGTGAGAACTTTGACCGTAGTGTTCAATTTGGAAAATCACGTATTTTTGCAAATACAGTTGGGGGGCTTTTATCGCTTTTATTCTATTTTGTGAATATGTGGTTTGACAATTCAGTTTGGGTGACCTTGCTATTGATCCCTATTTTAACAATGTTGACTATTGTCATTAATGTATCCTTTAATAATGCTTCCGGAGTTATTGGAGGAGTGGCTGCGCTTCTGATTATCACTTTGTCTATCCCACCTGATAATACTTTCACCTATGTGATAGCAAGAGTATTTGAAACGTTTTGCGGAGTCTTTATTGCAATCCTTGTTAATTATGATTATGATTGGTTACTTAAACATCTAAAATAAGAATAAAAGAGTTCTCTTGAGCTCTTTTTTTATGTTTTTTAAAATAAAATCCTTGAATATAAGGTAATAAGCAATACAATGTTCGGGTTTTTCTTATTGTGTAAGAAAAAGTGACATTATCTGTTGACATGTAGTAAAATTCAGAATATAATTGTTAGGAAAGGAGGATTATCATGGCAAGAGAAAAAGAACTAAGACGTTCTTTGGCTGTTTTTCCGATTGGCACAGTTATGAAGTTAACGGATTTAACTGCTCGTCAAATTCGTTACTATGAAGATCAGGGGTTGATTCAACCTGAACGTACAGCTGGGAATCGTCGTATGTACTCATTAAATGATATGGATCGTTTATTGGAAATCAAAGATTTTTTGAATGACGGTTACAATATTGCAGCAATTAAGCATGAGTATGAGAAACGTAAAATTCGTGTACAACAAAAACGAGTAGCTTTAACTGATGCGGACGTTCGACGTATCTTGCATGATGAACTCCTTCAGCAAGGTCGTTTTACGACTCCATCGCAACAATTTGGTAACTTGCGTATTTAATTACGCTTTGAACTTTTATTTTTGGTTTTTATAAAGGAGACCCCTATTATGGCAATCACAGCAGCTGATATTCGTCGCGAAGTCAAAGAGAAGAATGTTACTTTTTTGCGTTTAATGTTCTCTGATATCCTTGGTATTATGAAGAATGTTGAAATTCCTGCGACAGATGAACAGTTGGATAAGGTACTTTCAAATAAAGTTATGTTTGATGGTTCATCAATTGAAGGTTTTGTTCGTATCAATGAATCTGATATGTATCTTTACCCAGATCTTGATACTTGGACAGTCTTCCCTTGGGGCGATGAAAATGGGTCAGTCGCTGGTCTTATTTGTGATATCTATACTTCGGCAGGTGAACCATTTGCAGGAGACCCACGTGGTAACTTGAAAAAAGCATTGCGTCATATGGAAGAAGTTGGTTATAAATCATTTAATCTTGGACCAGAGCCAGAATTTTTCCTTTTAAAATTAGATGAACAAGGTAATCCTACGCTTGAAGTTAACGATAAAGGTGGTTATTTTGACCTTGCACCAACTGACCTTGCCGACAATACACGTCGTGAAATTGTTAATGTGTTGACAGAAATGGGATTTGAAGTTGAAGCATCTCACCATGAGGTTGGGGTTGGACAACACGAAATCGATTTTAAATATACTGAAGTTTTAAAAGCTTGTGATAATATCCAAATTTTCAAATTGGTTGTTAAGACAATCGCTCGTAAACACGGTCTATACGCTACATTTATGGCGAAACCTAAATATGGTATTGCCGGTAGTGGTATGCACTGTAACATGTCTCTTTTCACTGAAGAAGGAAATGCTTTCTTTGATCCAGAGGATCCACATGGTATGCAATTGTCTCAAGACGCATACTACTTCCTTGGTGGTTTGATGAAACATGCATATAACTATACTGCAATTATTAACCCAACAGTGAACTCTTACAAACGTTTGGTTCCTGGTTATGAAGCTCCTGTATATATTGCATGGGCGGGTAGCAACCGTTCACCATTAATCCGCGTTCCTGCTTCTCGTGGTATGGGTACACGCTTGGAATTGCGTTCAGTTGACCCAATGGCAAACCCATATTTGGCAATGGCCGTTCTTTTGGAAGCCGGACTTGATGGTATCATTAATAAGATTGAAGCTCCAGCTCCAATTGAAACAAACATCTACTCAATGTCTCCAGAAGAACGTAAAGAGGCTGGTATCATTGATTTGCCCTCAACACTACGTAATGCTCTTAAAGCATTGGAAACGGATGAAGTGGTTCGTCAAGCATTGGGTAATCATATCTATACAAACTTCCTTGATGCGAAACGTTTGGAATGGGCAAGCTATGCTACTTTCGTTTCACAATGGGAAATTGATAACTACTTAGATCTGTATTAATAAAATAATTTGAAGATCAGGGTTACCTGGTTTTCTTTTTTCTCTCTTAATTACATTAAAATATTAAGATGTTAAACTAATTTCATATCAATCTTAATCAGGAGGGAATATAAAAACAACAAAAATACTGCCTTAGCAATAGTCCCAAGTACATTATTGCTTGGTCTTACAGTCGCTCAAACAACTGATGCTGATTATTATACTGTTCAAAATGGGAGACTTGTTCTTCTCAATTGCTAGCCAATATAGCGTAGCTACATATCAATTAGCTGCAGAAAATGGCATGACTATCTGATCAAGACTCGTTCTTGGTGGAACTTCGGATGTTTCAGGAACTGCCACAGCAGATGAAGATATATCTGAAATTTTTTATTCAGAGGTAACAGTTACTGATATAGATTCCATGTGGAATCGTTATCTAGTTGGTCAATGTACATGGGGTGTTAAAGAAATTACTCTATGGGGAAGTAACTGGTGGTGTAATGGTGGCGATTGGGCAGGAAGAGCTGCTAGCCAAGGCTATGCTGTTGGTTCGATATCTGCTGCTCGTTCGATTGTATGTTGGACTGATGGTGGATATTAGATACATTGGTTTTGTTACACAAGTTGGTTAGATTCAAATCTTGGAGTCGAACTATAATAATTTGCAACACATTGATAACTATCGTGGTTAGTTTAATCCATAAAATTCAACAACACCAGAGGTGGTATCTTACATTTATTCAGGTGCATAAAAGGAGAAGCAGCGTTTATAGAACTTTTTACTTACTGAAGATTTGTAGCATACTAAAAAATGGTAGCTGTCAGGCTACCATTTTTTAGTTATCAGGTGTGAGAATCATGGGAATGATAATTGGCTCACGTTCTGTTTTTTCGTATAGGAATGGTCGTAATGCATTGACGATAGCTCCGTTAACGGATTGAATGCTGGCGTCTTTATTTTTAAGAGCAATACGAATAGCGTTGAATAGAATGCGTTGGCTATCACGAATAAGATCACCAGATTCACGCATATAGATAAATCCACGACTGAGAATATCTGGACCAGCTAGAATCATCTTAGACTTGAAATCAACAGTTGCGACAGCAAGGACGACACCATCTCCAGAGAGATCACGACGGTCACGAAGAACGGCTGCCCCAATATCACCGATACCATTACCATCAACATAGATATCTTGAGCATTGAAATGACCTGCACGACGAGCAGAATCTTTTGTTAGGGCTAAGACATCACCATTTTCCATGATAAAGATATTCTCTTTCGGAACACCACAATCAACAGCGAGATCTGCGTGGACCTTTTGCATGCGGTATTCACCATGAACAGGCATGAAGAATTTTGGTTTGATCAAGCGAAGCATTAGTTTTTGCTCTTGTTGACCACCGTGACCAGAGGTATGGATATTGTTGATTTTACCGTGAATAACATCTACACCCGCTTCTTGAATGGTATTAATCAAACGGTTAACGCTGGTTGTATTTCCTGGGATAGGGCTAGATGAGAAGATAACGGTGTCACCAGGTTGTAGTGTTACTTGTCGGTGCATACCATTAGCAATACGTGCAAGGGCCGCCATAGGCTCCCCTTGAGAACCGGTACACAAGATAAGAATCTCACTGGCATGATAGTTTTTCATTTCACTAGGATCAATAATAGTTCCTTTTGGAACTTTGATATAGCCTAGTTCAACACCATTAACAATGGCTTTCTCCATAGAACGTCCAAAGACAACAATCTTACGACCGGTTTTTACAGCAGCCTCAGCAGCTTGTTGAAGACGGAAAATATTAGAGGCAAATGAGGCGAAGATAATACGTCCGTGAATGCCTTCAATTATTTTCATGATGGATTGTCCAACGACCTTCTCGGAATTAGTGAAAGTTGGGACTTCAGCATTGGTTGAGTCTGAGAGGAGGCAAAGAACGCCTTCTTCACCGAGTGCAGCCATACGATGAAGGTCTGCTGGCTCACCTACTGGAGTGAGGTCGAACTTAAAGTCACCGGTACAAACAATTTTACCTTGTGGTGTATGGATGACAATTCCGAGAGGTTCTGGAATTGAGTGAGTTGTGCGGAAGAAGGTTACGCTCATATTTTTGAAAGTAAGCTCTGTATCAGCGTTAATTTCATAGAGTTGTGCATCACGTAGTAGTCCGTGTTCTTCCAATTTTCCTTTGATAAGAGCAAGAGCAAGTGGTCCTGCATAGATTGGGATATTTGCCTGTTTAAGAAGGAAGGGGATACCACCAATATGGTCTTCGTGACCGTGAGTAACGACAAGAGCCTTAACACGGTCAACGTTTTCAACGATGTAAGAATAGTCCGGGATGACATAATCGATACCGAGAAGATCATCTTCAGGGAATTTAATACCCGCATCGACGATGATGATTTCATCCTGGTATTCAATACCATAGGTATTTTTACCGATTTCTCCCAAACCACCAATCGCATAAACCCCAACTTCTTCAGGTTTTAGATTGATTTTTGATGCCATGGTCTTAGAACTCCGTTACTTCAAAAACGCCTGTTTCTTTTTCGTATTCAAGGGCTTTTTCTGAGAGGAGCTCAATGAATTCGATGTTGTAGGCAGTGTTTTTTTCGATGATTTGACGAGCTTGGATACGTCCCTCAAGTTCAGTTTCTGCATCGATATCTAGATAGAGTGATTTTGTCTGTTCACGGCGTGGGCTACGCTCTTTAGTTTCTTGGTAAAAACTTTATAAATCATGATTTTCCTTTCTTTCCAAAAGGGCTCTACCATTCTATAAAAAAACCCGGTCAAGTCAATCTTTTCTCTGATTTACTTGACGTTTTGATATTCACTTTTATGAGTAATAGGTAGTAGCCTTGATTCGTATAACAATTACTATTATTGTACCATAAGATAAGGGGTAGATAAAGAAAATGGCGGAAAAAGTTGGGAAATGTTCATTTTTGGGAAACAACTACTTGTGTTATAATAGAGAAGCATAAAAAGAAACAAGGAAAAAAGATGAAAATATTAGCATTTGATACTTCCAGCACTGCTTTATCAGTAGCCTTGTTGGAAGATGAGAATTTAGTGGCAGAGGCAACAGTGACAGTGAAAAAGAATCATAGTATTAGTCTAATGCCCACTATTGATTTTTTGGTTGCTCAGGTGAGCTGGCAACCAGCTGATTTAGACCGTGTTGTTGTTGCTCAAGGACCCGGCTCCTACACAGGGCTTCGTGTGGCTGTCGCAACAGCTAAGACTTTAGCATATGCCCTTAACATTGATTTAGTGGGAGTTTCAAGTTTGCAGGCCTTGATGGATCACTCAGCTGATGGTGTTGTAATTCCTATCATGGATGCCCGTCGTAATAATGTTTACGTCGGATTTTATGAAAATGGCCAAGCTATCGTCCCGGATCGTCATGCTGCCTTTACAGATGTTCTTGAGCAAGCTAAAACTTTTGAAAAGGTAACTTTTGTAGGTGAAGTGGCTAATTTTGTGGATCAGATTAAGGAAAGCCTTCCAGAGGCAACTATCTTGCCAAGTCTTCCGTCAGCCCTGTTAATTGGTCGTTTAGGCTTATCCTTGCCTCCTGTTAATGTGGATGCCTTTGTCCCTCATTACTTGAAGCGAGTTGAGGCGGAGGAAAACTGGCTTAAGACACATGAGGAGACTAATCGTGACAACTACATCAAGCGCGTCTAGATTGAGTAGTCAGGAACAGGCTCAGCTCATTTACCAGATTTTGTCGGATGTTTATGACAAATCTCCATGGACACTTGAGCAGGTGGTAGCAGACTTGGCTTTGGACACTACTGAATATTTCTATGTTTATAATCAAGAAGAAGTTGTTGGTTTTTTAGCTCTTCAAAATTTAGTTGGTGAGATTGAAGTTACCAATATTGCGGTTCTAAAAGCTTATCAGGGACGTGGGTATGCCAGTCAGTTGATGAAGTATTTAGAGGAGCGTAGTGAACCCATCTTTCTTGAAGTTAGAGCGTCAAATCAAGTCGCTCAGGCGCTATACAGAAAATTTGGATTTGAAAGTCTAGGAATTCGGAAAAATTATTATCATGAGCCTCAGGAGGATGCAGTTATCATGAGGCGAGAGGAAATCTAATGGCAGATAGATATATTTTGGCGGTGGAGAGCTCGTGTGACGAGACTTCAGTTGCTGTTTTAAAAAATGAGAAAGAGCTTTTAAGTAATATTATTGCTAGTCAGGTAGAAAGCCATAAACGATTTGGTGGCGTTGTTCCTGAGGTGGCTAGCCGTCACCATGTGGAAGTAGTGACTCTTTGTATTAAGGATGCTCTATCTGAGGCGGGAATTGTTGCTGAACAATTGGATGCTGTAGCTGTAACCTATGGTCCAGGATTGGTTGGAGCCCTCTTGGTTGGGATGGCAGCAGCTAAGGCCTTTGCATGGGCGCACGGTTTGCCTTTGATTCCGGTCAATCATATGGCAGGGCATCTGATGGCGGCGCGTGAGGTTCAAGAGTTGGAGTACCCCCTCCTAGCGCTTTTGGTATCTGGAGGCCACACAGAGTTGGTTTATGTGTCAGAACCAGGGAATTACAAGATTGTTGGTGAGACACGTGACGATGCGGTTGGTGAAGCCTATGATAAGGTGGGACGTGTGATGGGCTTGACCTACCCAGCAGGACGAGAGATTGATGAATTGGCTCATAAGGGGAAAGATGTTTATGATTTCCCACGTGCCATGATTAAGGAAGACCACTTGGAGTTTTCATTTTCAGGCTTGAAGTCAGCCTTCATCAATTTGCACCATAATGCTGAGCAGAAAGGGGAAGTTTTAGTCACAGAAGACCTTTGTGCTTCCTTCCAAGCTGCTGTTTTGGATATTCTCCTAGCTAAGACCAAGAAAGCCTTAGAGCGTTACCCTGTCAAGACACTTGTTGTTGCTGGGGGCGTCGCAGCTAATCAGGGTTTACGTGAACGCCTAGCTGAAGAAATCACAGATGTAGATGTGGTTATTCCGCCTTTGCGTCTTTGTGGTGATAATGCTGGTATGATTGCTTTAGCAGCAGCTATTGAATGTGATAAAAAACATTTTGCTGACTTGGATTTAAATGCTAAACCAAGTCTAGCCTTTGCAGGATTTGAAGAATAAGAAGAACCTCTTACTCGTCTGGTAAGAGGTTCATTTAGAAAGGAATTGAGTGTGTCTGACTTTCGTTCGGGTATGAAAGCCGCAGTACCGACAGCTCTAGGATATGTGGCTATTGGTCTAGCATTTGGTATCGTAGCGGCAGCTTCTGGTCTATCGGCTCTTGAGGTTGCTCTCATGTGTGCATTGGTCTATGGTGGCTCGGCTCAGTTTGCTATGTGTGCTTTAGTCGTTGCAGGAGCTAGCCTTGGTGAGTTAACCTTGACTGTTTTCTTAGTTAATTTGCGTAACATGTTGATGAGTTTACATGCAACAACGATTTTTACCAAAATAAGTCTCTGGAATCAGCTGGGAATTGGTAGTTTGATTACGGATGAAAGTTATGGTGTCTTATTAGGAGAATATGTACATCATAAAGATATTCCCTCTAACTGGATGCATGGTAATAATATTTTCAGTTATTTGGTTTGGATTGTGTCGTCAGTTGTTGGTTGTTTAATTGGCTCAATGATTCCAAATCCTGAGCTTTTTGGTTTGGATTTTGCCTTGATTGCCATGTTTATTGGTTTGTTAAGTAGTCAGTTTGATGCCTTGCTATGTGAAGGAGTGCGTAAGCTGTTTCTGATTCTGTTATCTATTGCTGTGGCATATCTGAGCTTTAGCATCATTTTATCAGAATCTTTGGCTGTTCTAGTGGCTACTTTGATTGGATGTAGTGTGGGGGTAATGTGTGATGGCCGTCAATAGCTTCATTCTTATCGCTATTTTACTAGGGTTTGTGGTCAGCTGGGTCCCTCGTGTCCTCCCTTTTATCTTAGTGAAATATAAGGGATTACCAGATATTGTTGTTCAATTTTTGCACTACCTACCAGTTTCTATTCTCTTTGCACTGATTCTCTCAAGCCTTATGACTGAGAAAATCGGTCACTTGCCACAGCTTAAGTGGATGGAAATCCTGGCTTCGGTGCCAACGGTAATTGTAGCATTTAAGAGTAAAAATCTGCTCTATGCAGTAACAGTCGGTATAGTGTCTATGGCCCTGATTCGTTTAGTATTTTAGTAAATGAAAAGACTTGAAAAGTGGCTCATTCAGAGCGACTCCAAGTCTTTTTTTCCTAGTTGTTGTTAAAAAAGGCTGCAATATCGTCTTCGCTGAGACCTATCATTGGGTCGATAGTTGCCCAGTTTTCTTCAGTTAAACGATAGTTTTCTTCTGTTTGCACAGGTTTGTTAACAGACTTATCCACAGGATGTGAATAAGTGTTAATAAGAGTTTGGGATGGATTGATATTTTCCGAGAAGTCTTTGTTTTCAAGGGTTTCTGAGGGTCTATTGTTTTCCGTTTTTGTTTGATTGAAGGCGTCTGTTCCCTCGTTTTTAACATTCTTTTCGACAGACTTATCAACAGCTTGTGTATAAGTTTGTTCAAAACGTTGGATGAGGTAGGTATTACGTTTGGCCCCCTCGTTGTGAACGGCATAATCGAAGGCTGCGATTTCCCCCAACATGACCAGTTTACTCTTGGCGCGTGTGATAGCGGTGTAGATGAGGTTACGTTGAAGCATACGCCCACTTTGGCGTGTGATGGGAAGGATAACGACTGGGAATTCACTCCCTTGGGATTTGTGTATAGACATGGCATAGGCCAGAGTAATCTTATTCCATTCGTTACGAGGATAGATAACCTCATTGCCATCGAAGGACATGTAAATTTCGTCTTGCTTACTTTCAGTATATTTACCAGGTATGAGATCAGTAATGATTCCGATATCGCCATTGAAGACATTGAGTTCTGTATCGTTGACCAGGTGGAGAATCTTGTCATTCTTACGGAAGAAAATATCATTAAAGGCAAATTGATTGGCTTTTTCTTTGGGATTAAGTAGATCCTGCATAATGGTATTGAGATTGTTGATACCAGCCTGTCCCCGGTACATGGGGGCCAGAATCTGTACATCCTGAGCAGCGATCCCACTTTTAATAGCGGCAGAGACAATTTTAGGGACCATCTGTGGAATATGGTTAGCATTAGCCTCAAAGTATGATCGGTCAGCTTTTTTCTCTGTGAAATCAGTGGGTAGTTGGCCTTGGCGTATCTGGCTAGCTAAGGTAACAATAGTGGAATCCTCAGATTGTCTGAAAATTTTGGTTAGGGAAACCTTAGGCAAGTCATCAATCTGCAAAAGGTCAGCTAAGACTTGGCCAGGGCCTACAGAAGGTAGCTGATCTTGGTCACCTACAATGATTACTTGAGTAGTATCGGAAATGCTTTCGAAGAGTTGATTGGCCAACCAAGTATCAACCATAGAGAACTCATCGATGATAATCAAATCGCAATCAAGATAGTCATCTAAGGTCTTGAAATCGTCCTCGCCATTAAGCCCCAAATGTCTATGGATAGTGGCACTAGGAAGCTTGGTCAGTTCGTTCATCCGACGAGCAGCCCGTCCCGTTGGCGCTGCTAAAATAATGGGTAAATCAGACTTTTTGAGGTCTAAACCATGAAGGTCAGCATAGGTTTTAATAATTCCGTTAATAACAGTGGTTTTTCCTGTTCCGGGACCACCTGTCAGGATGAAGACCTTGCTTTGTAGGGCTTTAATAATGGCATCTTTTTGAACCTTGTCATAGGTGATACCAAGCTCATCTTCCACCCTTTCAAGACTTGCTTGGATTTTGTCCTCAGCACTGATGTCAGGCTGGTCTTTCGTGATACGAGTTAGGTGGGTATAGATGCCCTGTTCTGCAAAATATAGGGTATTATCAAAAATTTTAGTCTCTATATTTTGCACCTTATCCTCTTGGATGAGGTTGGTTAATTGGTGAGCAACCAAGGCAGGGTCAAGTTCAATCTGGCGAGAACTTTCCAAAAGAATGATAGTCCGTTCAAGCAAGGACTTGGCTTCGATGTAGGTGTCCCCTTCTTCCATACTAGCTTCTAGCAGACAGTGAATTAGGGCGGCTCGTAAACGCTCAGGAGCATCGCTAGCAATCCCTAGGCGTTCGGCTAGTTGATCGGCCATTTTAAATCCAATTCCCTGGACTTCCTCTACCAAGAGATAAGGATATTTTTCGATAAGGTTAAGTGATTCTTCCTTATATTGGTTGAAAATTTGTGAGGCAGCCTTTGGTGTGAGTCCATAGCTGGAAAGTTTGGACAAGATTTGTTCAGTACCATAGTTGATTTTTAATTTTGCAAGGAAGGCTTCTCGGTTTACCTTGGACAGATTAGGAATCTGTTCTAATTTACTAGGGTCTTCGAGAATCTTGTCAATAGGGTCTTCGCCATAAATCTCGACAATACGCTCGGCCGTTTTCTTACCGATTCCTTTGAAATTATCACTGGAGAAATATTTGATAAGGCCACTGGCAGAGGGTTTTGAACGCTCGTAGCGAGTCATTTGGAGTTGTTTACCATATTTGGGGTGATTGGTTAGCTGACCCCAGAAGGTATAGTCTTCCCCCTCCATGATATCCCCCATAGTTCCAGTAACAATGATTTCATAGTCTTCAAAATCACTGTCAGTTTCATCAATTTCTAAGAGTAGGATACGAAAAAAATTACTGGCATTTTCAAAAATGATGCGCTCGATAGTTCCTGAAAAATAAAATTCTTGCATGTGTTTTTTCCTAGATACATAATAAGGTTGGGTCTCCCCAACCTTATCTTATTTAGTGTTCTTAGTTGTCCTCAACTGTGCCAATTTTATCAAGTGGCCAGAAGCGGAATTTGACTTCCCCGACAAGAGCACTCTTGTCAAAGTAACCAACTTCGCGGCTATCTTTTGAAACGATACGGTTATCTCCGAGTAAGAAATATTTGCCTTCAGGAACAGTGACAGAAAAAGTAGTGTTTTTGTCAGCATTGACAGTGAAGGCCTTTGATTCCTTAGCCAGTTGTTGGAAGTAGTCGCTGTAGGCGTACTCTTTTTGGAGTTTATCCTTAGCAAAGGCAGCGTGGAATTCTTTGAGGTATTCTTCCTTAACTTCTTTACCATTGATAGTAAGTTTATCGTTTTGATAGGTAATGGTATCACCTGGCATACCGATGATACGTTTTACGATTTGTTTAGTCTTACCATTTTCAACTTCCTTGGCAACGACAATGTCAAAACGCTCAATGGACGTGTGTTTTAAAACGATCACACGTTGTCCATCTGCTAGGGTAGGATCCATTGAGTGTCCTTCAACCTGAACAGGGAGCCAGAGGAAGAGACGGGTCAAGAGGAAGAGACTGATAAAGAGAATGAAGAGTCCCCATTCATGAAGAAAAGTGAGGAAATATCGGGTCCATTTGTTTTGCATAGTTAAGGCCTTTCCCTTTCAGGTTTATTTTAAGCGTTGGTAGGCTTTTTTAGTATTGGCAAAATGATATTTAGCAGTAGTCTGGAGAGCCTGGTCTCCATAAGCTTGAAGGAGTTTAGCAGCGACCTGGTCTGACTTGGCACCAGCACCTGAAGGAAGGGTGTAACCCACCTCTTGGCTGAGTTTATCCAGATTTTCCAGGAAGAGGTTGCGAGCAATGATAGAGCTCACCGCGACGGCCAAGTATTTACCTTCAGCCTTTTCTTCTAGAGTGATGGGGAATTCAAAGTGATTGCGTTCGTTCTTGAGGTATTTTTGATAATTCTTCTCACTGATAAAAGCATCAATGACAATCTTATCTGGTTTAGCACCAGATTGTAATAGTAGGAAAATAGCCTGATTGTGGAGGGCTACTTTGACGGATACAGCATTGTGAGCTTTACCGTCTCCAACTACCTCATTGTACTTTCTAGGAGAAAGTAGGAGTGCTTTGTGGGGAATTTTCTCCTCCAAGAGAGGTGCAATCTGACGAATCTTGCTATCATTTAGATTTTTAGAATCGTCGACTCCTAGAGATTTCAAAAAAGCATGGTCAGCGGGAGTAACTAGGCTAGCTACAACAGCCAAACCACCAAAATAGGAGCCGTTTCCGACTTCGTCTGATCCAATTAGGGCTAGGTTTTGCCCATCAGGTGACTGCTTAGGCTCAGCTTGGTAACCAAAACGGCTAGCTAGGATTTCTGGTTTAGCACCCTGGAAGGTCACCTTGCCTGAAGTATAGGCGATGACACTTGTTCCATCGACCTTGGCTGAAAAAAAAGCGTATGGATTTTTAGTCGCAGTTGCATAGCTTGCTAGATCCTTCTGGAGTACTGAAATCTGCTCTGCTGTCATTTTTAATACGATTGTGCCCATGGAATCTATTTTAGCACAAAAAAGGAAAATTGGTAGATATTTTACAGGTTAGGGATCCTTGAAAAATGATTTTTCTGGAGAAGAACAAAGTCTAAAATTTACGAAATTTAAAATTTAGGATATAATGATTAGAAAGAGAATGCCAAATTCTGCTCCTTTTTTTCGATGATTGGAGGAGTCAGTTGGTATTTATGTGTCGAACACGCCCTGGAGAAGGTGTTAAAATCTGACTAAAAAGGGTGCTAAAAACAAAAATAAGGAGAAGCTGCGGTGGAGACTCCATGTCCACCATTGATTAGGCAGTTAATAAGCAAATGGCAAACAAAAACCGTTACAAATTTCATTTTGGAGAAAAAAATCTCACGCTAACAACTGATAAGGATAACTTATTCATGGAAGAGGTGGAGCGTGTTGCTTATGAAAAATATAAAATTATTAAAAAGCAGATGAAAAATGCTGATAATGAAACGATTGCTATCCTAATGGCCATTAACTCTTTGTCGACTCAGTTGGAACGTGAAATTCAAGTTGAAGATATGGAAAAAGAGTTGGAAATTTTGAGAGCTAAGCAACTCGAACAACTTAAGGTCAAGGCGACAGCTCAAAGTGATGACGATGAGGAAGACGCATGATTGGACTCCTTGTCTTAGCCCTCATGGCTTGGAATTTCTATATTGGCTACCGAAGAGGTCTCTTTATGCAAGCCTATTACGTGGTTTCAGTCATTATCGCCATGTGCGTCGCGGCCTATTTTATAAGTCTCTAGGAGAGGCTATCAATCTTTGGGTACCTTATACTAATCCAACTAAAGATGCCAGTGTAGCTTTTTTTACAGACCAGAATATCTTCTCACTTGACCGTGTCTATTATGCGGGCGTCGCCTACTTCGCCATTTATTGTGTGGCCTATTATGGTTTGCGTTTTCTTGGGATTTTCTTCCATTTTGTGAGAATTGAGCGCCTTGATCAGACACGGTTCAAAGTGATAGGCGGTGTTTTGGCTTCCTTGGTAAGTCTGGTACCTTTGACGATGTTGGGGAATATCCTTGCGACCGTTCCCATAAACAATATTCAAACGGTCTTGTCATCTAGCTGGGTTTTGCGTCTTTTAATTAATTGGAATTTTCCAGTTAGCCAGATTATCCAACACTTGTGGACAAGTGTGATATAGAAAACAGACGTCTTCCTTGCTTAAGGGAGACTTTTTTGTGTTTGGATTTGAGATATATGAAAAAGACTGGACATAGTGTCTCAGTCTCTCTTAATTAGTTTTAACCCAAGGTTGCGATGGTACATCCGGAACCACCAGCACTTTGTGGGGCATATTCAAAATTTTTAACATGGCGATGACGGCGGAGATATTTGGTTACAGCATCTCGGATGACACCGGTACCAATACCGTGGATGATTTCCACCTGACTCATGTTGTTAAGTAGAGCTTGGTCAATAAAGGCATCGAGCTCTTGCATGGCTTCTTCGTAACGTTTCCCACGAAGGTCTAGACGGGCACGAGGCCCATCAGAAGATGTCTTCTTGGCTTTTTTAACCACATTAATTTGTTTTTTCTTGGGTTGTTGTGCTTCTGCTTGGGTACGAACCAGAGTGAATTCGTCTGCCTTTAGGCTCATCTTGATGAGACCCACTTGAGCTTCCCAGTTACCATTTTTGGCTTGACTGGTGAGCGTACCACGTTGCCCATAGGCAGTAACGATGATATCATCACCGACACGAGGGGCACGCGCAGCCTTTTCTTTCTTGGCTTTACGAAGAACCTTGTTCTTAGAAAGGTCGACTTGTGCGGCAAGTTTCTTAAGTTTCCCTTTGGCGTCGATAACTTCATGAGGCTTGAGTTGACTCTTATCATGGAGATTTTTGAGAATACTATCGCTTTCAGCTAAAGCTGTATCCACCATCTCTTGAATTTCTTTTTGAGCCTTTTCGAGTTCCTTGTCGTACTCATGGGAGAATTCATTATAGAGTTTCTTGACCGCACGGTTGAATTTAAGGTTCTCTTGCTCAACGTCCTTGATGTGCTCCAGACGTTTTTGTGTTTCTACAGTTTGGGCTTCAAGTTGCTCGATGATACGGTTGACATCACTATCCGTATCAGTGAGGTTTTCTGCTTCCTTAACAATAATCTCATTCAAACCGAGGCGGCGAGCAATCTCAAAAGCGTTAGAGCGACCAGGAACCCCTTGCATAAAGCGATAGGTAGGTCTTAGAGTTGCTGTGTCAAACTCCATGCTAGCATTTTCCACATGTTGTGTCTCAATCCCATAGGCCTTAAGCTCAGGATAGTGAGTAGTAGCCATGGTCTTAATCTGGCTCAAACGGAGGTGCTCTAGGATTGCCATGGCTAGACTAGCCCCTTCCTGAGGGTCGGTACCAGCCCCAAGCTCATCGACCAAGACCAAGCTATTGCTGTCGGCAGTGTTCAAAATCTCGACAATGTGCGTCATGTGACTAGAGAAAGTTGACAAGCTCTGTTCGATAGACTGTTCGTCTCCGATATCCGCAAAAATCTCTTGAAAAATGGCTACACGACTGCCCTTATCAGCCAAAATTGGCAGACCAGATTGAGCCATTAGTTGAGCTAGTCCTAGAGTTTTAAGCATGACCGTTTTACCACCAGTATTGGGACCTGTAATGACAATGACCGTGAGATCCTCATCAAAGCGCAAATCGTTGGCTACTGGATTGATTAAAAGAGGGTGACGAACGTTAAGCAGTTGGAGTGTTTGGTTGTCACTAATCTCTGGAATAATTGCCTTTTTATCATGGAGATAGAGGTATTTTCCTCTAATGAAGTCCATATGGCCCAAAATCCAAGCGTTGTTAGCGATGGCAGCAGTATGTGGACGGAGTTGATCAGACAGTTCATGTAGGATACGTGCCATCTCATGGCGCTCGTCTGCACGTAATTGTGTAATTTTTTCGTTAAGCTGGATAACGGCTCGTGGCTCGATATACACTGTGTTCCCAGAGCTTGAGATGTCATGAACAACCCCCGCAATACGGTTACGGTAGGTATTTTTGACAGGAAGTACTGAACGGCCATTACGACTAGCAATTAAGTTCTCAGCTAACATGTGCCCAGATTTCTTGAGAATGTCTTGCAAGGTCTGGCGAATGGCATCATCACAAGCCTTAAGTTGACGACGGATATTTTGCAACTCAGGACTAGCAAAATGCTCAATAAAACCACCATCATTAATACTTTGAAGACTACCTTGTAGACTTGGAAAGGCCTCAATCTTTTCAAAAAGACGTTTAAGAGCGATGAGTTCAACATTTTCAAGGTCAGCGTAGAAGCGGCTAAGGTCAGCTGAAGCTTGCAAGACCTTCTTGATAGCAATGAGCTCCTGGATGTTGAGGTCAGCATCCAGTTCCAAGCGACGCAAGGGCTCAGAAATATCTCTTAAGCTACCAATGGCAAAGCCATGATGCTCTACGAAAATATCAGACATTTCTTGGATTTCTGTAAATTGGTTTTGAATTCTTTCTGGATTGGTCATAGGCACCAAGTCACGTAACTCCGCCTGAGCCTGTTCGGTCTGCAGGTATTCTGTGAACTGGTCTTTGACCTTGTTAAATTCTAATTGGTCTAAAATCTTTGTGTTCATAGCTCCTATTATAGCATATTTCACTATAGGACGTGGAGCTGGGAAATACCTGTAACAATACTGTTGACTGATTCGTTCTAAAATTTGTCGATGGACAATTTTCCTTATGGCTTATTATTTATAAATGTTTATTTTACAAAACAGTCTTCTCAAAATAAGAGATTTTCAATCAAAACCAATGCACCCATCTATGCTATAATAAACCTATGACTAATCAAAAAAAATTACTATTAATCGACGGTTCGTCCGTTGCCTTTCGTGCTTTTTTCGCACTCTATAATCAAATTGACCGTTTTCGTAACAATAACGGCCTTCATACCAATGCCATCTACGGCTTTCACCTTATGTTGGACAACCTACTTGAGCGTATTCAGCCGACCCATGTCTTAGTAGCTTTTGATGCGGGAAAAACAACTTTCCGTACAGAGATGTTTGCGGACTATAAAGCTGGTCGTGCCAAGACTCCAGAGGAATTCCGTGAACAGCTCCCTTATATCCGTGAGATGTTGGCTGCACGTGGCATTGCCTATTATGACTTGGCTCAGTACGAAGCAGATGACATTATCGGTACCTTAGCTAAGATGGCTGAAAATACTAGTGAGGCCTTTCAAATTACTGTTGTTTCTGGGGGATAAAGACTTGATTCAGCTGACTGATGAAAATACAGTCGTTGAGATTTCGAAGAAAGGCGTTAGCTGAGTTTGAGGCCTTCACTCCTGACTATCTCATGGAGAAAATGGGGGATTACTCCAGCTCAATTCGTCGATCTTAAGGCCCTCATGGGTGACAAGTCCGACAATATTCCA
>ENA-OQDC01000918-OQDC01000918.1-human-gut-metagenome-genome-assembly--contig:-NODE-918-length-17353-cov-2.998955_pt1 | contig 17353 bp, 21 predicted proteins | sample MGYA00242770_ERZ504601 | MGnify/ENA primary metagenome ERZ504601 (study PRJEB26092, sample SAMD00036305) | human gut metagenome | host: Homo sapiens | study: EMG produced TPA metagenomics assembly of...
AAAGAAGCAAGGTGAAAAGAAGAAAATGAATTTATTTAATGCAAAACTGTGGAAAAGAAAGTGAAAAAATAAATTCCATTTTGGGGGCTAAAAAATGGAAAAATAGTTTTCTCTGATACAAAAGCCTGTTTAGAACATATATCAATTAAGAACCTTAAATATATCGTCCTGTTTTGGATATTGTAAAACTATGAGTGATTTATATGACAGAAAGAAGGTTAAATATGATAATTGAAAAGGAATATTTTGATTCAGAAGAAGTCAGGAAAGCGAATGCCATGAATGATAAGACGATGGCACCACTAAGAAGAATACGTCTTGCGACAACGGACAGTAACAAATATTATGCCAAAGCCGTATTTGTAGCCAATAAAGAAAATATAATTACCGGTGAGCTTCTTTACAGACCAGATTTTCAGGAGTCAGAAGAGGAAGTGGCATTCAGTGAGGTTGTTGTTAAGCAGACAGCAGATGTGGAAGAATATTTCAAGAATCTTATAAGGTTTGAAGGCTATAAAGTGATTCCGGAAGAATATGAAGAGAGTGATATGCTTATGCATTATGATGAGCTGAGCATACAGGCTAATAAGCTTTTGTTTCTTGAGAGCAGGGGGGAGTAGATATGACAGATACGCAGAATGAGGTGTTTAAGTCACCAGTAAACAAGATAAGGCTGTTTGAGCATGGGGCTCCGGGTTCGCAGAACCTTAAGCTTACAAGAAAATATTACACTGAAGATATGCCTGATGGAAGAGTAAAGCATATAGTGCAGAACATTACAGATCCGGATATTGTTCCTTATATACCTGATGGTATTGGTAACAGTACAGACAGACAAAGGATTCCGGCAGTATTGATTATTCCAGGAGGTGCGTTCAGACGCCTTGTATACAACTTTGAAGGTGAAGATGTTGCAAAGTGGCTTAATAGTATGGGAATAGCTGCATTTGTTCTTGAATGCAGACTTCCATCAGATGAACATGATAATGCAGAGGATGTCCCACTTATAGATGCTATGCGCGCAATGAGAGTTATAAGAGGAAGGGCACAGGAATTCGGTATAGATGAAGCTAAGATAGGCGTTATGGGCTTTTCAGCAGGAGGCTTTATGGCAGCGTTATTATCAACAGCGTATGAAAGTGATGTGTATGCGGATTATAAGTATAAGGATGAATATGATAAACTATCAGCAAGACCAGATTTTGCTGTTTGTTCATATCCGGTTATAAGTATTGACGATTGTATTGAAGCAGGCAAAAGATATATGTCTGAGGAACAGGTGCTTGAGAGAATCAGTGACAGTAAGGCAAAGATACTGCATAAGTATAATCCGGATAAGCTTGTAAGACCGGATATGCCGCCAGTATTTATATGTGAAACGGATGATGACAGAACAACATTGTCTGAGAACAGTGTGGGCTTTTATATGGCAGCAAGAAAAGCCGGGGTAAGTGCTGAACTTCATATATTCAGAACAGGTGGCCATGGTTATGGCTGTGGTGATGATTTTGCACAGACTGGTGAGTGGAAAGTACTTTTTTACAAAGTGGATTAAGAGTATTGGAATTATTAGTTGAGATGGATCTTGTAAGTGAAGTTCTTACATATAGAAAAAGCAAGGGTGAAGAAGCTTACGCAGCTATAATAAACAGACTTGACCGTCCTGTATCAGGGCTTGTGCTTATGGCTAAGAATAAAAAGGAAGCAGCAAGATTGTCTTTACTTATTCAAAAAGGAACACTATGTAAACATTACCAGGTGCTTGTATGTGGAAAACCAGATTCTGATGAGGGCGAACTTGTGGATAATCTTATAAAAGATGCAAAGAATAATGAATCATCGGTAGTTTCAAAAGGAACGGCGGGTTCTAAGGAAGCAATACTTAAGTACAGGCTTCTTTCTTATGATGAAGAAGCAGACATATCAAGGCTGGATATTCATCTTATAACAGGCAGACATCATCAGATACGTGTCCAGCTTGCTTCAAGAAACATGCCGGTTGCTGGTGATGGAAAGTATGGTGGAAATATGGCAGTCCAGGTAGCTGAAAGGATAAAAGGCATACGTATTAAGCGTGGCTGCATAGCGTTATGTGCGGTTAGTCTTAAGGTTGATGGCAAGTTATACGAAGTGAAACCAGGATTTTAGATATAGGTATAAGATGGGGCTGTCGCACTAAGAAATTAGTGCGGTGCCCCTTCTTTTATGTTAAGGCGGTATATAACCTAAAAAAATAAATCCCAGGCTTCGAAAAACCTGGGATTTATGGTAAAATATTAGTATGCTATTACATAATAAATTACAAAAAGATTATACGTTAAATCAGAGTGGATATCAACTAAAACTTCCACTCAAATTAGAAACAATTATTCCTAAGAATGATTCTGTGCGGTTACTCAGTCAGTTTGTAGAGGAGATGGATTTGACTGATCTATATTCTACTTATGATAGAATAAATTCTTTATCGCCAAGAACACTTTTGAAGATTGTTTTATACTCTTACATGAATGGCGATTATTCATTCCGTTCTATGGAATTAAACTGCAAAAGAGATATCAATTTCATGTTTCTTTTAGAAGGGCATTCTGCACCTGACCATGCAACACTTGCACGATTCAGAAGCATTCATTTTGCCCCTTGTTCTAAGCGTATTCTCGCAGAAGTTTCAAATATCCTTTTTGATTTAGGTGAAATATCTGGTGAAACTATCTTTATTGATGGTACCAAGATTGAGGCAAATGCCAATAAATATACTTTCGTGTGGAAAAAAGCCGTTACAAAAAATCAGGCAAAACTGTTAATTAAGTTAGCTGATTTTGTAGCTGAATGTGAACAACTCTATGACATAAAAATAGTTTATGGAAATGTAATAAAAATCAAACATTTAAAGAGACTACGCAAGAAGCTGTATGCTCTTAAAGATGCTGAACATAACTTAAAATTCAAATATAAGAACATAACTGCAGATGCTGGTTATGAGAGCGAGGAAAACTATCTGTTTCTTGAAGCTAATAATCAGATAGTATTCATAAAGCCGGCTAATTATGAGATATCAAAAACAAGGAAATACAAGAATGATATTGGAAAGATAGAAAACATGGAATACGATAAAATATCCGATTTTTATACATGTAAGAATAACAGGAAACTTACAGTATCACATATAAGACACAATAAAACTAAAACAGGATATGTGAGTGAAAAAACTATCTACACATGTGAGAATTGCAGCGACTGCCCTTACAAGAGTGACTGCATAAAAGATAATAACTGCAAAACGCCATTAGGAGAAAGAACCAAGGTATTACAAGTTGCAAAAACATTTATAAAACACAGAAAAGAGGATTTGGAACGAATCATATCTGATGAAGGGGTATTGTATCGGATGAACCGGAGCATTCAGGCTGAAGACTCATTTGGAGACATAAAACAGGACATTCAGTTCAGAAGATACCTAAGCAAAGGGACTGCGAATGTACTCGCTGAAAGTACTCTTTTAGCAATTGCAAGAAACATAAATAAACTTCATAATAAGATTCAGAACGGGAAGACAGGAACATATTTATTTCCTTTAAAAAGTGCCTGAATTTAGAAATATCAAAATAAAAATTTTTAAAACCTGTATAGGTTTATTAAAGTACGCCAATTTGGGGCACATCCCATTCATTTTAATAAATAGTAACTTAAAAATCGTATTTTTATAGGAAAAAGAGGCTGGTACCTTAACGATTTTCAATCGTTAAAGCGACAGCCCCTTTTGTTATCTAAGAGAGCGCGAGACGGGGATCGAACCCGCGACCCCCTCCTTGGCAAGGAGGTGCTCCACCACTGAGCCACTCGCGCATATTATATTGTGTTGTTCGTTTGGTTTCTCGCGAACACAAGTGATATAATACACGCAAAAGTTAAAAGTGTCAAGCACTTTTTTGAAAAAAATTTCAAAAAAAATTAAAATAATTACTTTGTTGAGAAGAAAGCGACAGTAATTCCACCAGGTCCAATATGTGTTCCGATTGTAGCTCCTACTTTTATTCTGGCCGGAACAGGAATCTTATTTTCCCATAAAGAGCTGCTGTCCTTAATGTATTTGTCGATAAGTTCTGTTGAACAGCCGGTGTAGCCAAGAAGGACAGGCATAGAATAATCAATTCCACCGTAGGTGTTGACCTGTTCAATTAAGAAGTTGTTGCCCTGCTTTGAGCCGCGGGCTTTACCTAATATGGCAACTTCACCATTATCAATTGCGATTACAGGTTTTATTTTTAATACATTTCCTAAGAAAGCGGCACTGCTTGATATTCTGCCACCTTTTTTAAGATATTCCAGAGTATCAAGAAGTGCTACAAGACGTATGCGTTTTTTCGCGGAGTTTAACTCATCAGCGATTGCTGTGGCTGACAATCCATCATTAATAAGTTTTAAAGCATATTCAATTAGAATCTGTTCGCCTACAGTTACATTTTCGCTGTCTATAATATATATTTTCCCCTGGCTGCCGGCGTGTTCGCTTTCATAATCCCCGGCGGCTATGCAGGCACTCTGGTAAGTTCCCCGATAATTTAGAAGAAAGAGTTATCACTATAACGGCATCAGAATGGGTGAGTGCAGTTTCATAGGCAGAGGTAAATGCGAAAGGACTTACCTGGCTTGTCTTAGGGAGAGTGTCGCTTTCGATGAGTTTCATATAGAACTCATCTGCTGAGAGTGTGACACCATCTTCAAATTGTTCATCTCCAAATGATATAGTCATAGGAAGAACTGTGACCTGATTGTGTAAATTTCCTGGCATATCCGATGCTGAATCTGTTATAATTGCTATCTTAGAAGCTGAATTCATAAATAATCCTCATTTCTGCGTACCATTGCTGACAGGCAGGTGCTGGTACGCAAAGCCACAGCCTGAAATAGTATTGCAATACAGGAAGTGTGTAAACCCAAAATTGAACGTGAAATAGTATTGCAATATGGTCTGTAAATATACAGCTAAGATACATTTTCCAATTAAATCATAATAATATTATCAAATATTTTATATCAAATATAACAACGGGATTATATAACATATTACTTTGTGTGTCAAACTATAATTGATTTTCTGGTTGAATTACTGTATATTAATATTGTTGTTTATGCAGCATATAAGTGTATTGAAATAACTGGAATATTCTGGTTAAGATATGGTATATGCTTACGGAAAGATGAGGAATATTAATGGACATAAGGAAGAAATTTGCTAAATATGTGTCACAGAACATATTCGGTATGCTTGGAATATCGTGTTATGTTGTTGCAGACACATTTTTTATATCTAAATTCGCAGGGGCAGACGGAATTACAGTTCTTAATCTTGTACTTCCTGTATTTAATGTTATATTTGCTGTTGGCTCAATGATAGGTGTTGGTTCGGCGATAAGATTTAAGATATTAAGAGCCAAGAATAATGAGAGGGCAGATGATTATTTTTCAAATGCAATAATGTGTGCGTGCCTGTTAAGCATAGTATTTATACTTGTGGGACTGTTTGCACCAGATAGGCTTTTAAGGCTTATGGGTGCAGATGATACAATTACGGCACTTGGAACCTGCTATACAAGGACATTTCTTATGTTTACTCCATTTTTTATGTGTAATTACATTGTAAGTGCATATGTAAGAAATGATAATGATCCCTCAAGGGCGATGATTGCGACACTTTGTGGAAGTCTTTTTAATATAGTGTTTGATTATATATTTATGTTTCCAATGAAGCTTGGGCTGTTAGGGGCTGCGATGGCTACTGCAGCTTCACCTGTATGCAGTATATTGGTGTGCCTGACACATTTTTTTTGGTAAGAATAATACGGTTGTGTTTAAATGGCACTTTCCGTCTTTAAAAATGCTCTGGGAGTCGTGTATGCTTGGAACAGCCGCATTTATTGGTGAGATAGCATCGGCGGTTACTACAACTGTATTTAATATGCTGTTACTGTCAATCACAGGAAATATCGGTATTGCAGCATATGGAGTTGTTGCTAATTATGCTTATATTGGAACAGCTATATTTAATGGTATTGCCCAGGGAACACAGCCGCTTATTAGTGAATGTTACGGCAGGGGTGACAGAAAAGATGCTGAAAGGCTGTACAGAATGAGTGCTGCTACAGCGGTTGCACTTTTTGCAGTAATATATATAATTGTATTTAGATTTACAGACCAGCTTGTTGCACTGTTTAACAGTGAGGTGTTGAGACACTTGCTGTATATGCACATAGCGGAATGATAATATATTTTGCAGGATTTTTATTTGCAGGATTTAATATAGTATCTGCCGGATATTTTAGTGCAGTGGAGTGTGCTAAAGAATCATTTGTGGTATCATTATTAAGAGGAATTGTGCTTATGCTTATTATGTCAATCAGCCTTTCAAAGCTGTTTGGAATGACAGGAGTATGGAGCAGTTTTCCGGCAACAGAATTAATAACGGCAGTTGTATGCGTAGTATTTTTATACTAAAGAATAACAGAATGCGAAATCATAATAATATATAGTCGGAGGATATGATATGGTTAATCCAGCATCAATTATGAAAATAATGAACTTAAAGAATAAATTTGCCGCAAACCATCCAAAGTTTGTGTCATTTATTAATTACTGTCTCAATGGTGGAATTCAGGAGGGAACAGTTATAGAGATAACTGTGACAAAGCCAGGAGAACAGCCGGTAACTTCTAATATGAAGGTTATGCAGTCTGATATAGATATTGTTAATGAACTTAAGACTTTATCCAAATAAGGTTTATTAAGCATTTGCTGGGGGTGTATATATGGGAAATATAATGGATTATCTTGACTGGCGTGGGGATATAACATTTGAACAGTCACCTTTTAATGAGGTTGATAATGTTATTCTTGCACAGCTTGCATACGTTAATTTCAGGGATATTATACCATCACCTGAGGAGAAGAGAAGCATTACATTAAAAGAAGCATCGCAGATGTTTTTTGATATGTATACAGAAAATGAACTAAAGCAGGATAAATCATTTATTAGTGAAGCTCCATTTCTTATGAAAAAAGCGGCAGCTTCCAAAAGATTTGGAAATCTGATTTTATCTAATTATGTAGATACAGTAGATGAAACCTTGGAAAAGCAGTTCGGGGCATTTCACATAAGAATAAGCCCTAAGCATACTTATGTTGTATTCAGGGTACAGATGATACACTTGTCGGCTGGAAAGAGGATTTTAATATGAGCTTTATTATGCCTGTTCCGTCACAGGAGGCGGCGGTAGAGTATATTAATAGTACATGCCAGTACATAAGAGGAAGGCTTTATATAGGCGGACATTCCAAGGGTGGCAATCTTGCTATATATTCGGCTGTAAAATGCAGTGAGAGAGTAAGAAAAAGATAGATTGTGTATACAATAATGATGGCCCTGGATTTGATGTGAATATGATAAAAAGTGCGAAATATCAGGCGATGTTACCGCTTATCAAAAGCATAGTCCCAGAGAATTCGATAGTAGGAATGTTACTTGAACACGATGAGGATTATATTATTGTTAAGAGTTCACAGAGCGGGCTTATGCAGCATGATGCAATGTCGTGGCAGGTGCTTGGTGCTTTTCTTGTAAAGGCTAAGAAATTAAGTGCACAGAGCAGAAGGCTTAATAAGGCATTAAGCAGCTGGATTAACAGCGTTGATAATGAACGCAGGGAGGAGTTCGTTGAAACTTTATTCGGACTTTTATATGCCAGCGGTGCTAAGAATTTGTCAGATGTGTCAGCAGACAGATTAAGAAGCACAAGGGAGGTTATACGTCAGTATGCCGGACTTGATAAGGACAGCAGAACACTTATTAAGAATATGCTTTTGTCGCTTACTGATAAGATAAGCAAGGCAAGATTTAAGAAATGATATTATAGAAATATTATAGAAGAAATGGAGATTAGATATGTCAGGAATTATTAATATTATACTTGGTGCAGTTGTACTATTTGTTGTAGTTGTATTGTTCCTGTGGGTTTCATCTAAGCACAAAGAGAGCGGACTTGGAGATACCTGTAGCGGCAATTGTTCTTCGTGCAGTGCCCATTGTTCAACTGGTTCTAAAGATAAGAAGTAAGAAAGAGAATAAATATGACTAATGAATTCAGGAAAAAGGCTGTCGAACTTGGAAAGCTAATGAATAGCAAGTCTAAATTATCTGTACCGCTTGTAAAATGTATTATTGAGTGTTTTGAGATTGTATTTGATGAGCAGGATATAGATTATATGCTTCTTATGAAGGACGGATATTACAGCAGGGATGAGCTTAAAGAATTGTGGCAGCTTGACGGTGAGGCATTTGAGAAAGTATTTACAAGCATAAGGGACAAAGGCGGAATATGGGAGAGCAGGCAGGAAGGTGTCTATGATATAACGCCGATATTTCCGGGCTGGGTTGAGCTGTATGCCTCTGGACCGCTTAATGATAAGAGAAGACGGCTTCTTATTAAGTTTGCAGAATTTGAGGAACTTCTTATAAAGCTTAATATAGCACCTGTAAGAATGTATATGAACCGTGTCAATGAGCGCAATATGCAAAGAGAGCAGGGAAGAATGTCAACGCTTATACCTGACCCTGCCAATAATCTGAGTGCTAAAAAGAGAATTATTAAGATTAATAAAAATGTAGATGCTGTGCAGGCTGTGTATACAGAGGGTGAGGTTATGGATATTCTTAACAGGAATAAGGAACATATTGCTGTTATGAACTGTTTCTGCCGCACCAAAAAGATGCTTGAGAATGGAAAATGTGACTATGATATGCCGATTGAGTCGTGTATGGCGGTTGGAAGAATGGCTGTACAGCTTGAAAAAGCTGGCGTTGCAAGACACATTTCCATAGATGAAGCCAGAAAGCTTATAGACACGCTTGAGAAAAAAGGCTGTATACATACATTATATCACTATGGCACATACTCTGGTAATGAAGAGATTGTGCTGTGCAACTGTTGTATAGACTGCTGTTTCTTATATGGAAGCTTCAGGGAGGGTGCTTTATCGCAGCTTATGATTAAGGCATTTTACAGACCACAGATAGTTGATAACGCGAAATGTACAGGCTGTAACAGGTGCGCCTGTTTCTGTCCGACCAATGCAACGTGGTATGATAAAGAGCGCGCAGAGCTTGTATATGATATAGACAGGTGCATAGGCTGTGGACAGTGTGTAACGCAGTGTCCGTCAGGTTACAGAAGTATGGTTAAAGATGAGAGAAACATTTTCGTAAAGACCAGAAAGAAGGTGGATTATGGTAGAAATCTATAAGACAGATAATAAGGTACTGCAAAAGCTTGATAATATAGAAGAAGGCTGCTGGGTTAATATGATTGACCCGACAAGCAGTGAATTATCCCTTGTATCAGGCTATTTTGAGATAGACTTAGCTGACCTTGCGACAGCACTTGATGAGGAAGAAAGTTCACGAATAAGTCTTGAAGACGGTTATACACTTATTCTTGATGGATATACCAACACCTGAGGTACGACACGAGAAAAAGATGTATACAACAATACCATTAGGTATCATATTAAAGAATGATGCAATAATTAACGATATGCAAGGGAAGATACACCCGTGCTTAACTATTTTGTGCGCAATAAGTTAAAAGAGTTCAGTACTAAGAAGAAAATGCGTTTTATATATGAAATGATGTTCCGCTCGGCTATGCTTTATCAGGCTTACTTACGTGGGATTGATAAGAAAAGAACTGAGATAGAAGAAAGAGTTGGCGATGATACACACGATACAGATATTATCGAGCTTCACGAATTAGAATCGACGCTTGTATACTTTGCTACATCTTTAAGGGCGAACAGCATTGTGCTTGAAAGATTGAGACGATACAAAAGACTTGAACAGTATCCGGAGGATATGGAACTGCTTGAAGATGTAACAGTCGAATACCAGCAGGCTATCGAGATGACGTCTATATACAGGGATATTATAGATGGTACAAGAGAGCTGTTGTCATCGGTTATTAATAACAGGCTTAATAATGTAATGAAAATTCTTACATCAATCACTATAGTTATGGCTATACCTACAATAATATCGGGAATATATGGAATGAATGTTGCCGGTGAGTGGATGCCTTTATCAGCAACCAGGTATGGATTTTATATAATTGTTGTAATAATATTTGTTATATGTGTGTTTGTATTGTGGTTCCTTAAGAAGAAGAAAATGCTTTAAGGTGTTTAAGAAGATTTATTATATATAAAAAATATAATATACAATGGTAAAATTATATAATTTGTTTAATAAAAGCTGTGGAACAGTAATTATCTTTAAAAGTAGTCTTTATCCCGAAGTATTCTTTATCCAAGAGTAATCTTTGCTTAAAAATAATCTTTTAAAGATAATGCTTGTCCACAGCTTTATAATTGCTAGTAATATTTGTTATTATACTTATATGCTTACTTGTAAACTTCCTGCCAGCGTGACACCATCTCCTCAGCTTCTGTCTTAGATGATACTTTTGTTACAATGACCCCGTCAAGATAAATCTCATATACCGGAAACTTCTTAGGACTGTCTCCGTGATACACCTCTACTCTGCTGAATTTCACACGCTCCATAATAAAAAACCTCCACATATTAAATTAATAATATATAATTGTTAAAACAAATTAACAATATGTTGTATTGTATCACATACATATTTAAAATAAAATACAAGATTTGCCATTGGTACTAAAGTACCAAAAAACAAATAAAATTGTTGCATATTTGTGCATTATAAACTATAATAATCGCAGGGTTATTTCGACAATTGAATTAAGGAGAAGGTTTAGATATGTATTCACAACAGAATGTTGGAATCGGGGATGACTATGTGACAGCACATAGACTGGACCGCCGGCTTGCGGTCATAGACAGATTTTATCTTACTAATGTAACGAACCGTGCCTTTAATGACTATTTTGGAAATACGTCATATGGCTGTCTTACGGAGTTCGTACATCCAGATGATAAAGAAAAGTTAATAGAGCTTATTGATTCGTTTGATGGAAGTCCTGTGGGTAAATGCTTTTTATTCAGGGACTATAAGGGGGAGTACAGACAGAATCTTATTAAGCTTTTGTCATTTGAGAATAATGATGCTCTGCGTAATATTGATATAGAGATGATCGATATAGATAGTGTTGTAGAGACTAATCGCAGGATATGTGACGATATCGCAATGGAAAAGAGTAGTTATGGGACTCACAGGCGAGTATGTATTTGCGTATTCTGAGAAGACTGGGGATATTAAGATTGTAAGATATGAAGGCATTTCAAGAGAAGTAATAACTAGAATGCCTATTGATGAATGGAAAGCATATATGCTTGATGGCAGAATTCTTGAAGAGGACGTTGTTGAACTGAATAATCTGATAAGGTATATAAAGCTGTATACATCAGAGTTCAGTGTCAAGCTTACAACTAATATGAGAACCTTTGGCAAAGCTATGGAAAAGGTAAGTTCGTAGGAGCTGTATATACTAAGTATACAGGTGAGAATATGGTTATTGGAAGGATTATTCTTGCTGACGGAACTAACAGTATGGGTAATATTGTTGAGATTGCCGATGAACTTACTATGGATTCGCTTACCAAGGTGTATAATAAGAAGACTATAACAGAGTATGCACAGAAGCTTGTTAAGAAAGAGAAGATTAACAGGGTAAGCATAGTTATACTTGATGTTGATTATTTCAAGCAGGTTAATGACAGATATGGACATCTCTATGGAGATAAAGTACTTACAAGAGTAGCCAAGAAGCTTAAAGAGGTTGTTGGTGAAGATGGTGTTGTCGGACGTATAGGCGGAGATGAATTTATGATCGTCTTAAATGGAATTAATGACGATTATTCATTAAGAGGAATATTAAGAGCTATACGAACACAGGTTAAGTGGGAATTCAAGAATGATTATGAAAATTTTCAGGTCACGACATCAATAGGTGTTGCATTCAGTCCTAATAATGGACACGAATATGAAGAATTGTTTAAAAAGGCTGATTTCTGTCTTTATGTAGCAAAGGAAAAGGGCAGGGACAGGTATGTATTTTTCAGGGATGAGATACATAAAGAGTCTTATGAGAATTCTCTTAACCAGAAGGATAAGATATTTAATGACGGCAGGGAGATGCGCGAATTAAGATATCTTACAGACATTATGTTACAGTTTAACACAGACAGAAAGGGTGCTGTAAGCAATATGTTTGAACATATGATTCAGACTTACAAGGTGGACAGCATAAGCATTTATAAAGGTAAGGCTTTAAAGAGGTGTTTGACATTTGGACAGCAGCTTGAGGATGCGGAGTATCTGCCATATGTTAATACAGATGGCTTTAATAAGCTTATGGGAGATAAGAATTATATATCAGCCGATTTCGTCAACAGAAATCTGGATGTAGCTCCTGAATTTGTTGAGGAGATGAAGAAGCGGCATATATGTTCAACAATCCAGTGCTTTATTGGTGGCAGGGATGATATAAAAGGCGTTCTTACAATAGATAAGACAAAAGAAGCTTCACAGTGGGCAGAATATGAGATAGAGTGTGCTGTGATAACATCAACTTTATTGTATACGATAATAAGTGATGAAGAGCAGAATTATGTTGCAGCAATGAATATTGCTGATTAAAAACAGCCCCTAATTACTATTGGCATAAGTAATTAGGGGAATTTTATATATTGCAGTATATTGTATTTATATTGTATTAAATCCACAACATATTGTGTTTGTATTGACTTGAAGATATATGTGATGTAAAATTTAAACTGCGCTATACAAGAGAACTCTTGTGTAGCGCATTATATACGATTAGGGTAGATAAAGCCCCAATATGATATATTTTATTATTAATAAATATTACGCGTAATTTTATTTGTATACTAAATGTGAATAGAAATTTATTGTCAGGTAAAAAGGGAGGGTTTACTAATTATGAAGATAATCAAACGTAGTGGATCAGAAGTTACATTTGATATTAGTAAAATAATGGCAGCAGTTGCAAAGGCAAATAAGGAGGTTGTACATAGCGAAAGACTTTCTGATGAGCAGATTGAAACAATATCTGATAATGTCGAGAGCATCTGCCAGGAGATGAACAGATCACTTAATGTTGAAGAAATTCAGGATCTTGTTGAGAACCAGATTATGAATATGAGGGCATTTGCAGTAGCCAGAAAGTATATCACATACAGATATAAGAGAGCTCTTGTAAGAAAGTCTAATTCAACAGATGAGCAGATATTAAGCCTTTTAGAGTGCAATAATGAGGAAGTAAAGCAGGAGAATTCCAATAAGAATCCTACTGTTAATAGTGTACAGAGAGATTATATGGCAGGAGAGGTAAGCAAGGATATTACTAAAAGATTTCTTCTTCCAGCAGATATTGTAGATGCACACGAGCAGGGGCTTATACATTTTCACGATGCAGATTATTTCGCACAGCATATGCACAACTGTTGTCTTGTGAACCTTGAAGATATGCTCCAGAACGGAACGGTTATAAGTGAAACAATGATTGAGAAGCCACATAGCTTTTCTACAGCCTGTAATATAGCTACACAGGCTATTGCACAGATTGCCAGCTCACAGTATGGCGGACAGAGCATTTCATTAGCACACCTTGCTCCATTTGTCCAGATAAGCAGGGAAAAGTTCATTAAACAGGTTGCAGAGGAATTCAAGGCGACTGGAATTGATGCAGGAGAAGATAAGATTAAGGAAGTCGCAGAATTAAGAGTAAGAGATGAAATTAAACGTGGTGTACAGATGATTCAGTATCAGGTCATAACACTTATGACAACTAATGGACAGGCTCCATTTGTTACTGTATTTATGTATCTTGATGAGGTTCCAGAAGGACAGACAAGAGAAGACCTTGCCCTTGTAATAGAGGAAGTTCTTAAGCAGAGAATACAGGGTGTTAAGAACGAAAAAGGTGTATGGATTACACCAGCGTTTCCTAAGCTTATATATGTGCTAGAGGAAGATAATATAAGAGAAGATTCAAAGTATTGGAACCTTACACAGCTTGCCGCTAAATGTACAGCTAAGAGAATGGTTCCAGATTATATATCGGAAAAGATTATGAAGAAGCTTAAGGTTGATAAGTTTGGAGAAGGACATTGCTTTCCTTGTATGGGCTGTCGTTCTTTCCTGACACCTTATAATGACCCAGAGAATGATAACAAGCCTAAATATTATGGACGTTTTAATCAGGGTGTAGTTACACTTAATCTTGTAGATGTAGCATGTTCATCAGGTAAGGATATGGATAAATTCTGGAAAATTCTTGATGAAAGACTTGAGCTTTGTAAGAGAGCACTTATGTGCAGACATTATAGATTAAAAGGTACTCCATCAGATGTTGCACCAATTCTCTGGCAGAATGGTGCACTTGCAAGACTTAAGAAGGGCGAAACTATTGATAAGCTTCTTTATGGTGGATATTCTACTATTTCTTTAGGGTATGCTGGTCTGTGTGAATGTACTTACTATATGAAGGGTGTTACACATACGGATCCTAATGGTACAGAATTTGCATTAAAGCTTATGACATATTTAAGAGATACCTGCAACCGCTGGGCCAAGGAGACTAATATAGATTTCAGTCTTTACGGAACACCGCTTGAATCAACAACTTATAAGTTTGCTAAGAATCTTCAGAAAAGATTTGGCAAGATAAAAGGTGTTACGGATAAGAATTATATAACTAATAGTTACCATGTTCATGTAACAGAGAATATCAACGCATTTGACAAGCTGAAGTTCGAGGCTCAGTTCCAGGAGCTTTCACCAGGTGGTGCAATAAGCTATGTAGAAGTTCCAGATATGAATGATAATATACCAGCAGTTCTTTCTGTTATGCAGTTCATATATGACAATATTATGTATGCAGAGCTTAATACAAAAAGCGATTATTGTCAGGTATGCGGCTATACAGGACAGATACAGATTATAACTGATGATGATGGAAAGCTTATATGGGAATGTCCTAATTGTGGTAACCGTAATCAGGATAAGATGAATGTTGCAAGAAGAACCTGCGGTTATATTGGAACACAGTTCTGGAATCAGGGACGTACACAGGAGATTAAGGAAAGAGTTCTTCATCTTTAATATTTAACAGTATATAAAAAGCAGCCGGAATAATATCCGGCTGGCTTTTTGGTGTATTATTCATCAAATATACTAACGATTTCACCGTCCATAATTTTATTCATATTCTTAACGGCACAGAAATTACCGCACATAGAGCAGGTATCTTCTTTTTCTGGCTTGGCTTCCTGTCTGTAGCGTCTTGCTTTTTCTGGGTCTATGGCAGCATCAAACTGTGCATCCCAATCAAGTACACGTCTTGCTTTATCCATCTTTAAATCCCAGTCGATTGCACCGGGAACACCTTTTGCAATATCAGCAGCGTGAGCTGCAATTCTTGCTGCAATAATTCCTTCTTTAACATCATTTAAGTCAGGAAGACGAATGATGTTCGGCAGGAGTTACATAGCAGAGGAAAGAAGCACCATATGTAGCAGCGATAGCACCACCGATAGCAGAAGTTATATGGTCATAGCCAGGTGCAATATCTGTAACAAGAGGTCCAAGAACATAGAAAGGAGCACCTTTGCATATGGTTTTTTGGATTTCCATATTAGCCTGAATCTGGTTGATTGGCATATGTCCAGGTCCTTTCAATCATAACCTGAACGTCCTTTTCCCACGCACGTCTTGTAAGTTCACCTAGAGTAACAAGCTCCTCAATCTGTGATATATCAGAGGCATCCATAATACAGCCAGGCCTGCAGGCATCACCAAGACTCATAGTAACGTCATATTCACGGCATATATCAAGTACTTCGTCATAGTATTCAAAAAAGTGGATTTTCATTGCCTGTCATTTCCATCCACGCATAGATGATTGAACCGCCTCTTGATACAATGTTCATAAGACGTTTGTCGGCTCTGAATTTCTTAGCTGTAGCTTTGTTAATTCCACAATGGATAGTCATAAAGTCGACACCATCTTTAGCGTGCATTCTTACAATATCAAGCCATTCCTTAGCGGTAATTTCCTTAAGAGCTTTGTGATAATATACAACGGCATCATATATTGGAACAGTACCGATGATTGCTGGACACTCAGTAGTAAGCTTTCTTCTGAACTTCTGTGTGTCACCAAATGAACTTAAATCCATTATGGCCTCAGCCCCCATTTTTTACTGCGTTATTTACCTTATCAAGTTCCATATCAAGGTCAACGCAGTCTCCTTGAAGTTCCAAGATTGACATTAATTTTAGTACGAAGCATAGAGCCTATTCCGTTAGGGTCAAGGCATTTGTGATTTTTGTTAGCTGGTATAATAACTTGTCCACAGGCTACGAGTTTTACAAGTTCATTAATATCCATGTGTTCTTTAGCTGCAACACATTCCATTTCTTTAGTGATAATGCCTTTTCTGGCGGCATCCATCTGTGTTGTGTATTCCATAAGTATCCTCCATTTCCACACATAATACAAAATTAAAATTCATAATAAGTATTGGTGCTTTCGTGTAATGTATTAATTAGGGGACTGACTGGAAGAATTAGGAAGATGAATATTTATACAGATTAAAAAATAGAATGTAACATAAAATTATAATATCTGCATTTAATTTAACATCATATATTTTATTAAAATGACTAGAGAATAATAATCTTCCTACGGTGGCATTATCCACATCAGGTATATGGGTCGGAACCGGATTCCCTCTCAGCCAGGCAAAAGCCTTCTGCTCCCCAGTTAATATCTTATGATTGATAGTATAACATCTGCCCGATAAAAGTCAATCTTATGTAAAGACTTTTATCGGGCAGGTTATAATAATATTATTGTTAGTCTGTTATAGACTGCTGGCTTTCAGCTTCGCACTTTGCTTCTGCATTTCTTTCTGGCAGAATGTAAAGCATAAAATACATAAATGCCATAAGAACGATACCTCCGATAACATCATATACAGAGTGTTGTTTTAAGAATATTGTTGACAGGCATATAAGTATACATAATATAAGTGAGGCATTGACAATATATTTGTGATCTTTAAGTGCCTTACACTTTGAAAGGGCAGTGTGGACGGCAATTGAATTATATACATGTATGCTTGGAAATACGTTGGTTGTTGTATCGGTAGCATAGAGTACAGTAACAAGCTTTCCAAATATATTATCAGGGATGTTATCAGGTCTTAATGTTAGACCATTAGGGTATATCATACATATAAACATAGATACAGACATACCGATAATAAGTGAAAGAGCAAATCTTATAAATTCTTTATTGT
>ENA-OQDC01000919-OQDC01000919.1-human-gut-metagenome-genome-assembly--contig:-NODE-919-length-17340-cov-3.027944_pt1 | contig 17340 bp, 21 predicted proteins | sample MGYA00242770_ERZ504601 | MGnify/ENA primary metagenome ERZ504601 (study PRJEB26092, sample SAMD00036305) | human gut metagenome | host: Homo sapiens | study: EMG produced TPA metagenomics assembly of...
ATTAATTACAGTTAGTATTTGCGATATTTGTTGTGTTAAATTCTTAATATTTTAGAAGCATAGTTGTTCTATTAAAGGGGAGCAATAGCAGGTACTGCATCAAGTGATGATAAGACTGCTGAAAAGATTAAGAAGGTTTCAGCAAGAAAATGATGAAGTTGGAGAAATCGTCCGCAATGTAACAGTTGCATTTGAGGGTATTACAGGAACAGTTGCTGCAATAAGAAATGCTACAGTTGAACTTGAACAGGTTTCAGAAGAATTTGTTGCAATGTTTGATACAATGCACACAGTTGCCGACAGCACCAATGCAGCGGTAACAACAATTACAGATAATACTACAGTACAGGCTGATAAGGTAGCCGATATTAAGGTAAAGACTGACTCAATAAGCAAGGCTGTTGATAATATACAGACTAATATTGAAGGGCTTAAGGAAAGCATAGATACACTTAATGAGTGTAACAACAGAGCTGCTGATATTATGAAAGAGCTTATTACAATAAGTGAAGAAAGCGGACACGCTATGGACGAGGTAAGTAATGAAACAGAGCGTACTAATGCCTCAGCCCCAGGAGATTAGAAAGGTAACTGAGATTATTGCCGGTATATCTAACCAGACTAACCTTCTGGCTCTTAACGCAAGTATTGAGGCGGCAAGAGCAGGTGAGAATGGCAAGGGCTTCGCAGTTGTAGCAGAGCAGATAAGAGAGCTTGCAGATCAGTCAAGAGAGTCTACAGAGCATATTAACCAGATTGTCAATGGACTTATTGAGAATTCTAATATCAGTGTGGAAACAGCTAAGAAGGTATCGGAAGCATTTGAAAAGCAGGATGCCAAGATTAAAGATACAGAAGCTATATTTGCAACTCTTAATTCAGAGATTAACAGAGTTGGAAGTGCTGTAAGCGGCATAGCGGCAGAAGCCTCTGATTTAGAGCAGCATAAGAACACAATAGCTTATGGTGTTGATAATCTTGCACAGTTTGCAGAAGAAAATGCAAGCAGTGGACAGATTACCAAGGAGAATATGAATAATCTTGAGCAGGTTATGGAACAGTGTAAAGGTTCTACAGATAAGATTGCTAATGTATCCGCAGAGCTTGTTACACAGATAAAGAAATTCAGCGGTAACGGGTTAAAGAAGAGATAATATAATTAATATTATTTGATGAATAGGTTAAATATGCAGGTGAAATATGTTTTCGCCTGCGTATTCATTTGTATGGTTGACATATTGTACGAAAAATTGGTAAAACATACAATAATGATATGAATTTTAAAATGCCTTATTTTGTCGTTAAGGTACAAAGGTTAGTAAAGGAGATATTAGAATATGCAGTATTCAGATAAAGTTATAGAGCATTTCAGCAATCCTCATAATGTAGGTGAGATAGAGAATGCAAGTGGTGTCGGTACAGTTGGTAACGCTAAGTGCGGAGATATTATGAGAATATATCTTGATATAGATGAGGATACTAAGATAATCAAGGATTGCAAGTTCAAGACATTTGGCTGTGGTGCAGCTATTGCAACAAGCAGTATGGCTACAGATATGGTTATTGGCAAGACAATATACGAAGCTATGGAAGTAACTAACAAGGCAGTTATGGAAGCACTTGATGGACTTCCACCAGTAAAGGTACACTGTTCGCTTCTTGCTGAGGAATCAATCCACGCAGCTCTCTGGGATTATTGCAAGAAGCATAATGTTGATATTCCTGGTCTTAAAGAGCCTAAGAAAGATGTTCACGATGGCGAGGAAGAAATAGAGGATGAAGAATAATATTATCAATGGATATGATAATTTACAGCACAATCTTATTGATTTAATCAGGGAAGAAGAAGCTAAGCTTGGTTACAGAAAAGAGAATATAAGATTATATTATCCTTTAAGCTCATTATGTCATATGTTTGGGTGCGATGTTAGGGATACAAGCTATAGTGATATGGTAAAGCTTCTTGAAGGCGATGATGAGGATTTCAGGCAATATACTGATATTCTTGGCGGTGTCACATTCAGTAATGAAAAAAAGACAGGTTCTGCTTTGAGATTAATGAAAATGGAGTGGAATATATTCACAATAATACTGACGAGAATGAGTTTATAAGAAAGCTTGTTGATCTTATTAGAAGCCATAGTACATCTATGAAAGATATAATTGAATTTTTTAATGACAGTTATGATGGAGTTATTATTGAGTATATCAAAGATGGTGAGTTTGATGTTCTTATAAAGTTTGCAGATAAAGCTGATGACAGATATTATTACTGCTTTAAAGATGAAGGATGTCATATTATATATCATAGATTTCTTCCAGAAGATTACGAAGATTTACAGTTATAATTAACTATCAATATAATAATTCAGAATTATGAGAAATATCAGAAGCCTGACAGGATTACATTGGATAATCTTGTCAGGTTTTTTTGTAGATAAATTTGGAGTAAAATAGCTGATTGAGAAAAATTAAACAATAACTTATTGAGAAAATTGTAACAATAACTTATTGGAAAATAAGTAAAAGCTATTGACAAACAATTAAACATTTGTTTAAATGTTTATATGAAGTAAAGCATAATATATAAGTGCTTCACATAATATTAAATTTATAAGCAAAGCGGGCTGGATAACAGGTCTGCAGTGTCGGTTAAGACACAGAAAGGTGGTTTGTTATGAAGAAAACATATGGTATTGAGGTTGATTGTGCTAACTGTGCATTAAAGATGGAAGATGCAGCTAAGAAGACAGCAGGTGTTAAAGATGCAACAGTTCTTTATGACACAGAAGATGAAGGTTGAATTCGATGAGGGAGCAGATGTGGCTCTGTAATGCAAGGACGTATTAAAGAACTGTAAGAAGGTTGAATCTGATTGCGAGATATTTCTTAATTAATAATTAGTAATGTAATTAGGAGAATGCTTCGCAGGAATGGAGGATAATATGACTAAGAAGCAGAAAAAAGTATTAATAAGAATTATTATATCAGCCGTTCGTTTAGTAGCAATTTAAGCTTATATGCTATCTTGCTCCTGTTAATAAATATGTGGAACTGGTGCTTTTCCTTATTCCATATCTTGTAATAGGATATGATATTTTAAAGAAGGCTGTTCACGGAATATTCCATGGTGAAGTATTTGATGAGAATTTTCTTATGGCAATAGCTACTGTCGGTGCAATAGCACTTGGTGAATATGTAGAAGGTGCAGCAGTTATGCTTTTCTACCAGATAGGTGAGCTTTTTCAGAGTTACGCTGTCGGCAAGAGCAGAAAGAATATCACAGCGCTTATGGATATAAGGCCTGACTATGCAAATATCGAGCAGGAAGGTGGGTTAGAACAGGTTGATCCGGATGATGTGGAAATCGGGACAATAATAGTAGTAAAACCTGGTGAGAAAATCCCAATCGATGGCATTGTTGTAAGTGGTGAATCTACACTTAACACAAGTGCACTTACAGGTGAGAGCCTTCCAAGAAGTGTAAAGGTCAAAGATGAGGTAATAAGCGGCTGTGTCAATCTGACAGGCCTTTTAAAGATAGAGACAACTAAAGAATTTGGCGAGTCTACAGTATCTAAGATATTGGATCTTGTTGAGAATTCAAGTATGAAAAAATCCCGTTCAGAGAATTTTATCACAAGATTTTCAAAGGTGTATACACCAGCGGTATGTATAGGAGCTTTGGTGCTTGCGGTTATTCCACCAGTAGTAAGTCTTATTATGGGCAATCCTGCTGAATGGTCAAAATGGCTTATAAGAGCTCTTACAACACTTGTTATAAGCTGCCCTTGTGCCCTTGTAATATCTATTCCTCTCAGCTTCTTTGGTGGAATAGGTGGAGCTTCTTCTAGAGGTATCCTTATCAAAGGTTCTAACTATCTTGAGAATTTATCTAAAGCCAAATATGTTGTATGCGATAAGACAGGAACACTTACTAAAGGTGTATTTGAAGTTACAGATGTTATAACTGCCAATGGATTTACTAAGGAAGATATTATTAAATCGGCAGCATATGCAGAAAGCTATTCAAGCCACCCAATCAGTAAGAGTATACGTGAGGCTTATGGTATGGAAGTTGAAACCGGACAGGTTACAGATATAGAGGAGATAAGCGGACACGGCGTAAAAAGCTGATATAGGCGGTAAAGAAGTATTAGCTGGTAACTTAAAGCTTATGAATAAGTACAACATTGACAGCAGTGCTGGGAAAGATAGCATAGAAAATGCTCTTGGCACACTTGTATATGTAGCTATCGGTGGCATATATGCTGGTTGTATTGTAATATCAGATGTTATCAAGCCTACATCACAACAGGCGATTGCAGCACTTAAGAAAGCGGGCGTTAAAAAGGTTATTATGCTTACAGGCGATGCTAAGAAAGTTGCAGAACAGGTTGCAGGAAAGCTTGGTGTTGATGAAGTTAAGAGTGAGCTTTTGCCGGCAGATAAAGTTATTGAGGTTGAGAAGCTTCTTAACAGCAAGGGTAAAGATGAAATGCTTGCGTTTGTCGGTGATGGAATTAATGATGCGCCAGTACTTTCAAGAGCAGATATTGGTATAGCAATGGGTGCACTTGGTTCAGATGCGGCAATTGAGGCGGCTGATATTGTTCTTATGGATGACGACCCTGCAAAGATTGCTACAGCAATGAATATTTCGAGAAAGACATTAAGAATAGTTCACCAGAATATAGTATTTGCACTTGCAATAAAGATAGCCTGCCTTGCACTTGGTGCAGCAGGTGTTGCTAATATGTGGATGGCTATATTTGCAGATGTAGGTGTTATGGTGCTTGCAGTTCTTAATGCAACAAGATGTCTTTCATATAAAGATTAGCCTGCGAATAAGACAGACAGATTACAGTATGCAGATTAGGAGGAATGGGAAATGTCAGAAGTAAATCTTCCACACGACCACGGACAGAATATTGAAAAAGTTCTTGAAAGAATGCCAGACACAGATGAATGTGTAGTAGTGGCAGAAGTATTCAAGCAGATAAGTGATGGAAGCAGAATCAGGATATTATGGCTTTTATGTCATTGCGAGGAATGTGTAAGTAATATCGCGGCAGCTATGAATATGAGTGACCCTGCGGTTTCACATCATCTTAAGCTGTTGAAAAAGAGCGGGCTTATAACAAGCAGAAGAGAAGGTAAAGAGATATATTATAAACTTGCGGATAGTGAGACGGCACAGCTGCTTCATCATATAATAGAGGAGATGTTCAGGATTACTTGTCCGTTGAATTGATAATCTTGCGTGCTGCCGGACGTTGTGCAGGCGTGTTATATTGCCGCTGGGCACGTTCGCACTGCTTGCAGCCGTAGCGGACACGTAAGCGGCTAAAGGACAGCCGCTAAGTGCCGACGGCTGCAAAAGCACCCAGCTTGTAATATAACACGCCTGCACAACTGTGGTGCGACAGACGGTGGGATGCGATTGGGAGATTATTAATTTAACGAGGAATGGTTATAGGTAAAAACTATAATGAGTTATATTTATTAGGAATAATATCTACTATTGACTTGGTAGGTTAATGGCTGTAATATAATGACAACGATAACAAACACATATATGAATTATATGCTAAGACTTATTAGACAATAGATATGGAGGATATTATTATGGCAAAGAAACATTACGAAGACAGAAATCTTAAGTTTGAAACATTACAGTTACATGTAGGACAGGAACAGCCTGATCCAGTTACAGATGCAAGAGCAGTTCCAATCTACCTTACATCATCATATGTATTCCATAACAGCCAGCACGCTGCTGACAGATTTGGTCTTAAAGATGCAGGTAACATTTACGGACGTCTTACTAACCCAACAGAAGATGTATTTGAAAAGAGAATTGCAGCACTTGAAGGTGGTGTAGCAGCACTTGCAGTTGGTTCAGGAGCAGCAGCACTTGCATATGCTTTCCAGGCACTTGCACACGCAGGTGACCATATCGTAGCAGCTAAGAATATTTATGGTGGTACATACAACCTTTTAGCACATACACTTCCAGATTATGGAATTGAAGCTACATTCGTAGATCCATTTGATTATGATGCTATTGAAGCAGCTATCAGACCTAACACAAAGGCAGTACAGATTGAAACACTTGGCAATCCTAACTCAGAAGTAGTAGATATTGAAAGAATAGCTAAGATTGCACACGCACACAATATACCACTTGTAGTTGATAATACATTTGCAACACCTTATCTTGTAAGACCTATCGAATATGGTGCTGATATTGTAGTTCATTCAGCAACTAAGTTCATCGGTGGACATGGTACAACACTTGGTGGTGTAATTATAGACAGTGGTAAGTTTGACTGGGTTTCAGCAGCAGATAAGTTCCCTTGGTTAGTTGAACCAAATGTATCATATCACGGCGTAAGCTTTGCAAAGGATACAGCTCCAGCAGCATTTGTTACATACATCAGAGCTATCCTTCTTCGTGATACAGGTGCTACAATTTCACCTATACATTCATTCATTTTCCTTCAGGGACTTGAAACATTATCACTTCGTGTAGAAAGACACGTTGAGAATGCATTAAAGGTAGTTCAGTACTTAAAGAATCAGCCATTAGTAGAAAAGGTTAACCATCCATCTATCTCAACTAATGCTGAGCAGCAGGAACTTTACAAGAAGTACTTCCCTAACGGTGGTGGTTCTATCTTCACATTTGAAATCAAGGGTGGAGCAGCAGAAGCACAGAAGTTCATCGATAACCTTGAGTTATTCTCACTTCTTGCAAATGTAGCTGATGTTAAGTCACTTGCTATACATCCAGCAAGCACAACTCATTCAGAGTGCAACGAAGCAGAACTTCTCGACCAGGGAATTAAGCCTAACACAATCAGACTTTCAATCGGTACAGAGAATATTGATGATATTATCGAAGACCTTGATGAGGCATTTAAGGCTATTCAGGAATAATAATTAATAATAAAATCTTCTGATTAGATAAGTAGAATAGGACACGGGTATTATGCTGTAGTTCAATCTCAGGATTGGATATGGCGGATATCCGTGTTTTGTTGTGTAAGGTTGGAAAGTTGTTAGAAAAGTGTTGAAACTTGTATCATATAGTGCTACAGTTTATATAAGAAATTTTTTAAAAGACACGAAAGGGGTTTTTAACAATGATTTATGCATCACTTAATGCCAAGAAAGGCAATTATCAGTATCCAGCAGTTATTGCTACAGCTTTAGAGTTTCTTGCTAAGCCAGAAACAGCAGAGCTTCCAGTGGGAAGATATGAGCTTGACGGAGATAATATTTTTGTACTTATTCAGGACCAGACAACAGCTCCAGTTGAGAATAAGAGAGCAGAAAGCCATAGAAATTATATCGATATCCAGTATCTTTTCACAGGAAAGGAAGTACAGGGCTATGCACCACTTCTTCCAGGTGTTACAGGTGAAGAACCAGCAGGTAAGGATAATATTTTCTATGATACTGTAGAGAATGAGCAGTTTGTTACATTACATCCGGGTGAATTCACAGTATTCTTTACTAATGATATTCATCGTCCTAACTGCACAATGGATGAACCAGTTAACATTCATAAGGCAGTTGTTAAGATTAAAGAAAGCCTTATTAAGTAATTGACAGATTATATACAGAATATATAGCTTTTTATATGAGTATTGTGACCTTTTGGTTGCAGTACCATTTTTTGTACTTTCTTAATAATAATTGAAATTTTATTAAGAATGAATTAGAATATATTAAATTAGAATAGTGATAATATAGTAAGGAGAGATATGTATGTTTAGTCAGTTATTTGGAAAATATCTTGTGGACAATAAAGTTATTACTAAGGAACAGTTGGATGAAGTTATTAGCAAGATGGAAAATGTAAGGGCAAAGCTTGGCTTTATTGCTGTATCAGAAGGTATTCTTACTAAGGAAAAGGCTGAGGAGATTAATATTCTCCAGACACAAAAGGATGCTAAGTTCGGTGATATAGCGGTTGAAGAAGGCTATATAACTAAGGAACAGCTAGAGGATATGCTTAATAAGCAGGGAAGCACTTATATCAAATTTATGCAGGTGCTTGAAGAGGTAAGTGGCCTTTCACAGAACGATATTGAAACACACATTGAAGAATTCAGAAAGAGCATTGGTTTTGCACCTGAAGAACTTGAGGCTTTAAAGAATGATGATATTGATAAGATTGTGCCTATGTTTGCATATGCTTCAAAGCCATATATAACAGATATTGCGGCACTTGCATTAAGAAATATTACAAGATTTGTTACAAGCAATTATTATATTGGAAAGATTGAGCATGTAAATAATTTTGAATATAGGGCATTTGCTGGACAGAGATGTGAAGGTGATGTTAATTCAGTGATAGGTTTTGCTGTAAAGAATGACCCACAGGCATTTATTGATATTGCAAAGGGATATTCTAAGTCAGATGATTTCCAATTCGGACTTGAAAGTTACGATGCAGTAGGTGAATTCATTAATTGTATAGATGGACTTTTCTCATCAGCATTATCTAATGAGAATATTGATATCGAAATTCTTCCTCAGTTCGCATATGAGAATCAGATTGCCAAGGGTAATGCTTATGTTCTGCCTATATATATCAATGGCTGTGAAGTGTCATTATATATTGCTGTAGATAGTGATGTTACTATAGGGCAGATGCCTGTAACAAGAAAGCTTGCTGTTAAGGCTGGTTCGGTAGATGAGGGTGACAAGCACACAGTTCTTATCGTAGATGATTCAGGTATGTCAAGAATGATGTTAAGAAATATTCTTGAAGATGCTGGATATTGTATAGTTGCAGAAGCCTCTGATGGTCTTGAAGGTGAGCTTGCTTATAAGCAGTATGCTCCGGATGTTGTTACGCTTGATATTACAATGCCTAATATGGATGGTATAGAGTGCCTTGAGAAGATTATGGACTATGATCCGGATGCTAATGTTATTATGATAACAGCCGCAGGACAGCAGAATAAGGTTATTAAGGCACTTAAAGAAGGTGCTAAGAAGTTCATTACTAAGCCTTATAATGTTGAAGATGTATTAAAGAACATTGGAGATATGGTTGAATAATATTAAACTTTCTATTAAAGTCTGTTAAATAATTATAAAAATAGACTGGTCAAAGTTAATAAATGTATGTTATAATCGAGTGTAAACGCTATATAAGCATACGTAATAATTTAAGAAACGGAGACTTAATAATGGAAAAGTTTTTTAAGGTAAAAGAACACGGCTCAACAGTAAGGGTTGAAGTTCTTGCCGGTATCACAACGTTTATGGCAATGTCGTATATCCTTATGGTTAATGCAGGTATGTTTTCTGCACTTCCAGAAGTATCCTACAATGCTATATACATTGCTACAGCTCTTTCAGCAGTTGTTGGAACATTTGCAATGGCATTTCTTGCTAACCTTCCGCTAGGTCTGGCATCAGGTATGGGACTTAATGCTTTTTTCGTGTATACAGCCTGCTTTAATTTTGGGTTAAGCTATGCTAATGCACTTGTATTAGTTCTTTTAGATGGTATTGTATTTATTATTCTTACAGTAACAGGAATAAGAGCTAAGCTTTTTGCTGCTATACCTGACGCAGTAAGAATGGCTATACCAGCTGGTATCGGTCTTTTTATTGCATTTCTTGGTTTACAGAATGCAGGACTTATTGTTAATGATGAGTCAACACTTGTAAATCTTGCTTCATTTAATGTACTTAATGGTAATGCAAGCTGGGCAACAATTATGCCAAAGATTGTAACTATAGCTGCTCTTGTTATAATAGCAGTTCTTTCAGTAAGAAAGATTAAAGGTTCAGTACTCTGGGGTATTCTTGGTGGAACGGTTATTTACTATTTATTAGGATTTACTATACCAGGCTTTTATGATGGATTTTTTGAGGGAATGACTCTTAATCCATTTGCTGCATTTGGTGACTGGGCTTCAATGTCATTTGGTAAGGTATTTACACAGGGATTTGATTTCTCACATTATCTTGCTAATCATACAACAGCAGACCTTGTACTTATAATTGCTACAACAGCTCTTGCTTTCTGTATGGTAGATATGTTTGATACTCTTGGAACACTTTATGGTGCATGCTCAAGAGGTGATATGCTTGATGAGAATGGACAGGTTCCTAATTTTGAGAAGGCTATGTTATCAGATGCCCTTGCAACTTGTGTAGGTGCTGTATGTGGTACATCTACAGTTACAACATTCGTTGAGTCATCATCAGGTGTTGCAGAAGGTGGAAGGACAGGTTTATCATCATTCACAACAGGATGTTTGTTCTTTGTGGCAATGTTCTTAAGCCCTATAGCAGCATTAATTCCAGGTAGTGCTACAGCAGCAGCTCTTATATACGTTGGTGTACTTATGATGGGTGGTGTAGCTAAGATTGACTGGAATGATATATCAGTTGCAGTTCCAGCATTCCTTACAATTGCATTTATGTCATTTGCATATAATATAAGTTATGGTATTGCATTTGGTCTTATATCATATATTCTTATAAAAGTATTTTCTGGCAAGTCTAAGGAAGTTAAAGCATTTACATGGGTAATAGCTATATTATTTACCCTAATGTTCTTCCTTACACATTAATCAGATGTAGAATATAAAAAATATATTAATATATGCCAGATTGGTGTCGGTTATTCACTTAAAGTGTGACCGGCACCAATGTAGCAATATGGGATTTACTAATTAACAATATTATATATGAATAAGATGTGATTTTAATTGAAATATATTAATAACAGAAGTATCGGTTGATTAATTAAGGTTTAATTGAAATGGTATTTATAAGGAATACCGATTGATTAAGAATTGAAAAGAACGTAGAGAGGAATAGAGAGTTGTATGGAAAAGCTTAAAACCTATTTAGAAGCACATAAGTTAATAACGGACGGAGCATTTGGTACATATTACTCAAGAGTTTATGATACTAATGAACTGCCAGAGTCTGTTAATATTACTATGGGCAGACGTGTCACAGATATTCACAAAGAATATATTAATGCAGGGGCAAAGCTTATAAGAACCAATACATTTGCGGCTAATACTGTTAATCTTGAATGCAATTTTGATGAGGTTAAAGCTAATATAAAAGCAGCTGTTGCCAATGCAAGACAGGCAGTTAAGGAATGTGGCAGGGAAGTATATATTGCCGCAGATATAGGTCCTATACCTAATGATAATCTTTTTGACAAGCAGGCAGTAGTAGATGAATATGTAGATATTGCGAAGGTATTTCTTGAAGAAGGAATTAATGTATTCGTGTTCGAGACATTTGCAGATTTGTCTAATATATCTGATGCCATAGATTATATAGGAAGTGCTGCGACTGGTGGAATTAATACAGCAGATAGTGTTTTGACAGACAGACCATTTGTTATAACACAGTTTGCAATCAACCAGTTTGGATATAGTAATTGTGGACTTAGTTCTTCTAAGCTAGTTAAGCTTGCAGATGATAATCCTTATATTGATGCTCTAGGATTTAACTGCAGGAATTGGACCGGGACATATGGAACAGTTACATATTAAAGGGAACGCCGGTCATACTTGATCAAAGGTATTTAAGTGCACTTCCTAATTGCAGGTTATCCTCAGGCAAGTCAGCGGACGTATGATATTCTCTGACAAGAATATGGATTATTATTCTGATAAAATGTGTGAATTGTTAAATGCAGGTGCTGATATAATCGGCGGCTGCTGTGGAACAACACCTGACTATATTGACAGAATAGCTTCCAAAGCAGATTTTACACAGAACATACAGGGTGAAGGCTGTGATTGGGAGACTGATAATTCAGTACAGGCAGTAAACACAGCATTTTATCACAATAAGGAGGGGAAGAAGCTTATCGCAGTTGAGCTTGCACCTCCATTTGACAGTAATGCTGATAAGCTCTTAGATGCGGCACATTATCTTAAAAGCAAGGGTGTAGATGTATTGACATTTCCAGACTCGCCATCAGGAAGAACAAGAGCAGACTCTATTCTTATGGCAGAAAAAGTATCAAGGCAGACGGGAATGTGTGTTATGCCACATCTTTGCTGTAGGGATAAAAATGCCATCGCAATCAGGTCACAGATATTAGGTGCTGATATTAATGGCATTAATAATTTTCTTGTCATTACAGGTGATCCAATACCTTCGGTAATGAGAAGCAGTGTTAAGAGCGTATTTAACTTTGACTCTGTAGGCTTTATGAATATATTAGATGATATGAATTCAGAACAGTTTGCAGACCAGCCTGTTACATATGGCGGAGCTATTAATCAGGGCAGAAAAAGACTGGATATAGAGATTGGACGAGTAAAGAAGAAAATGGAAGCAGGAGCTACATTTTTTATGACACAGCCAGCATTCTGTGATGAGGATATAGAAAGAATTGCCACAATAAAAAAAGAAACAGGTGCAAGAATTCTATGTGGAAATAATGCCGTTAGTGAGCTTTAAGAATGCTTCATTTATGAAGAATGAGATGACAGGCATTAATGTAACTGATGAGGTTCTGTTAAGATACAGACCGGATATGACTAAAGAAGAAGGAGAACAGGCAGGAATTGATTTGGCTGTTGAAATTATTAATAAATCCATCGATATAGTTGACGGATATTACTTCTCTTTCCCATTTATAAGAGTACATATGCTTGATAAAATAATTAAACAGTCAGAACTATATGTTAATAACTAGATACATAAGACATATGGAGGTGGGGAATTATGAATGAGGCACAAGTTAAACATTTTATAGTTATGGAAAGACAAAAAGGTACAACAATAGAAGAATTAATATTCATTCTTCACGATAATGGTGTGCCAGAATATGAGATATCTAATTATCTTGAAATTTCAATTAAATATGTTGAGGAAATCTTAAGTGATTATTAATAAATGAAGCGGTATTAATGGTTGCAAATAAGGCATTTTGGGGATATAATCTATTAAAAGCACAGTTAATGGAGGAGTCTTATGGAAGTATATGAGATGCCTATTACGGTTGAAGAGTCAAGGAATTATCACAAGCTGTTATATCAGTTAAAAGCACTTAATCTTGTTGAATGGATTAAGACTTACATATTTACGGTTATATTTAATATGATATTTGCATTTGTTATATTTACATTTTCAACAAATTTAGCATTATATATATGGAATAATGTACCAATGGGTATTAAGCTTCTGTTATTTGTTGTTGTATTCTTTCTTGTAGCATTGCAGAGATCTAAGAATATGCAGTTAAAAGCTATGTTACAGAAGTATTTTATTAATAATATTCCTCAGGAATTCTTATCAGGTGGAATACAGTTAAAGAAGATAAAAGTATCAAAGAATTCTTAAAGGTGTATTATAGAAGATTTCACACACAGGATTTCAAATGATATTTCAGAATTGTAAAAGCTCCTTTTTGAATAAGAAAGGGGCTTTTAATATGCACAAGAATGGAGATATATATGAGTTTATTAAATGTTGAACATCTTACACACGGATTTGGTGACAGAGCGATATTTGATGATGTATCGTTTAGATTATTAAAGAGTGAACATATCGGACTTGTTGGAGCTAATGGTGAGGGAAAGTCCACATTTATGAATATAATTACAGGAAAGCTTATGCCTGATGAGGGCAGGATTGAATGGGCTAAGAATATTAAGGTGGGATATCTTGACCAGCATTCTGTACTTGAAAAGGAATGACTATAGGTTCTGTAATGCGGCAGGCATTTGATGATTTATTTGTTATGGAAGAACGAATGAATGAAATCTGTGACAAGATGATGGATGCAGATGACGAGCAGATGACTGAATATATGGAAGAATTAGGTACAATTCAGGATATGCTTACTAATCACGATTTCTATATGATAGATGCTAAGGTTGAAGAAGTTGCAAGGGCATTGGGACTTTTGGAGCTGGGACTTGATAAAGATGTAACAGATCTTAGTGGTGGACAGAGAACTAAGGTTTTATTAGGAAAGCTGCTTCTTGAAAAGCCTGATATTCTGCTTCTGGATGAGCCTACTAACTATCTTGACAAGGAACATATTGACTGGCTTAAAAGATACCTTTTAGATTATGAGAACGCGTTTATATTAATATCACACGATATTCCATTTCTTAACAGCGTTATTAATATAATATACCATATGGATAATCAGCAGCTTAACAGATATGTTGGTGATTATTATAAGTTCCAGGAAGTGTATGAGATGAAGCAGGCACAGATGAAAGCAGCCTACGACAAACAGCAGAAAGAGATTGCTGATTTGAAGGATTTTGTTGCAAGAAATAAGGCCAGGGTTGCAACAAGAAATATGGCTATGTCAAGACAGAAAAAGCTTGATAATATGGAGATGATTGAGTTAGCCAAGGATAAACCAAAGCCAGAATTCAATTTTAAAGTTGCTAGAACTTCCGGCAAATATGTATTTACAACTAAAGATCTTGTAATCGGATATGATGAGCCTTTATCAAAGCCTCTTAATTTCGAGATGGAAAGGGGTAAGAAAATAGTACTTACAGGTGCTAACGGAATTGGTAAATCTACATTGTTAAAGAGCCTTTTAGGTTTAATTAAGCCTTTATCAGGTGAGGCAGTAATGGGTGATTATCTTGAGATAGGATATTTTGAACAGGAGATGCCACCTGATATTAACACAACCTGTCTTGAAGAGATATGGCAGGAATTTCCTGGTTTTACACAGTATGAGGTAAGGTCAGCATTAGCCAAATGCGGACTTACAACTAAGCATATTGAAAGCAAGGTAAGAGTGTTAAGTGGTGGTGAACAGGCAAAGGTAAGATTATGCAAGCTTGTAAACAGGGAGTCTAATATTCTTGTGTTAGATGAGCCGACTAACCACTTAGATGTAGATGCCAAGGAAGAACTAAAAAGAGCACTTATAGAATACAAAGGAAGTATACTTATGGTATGCCACGAGCCAGAGTTCTATGACGGACTTGCAACAGACGTGTGGGATTGCAGTGAGTGGACGACAAGACTTTAAGTATAAGGAAATGAGGTGTGGACCGTGAAGATAGGTATATTTGATTCAGGAATTGGCGGCTTATCACTGCTTCATCAGGCAATGATAACATTGCCTGAAGTTGATTATGTATTTTATGCAGATGTTGATAATGTGCCATATGGAGAAAAGACTACAGAACAGATAAGAGAGTATGTAGACAGGGCAGTTGATTTTCTTGTATCAAAGGGCTGTAAGGCAATAGTGTTAGCGTGCAACACAGCTACTAGTGCAGCCATTACATTTTTAAGAAATAAATACCAGATTCCAATAATCGGCATTGAACCTGCAGTTAAGCCAGCCTGTGCACATAACAGGGGTAAGAGGATAATGGTTGTTGCAACTCCGGTTACGGCTAAGGGAGTGAAACTTAAAAATCTTATTATGAAGTATGATATAGACTCAAAGGTAGATGTTATTGCACTTCCTAAGCTAGTAAGATTTGCACAGCAGGATGAATTTAATTCAGCAGAGGTTATGAATTATCTTAACAATCAGTTTGCAGGACATAACTTTATGATTATTCAGAACTGTGCTTGGCTGTACACATTTTAATTATTTCAAAGATTCATTTGCGAAGCTGTTTCCGGATGATATTGAGATAATAGATGGTAATATCGGAGTATCTAATTACTTAAAAAATATACTTATAAAGAATGGTGTTCTTGATAATAATAATGATAAACTGTGTGGAATGGTGGAATACTATTATTCTGGAAGAGCAGTTGACGATAAGGAACTGGAACATATTAAAATGCTGCACCGCAGACTTGAGGTTATGCGTAAGATTTAATTGTGGGGGAAATGATTAATGCAGAATAACCATATGTATATAGCAATAGATTTAAAGACATTTTATGCATCTGTGGAGTGTGTCGAAAGAAATTTAGACCCACTTGATACCAATCTTGTAGTTGCTGATCCCCAAAGAACCGAAAAGACGATATGCCTTGCCGTGTCACCATCATTAAAGGCTTTCGGAATATCAGGGAGGGCAAGGCTTTTTGAGGTTGTACAGAAAGTTAAGGAGGTCAATGCACTAAGAAAGAGCAGGTTAAGAAACAGGCAGTTTACAGGAAGTTCATATAGTGCAGAAGAACTTAAGAATAATGAGTCTTACGAGCTTTCTTATATAATTGCACCTCCAAGAATGTCTTTATATATGAAATACAGTACACAGATATATAACATTTACCTTAAATATGTTGCACCTGAGGATATTCATATATATTCGGTTGATGAAGTATTTATTGATGCCGGAGCTTATCTTAATACTTATAAGATGACACCGCACCAGCTGGCTATGACTATGATTAAAGATGTGCTTGAGTCGACAGGAATTACAGCAACGGCAGGCATAGGAACGAATCTATATCTATGTAAGATTGCTATGGATATAGTTGCCAAGCATATTCCAGCAGATAAAGATGGTGTGAGAATAGCTGAGTTAGACGAACGAAGCTATAGGGAAAAGTTATGGGGACATAAGCCTATTACAGATTTCTGGAGAGTGGGTACGGGATATGCTTCCAGACTAAAAGAGTATGGTATGTATACAATGGGCGATGTTGCGAGATGTTCGCTTGGCGGTGAGCAGGATTTCTATAATGAGGAACTGCTATATAAGCTGTTTGGGGTAAATGCAGAGCTCCTTATTGACCACGCATGGGGTTATGAGCCGTGTACAATAGCTGACATTAAGCAGTATAAGCCGGAAAGCAACAGCATATCATCGGGACAGGTACTTCACTGTGCATATGATTATGAAAAGACAAGACTAGTTGTATGTGAGATGGTAGATCTGCTTATGCTTGACCTTATAGATAAAGGACTTGTGACAGACCAGCTTGTGCTTACAGTTGGATATGATATAGATAATATATCTACAGGAAGAAGCACGGGTGAGTATAAAGGTGAGGTTGTAAAAGACAGATACGGCAGAAAGATACCAAAGCACGCTCACGGAACGGCTAATCTTTCTCGTTATACGGCTTCGGTTTCACTTGCTACGCAGGCAGTTACCAAGCTGTATGATGATATAGTAGATAAAAGGCTTTTATCAAGACGAATTAATATAACGGCTAATCATGTCATAACAGAAAAAGAAGCAGTTAATAAGAATTCTTCTTATCATCAGATGGATTATCACAGATTTTATTAATAAGATGATAATGAGGAAGAAAGTGCTAAGCTTGAAAAAGAGAAGAAAGTCTTAAAGACTATGGTTGATATTAAGAAAAATATGGTAAAAATGCAATTGTCAGAGGAATGAATCTTAAAGAATGGTGCGACAGCTATGG
>ENA-OQDC01000921-OQDC01000921.1-human-gut-metagenome-genome-assembly--contig:-NODE-921-length-17326-cov-4.814873_pt1 | contig 17326 bp, 25 predicted proteins | sample MGYA00242770_ERZ504601 | MGnify/ENA primary metagenome ERZ504601 (study PRJEB26092, sample SAMD00036305) | human gut metagenome | host: Homo sapiens | study: EMG produced TPA metagenomics assembly of...
GCCCCAGCTGGGAGTCGGGGCGTGATGCCCATGCCCAGGAAGCTCAGGTTCGCTTCGGCCAGAATGGCACCGCCCAGGCTGGCGGTCATGCTGACGATGTTGACGGACAGGCAGTTGGGGAACACATGCACCAGCGTGTTGCGGATCCGGGATGCACCGCACAGGGTACCGGCGGTGACATAATCGGCATTGCGGACGCTCAGCACCTGACCGCGGGTGACACGGGCGTAGCCGGGCACCATCGAGATGCCGATGGCCAGGCAGACATTGCCCAGGCCCTGACCCAGGATCGCGCCCAGAAACATAGCCAGGATCAGCATGGGCACGGCCATCATGGCATCCATGACACGCATGATGAAGGCATCCACCACGCCGCCTGCCATGCCGGCGATCAGGCCCAGTGCCATGCCGATAACGCTGGAAATGACCACGGCCACGATACCGACCGTAAAGGAGATGCGGGCACCATAGATGATGCGGCTCAGAACATCACGGCCATTGGAGTCGGTACCCAGCCAGTGCTCGGCAGAGCAGCCCTTCAGAACATTGTAAAGATCATCCTTGTTGGGATTATAGGGAGCAATCACCGGAGCAAAGATGGCGATGAGCACCATGATGAGAAGCAAAATTGCGCAGACCACGATGATCTTGCGGCTGAACATGACCCGGAACACGCGGGAGGACGTGATACGATCCAGCAGACCCTTCTTTTTTGTCTTGTTTTCCACAGTTCATTCCTCCTTTTAGCGAGTGCGGGGATCGATGATGCCGTACAGGATATCGACCACGAGGTTGCAGATGGCAACAAAGATGGAGATGATGAGCACACCGTTCGCCACCAGCATGAAGTCACGGTTGCTGATGCCGTTCATCATCACGCTGCCAAGGCCCGGGATGACGAACAGGCTCTCGATCAGGACGGTGGAGCCCACCATGGAGCCCAGGCGCATACCCATGGTGGTGACGATAGGGATCATGGAATTGCGCAGCTGATGCCTGAAGGTGACATCCTTCTTGGAAACGCCCTTGGCACGGGCGGTGGTCACATAATCCTGCCGCATGACCTCCAGCATGGAGGAGCGGGTCAGACGGACAAAACCAGCGTTGACACCCAGACTCAGCACAATGATGGGCATGATCATATGGCTGAGCCAGCCGCCAAAATCACGGGTGATGGGCACATAGCCGGAACTGGGCAGGACCCGCAGTTTGAGGGCAAACACCAGCATTCCCATCATGCCCAGCCAGAACATGGGCATCGAAACGCCGATGTTCGCAAAGAAGGAGATCACACTGTCAATGGCCTTGCCGCGGTTCTTGGCAGCAATGATGCCGAACAGGATACCGGTGATCGTTCCGATGATGAAAGCCGGGATCACCATGGTCAGGGTGGTGCCCAAACGGGGCAGGATGATGTCAGCGATCTCAGACTGATAGCTGATGGACTGGCCCATGGTGCCCCGGAACAGGCCGCCGATCCAGCTGAGATACTGGACGATGACCGGACGATCGAAACCATAAAGGTGGCGGTAATAGGTGATCTGCTCTTCGGTGGCGGTTGCACCCAGATAGTTGGCTACGGGATCGCCCGGAACCATCTGAATGAGGGCAAAGACGAACAGAGTGACAAGCAGAATGGTGATGCAGGATTGCACCACACGCTTGCCGATCATTTTGGCAAGGTTGTTCGATTTCATAGTTCGCTCCATTTCCTGCGGAACCTTTCTCCCCTCTAAAACAAATTCCGGCGCAGTTACCCGCGCCGGAATCTGCCGAAATAAGGAGAAACGTATTCCGGTCGTGATACACTAAGGTTGGTCGCTTACTTGTTCAGCCAGCAGGCGGACAGATCCCAGCAAGCAGTGAAGGCTTCGGTTGCGTGGTCGTCGATGACGTAATCGTACTTGTACATGGAAGACTTATTCACGTACAGCACGCGGCCAAACAGGCAGGAGCCATCCTCGGCATCGTAGATCGCTGCCTGCAACTCCTTTTCCAGCTTGTGCTTCTCATCGGGATCCATGCAGCGGCGGATCTCCTCCAGCAGCTCCATTTCCTTGTCAGGATGCTGGATGCCCTTGGCGTAGTAAGCGCCGTTCTTGTCCAGATGACGACCCATGTACAGGCCCAGATCGGGAGCGATGGTTGCAAAGTGGAGCATCAGGCCCTCCCAGGTGCCATCCTTCATGTACTGGTTGTTGGTTGCGCCGTCCACCTGCTGGATGTTGCAGTGGATGCCCACCTCGTCCAGCATGTTGGCAATGGCCGTCAGCATATCGGACATGCCGCTGATGGTGACAATGTTGGTGGTAAAACCATCGGCATAACCAGCCTCTGCCAGCAGGGACTTTGCCTTCTCCGGATCATAGGTAAAATGATTCAGGCTGTCGTTGTAGGTGGCGGAACCGGGAACTGCCCACTGGTCGGTCATCTGTGCCATGCCCATCAGGAATGCTGCGTTGATGGCATCCACATCGATGGCGTAGCACAGGGCGCGGCGGACACGGGCATCGGCCCAGGGGCCGTCAATGGCACTGTTGGGGATCAGACCCAGACTCTCAACACCCATGCCGTTCTGGTTATCTTCCTTGACGTAGATGCCTGCACCGTCTAGCTGCTGCAGGATGGTGGGATTGGCCAGACCTACCCAGTACATATCGTACTCGTTGGCCTGGAACGCAGTGCTTGCGGTGCTGGACTCAGTGACAAGGGTCACCTCCACGGAATCCAGATAGGGCAGGCCCTCCTTCCAGTAATTCTCGTTCTTGGTGTAGATGGCGTAGGCGTTGTTCTCGAACTCGCTCAGCTGGAAGGGGCCGGTGCCGCAGGTAGCGGCATCCAGGCTGCTGGGGTTTTCCAGTGCCTTGGGGCTCATGTAGTAAACGAAGAAGCCAACGGACTCCAGCGTAGAGGAGTTGGGCTCTGCCATCATCATCTTGATGTGGGTGTCGTCAATGATCTGGCACTCGGCAATGTTTGCGGTCTCGGTGCGGTTGTTGGCCTGATACTCCTCGATGTTACGCTTGACGGCCTCTGCATTGAAAGGCTCACCGTCGGCGAAATTGACACCCTCCCGCAGAGTCCAGGTAATGCTCAACTCATCGGTGTTCACATCCCACTCCGTTGCCAGATTGGGGATCATATTGCCCTCGGCATCATAGCTGGTCAGGCTTTCATAAGAAAGCGTCAGGTAGTAAATGGCCGCGTTGCCGGTGGCACGGGGGGTGTAACCGGGGGTGGCAATGGGGCTGGAATAGCACAGGCGCAGGGTGCCGCCTGCCTTGGGCTCACCGGTTGCTACTGCACTGGCAGCAGTGGAGCCAGCCGTGCCGGCTGCGGTGGAACTGGAAGAGCCGCCACATGCGGCCAGTGTCAGGGCCGTTGCAGAAATGCCCATAGCCTTGAGGAAGTTTCGACGAGAGATACGTTTCATAGTGGTTTCTCCTTCTTGTCCTTCTTATTCTTGCGTTCATCTGCACGGTTCTGTGTCTGCCGTGCTTTTGTTGTATTTAGTTTAACGCACCGGGAGCTTTTCCAGCTACCAAAAAACCGAAACTAATTTTTCATTTTCCGTGTTCCTGTTCCGAGAGCTGCCGCATTTTTTTTCAAGTTTCCTGTGGGGGAGACAGGATATTTGAGAAATGCGGGATAAGGCGGGATGAGGGGGGAGACGGCGGGAAAACCCTTGAAATACGCGGGAAACGGCGACTTTCGGCGTGGGACGGAGGCGCGAATTATCAACAATCTTGAGATGAGGATGCGTCGGCGGCGGTCGGCGCTTTTTTCGCGCCCACGAGGCCGCACAACGGCGGCGGCGCGGCGAGGCGCACACATACGCAGAATACAAAAAAGCCCCGGAAACGCCCGTATAACGGCATTTCTGAGGCTTTTAGATGGTATGAGCCGCTCGGCCCTGTCCCGGAAGTCACAGCAGCAGACCAAGAGGACGAGAGCTTCGCGGCTCATGCTGCTATTGTAGCAGACGCGGCGGCAGATTGCAAGAGGGGCAAGCGTGCTAACGGAGCGTTAGAGCGTGCGAGTTTTGGGGAAAACGGGGCTTTTCGGCGTGGATCGGCGGGGATTAGGGCGTGCGCTGGCCGTGCGAGGCGTGCGCGGTGCGGCGGCGAAGCGAGCCAAAACAGGCGGCGAGCAATGTGACATTTTTTCAAATCGGCGTCACCTATGTCACATTGCCTATTTTCAAGGGTTTTCGGGCGTTTTCGGGCGGCTGGCACTCAAAAAGCAAAGTGACAGAAAACAGATTTACAACTAAATCAAAACAGTACGAAAAATCAAGCGGTTCCACCTTGGGCTTCAGCGTCCTCGGCGGTGCCGCTTTTTGTTGCGGAGCTGCCGTTGTGATACGTCCAGTAAATAGACTCTTTTTTCCGTTCGACGTGCTTTCGATATTTGAGATGAACGAGGTCAAAAATGTCCTCCTGTTGCTCCTCCGGCAAGAGGCGATACATGGCGATCAGATCGGCCTCCTCGTCCTCCAACGGCGAACCGTCGCAGGTCAGACCTTGTTCTTGCTTGAGGTGCTCGAAAGCCGCATTGTGGTCATTCTCCTGTGCAGTCTCCGAACAGCTACGCCCAAAGACGAGATAGTCCAGAGAGATTTGTAGATATTCGGAGACAAGGACGAGCTTGTCGAGGCGGGGGCTCTGTTCACCCCACCGCTTTATAGTACCATTTCCAAGACCACACTCACGCTCGACGCGCTTGAAATTGCTGCCCTTTTCCTTTATGGCCTGTTCAATTCTATCAACTAATTCGGACATAAAATGCCTCCCGTCAAAAAGTAGATTTTCAGAGACTTTCCGCTTGACAAGTAGCCAAACGGAGACTATAATAGGGGTGTAATCTGATTTAAGTATAAAGCAAGTAAATCATAGCACACCCCGATCGAAAAGGAAATAGCAAATCGGCGAACGGTAGAGTAAAAGCGAGCGGCGAGGGTCTTCCCCCCTTACTTCAATTCATTCCCGGCGTTACAAATTGGGCAAAGCACCACACGGCGGACGCCTCGCCGCCGTATGGGAGTACCGCAAGAGCAGCACCGATGCTTCGAAAGTTTACAAACCGAAGCATAGCGAAAGAAGTCGAGAGAGCTTGCGCGGTTGGAATCGGCAGGTGTTGGCGCACCGCAGATCCTTTTAGAGGAAGTCGTTCTGATTCTCATTTCTCAGCGACCCTCGCCGTTCACTTTTACTCTACCACAAACGCCGAGAAAAGGAAAGGAGGCAGATCATGAGACGCGGCAAGAAGCCCACCCGCAAGCAGAAGATCCGGCTCGGGCAAGCGGGCCTCGCCCCGGAGAACTGGCTGGTCGTGAAGCAGAAAGCAAACGGCGAGCTGATCATTCTGAACAAGTACCACGACACGATCCGCGTCATCCCGCCACTGGCCAGATGAGCTTTGCAGGAAGGAGCAGCAGCATGAAGGAGCAACCGCACATCTGCCCACTGTGTGGGCGAGCATACGACGAGCCGCCCGCGCTGTCGCGAGCGGACAACCAGACGGACATCTGCCCGAGGTGCGGCATGATGGAGGCACTGGCGGCCATGCCGAGGCGGGAAACGCCACAGGAGCGGACGCGGCGGGCCGTGTACGCCACGGGCAACCGCTGGGCGATCGAGAACTTTGAAGCGACCCACCACTAAGCCGAAACGCCCGGAAGGGCGTCACCGGGAACTGCCCCACCCGGTCTGAAGATGGCAGGGCAGAAAGGAATGACGGCAGCATGAGAAAGATCAAGAAGATCAACGGCTTCCTCGTGGTCAAGTTCAACGACCGCGAGAAGCGCGAGTACGAGGGCACGGCCCTCGGAGAGTACGGCGTGATCGACGCGGAGGTCTACACGGGCAATCTGGACATCGACCGGGGCGCGATGGAGTACGACGACGCGGACACGCTGGAGGTGGCCGTGGAGCTGGCACGGGGGCTGGAGTCCGAGGAGGACATCACGGATGAGCCGCCCACCTACACCGCCGCCGTGGAAACGAATGAGAGCTATACCGAGGAGACGGTGGAACCCGCCGCCCTGATCGAGGGCTGGACGCGCCGCCTTGCCACGCAGGTCAAGAGCAAGCACTACCCCGACACCGACCCGCGCACCGCCGCGCACGAGCTTTACGGCTTCAAGATGGCGCTGCATCAGATCGGCTTCCTGCCGGAGAGCGAGGTCATCACCGACCCGGACACCTTCGGCGCGGGACGGCTGGACGGCCCCATGCCGCGCAACCCCGAAGAGCTGCTGGCGTTCGTGTGCGACGAACGGTGCAAGAACCGGGCCGGACACACGCAGGAGGAGCTGGACGCCATTTGCGCGAAGTGCCCGCTGGGACAGCTCTACGAGGACGCGGAGGCGCAAGACCTGCGCATCCGGGAGCGGAGCGAGCGAGCACTGCGGGAGCACATCGAGGGCGTGAGGCGCGCTGAGGACACCGTGACCGCCCTGCTTGGCGGGCATGAGGCGCTGGCCTACCTTGCGGCGCTGCGGGACGGACAGATCCTGCAGGAGAACGAGTGCGAGCACTATGCGGCGCAGATCGCCGAGGCGGGCGCAGCGTGGGAGACGGTGCTGGAGGGCGTGAGCTTTGAAGACATCTCCCGGCTGCGGCATCTGCTGCGGGAGGTGGACGAACACATCAAGGACGGCGGCGAGCTGTTCAACGGCTTCCGGCACGAGACAGAGCGCATCCCGGCGCATCGGCTGGAGGAGCTCCACCAGTTCGGGACGGCGCTTCTCGGCGAGTGCCCGGAGAACGACTGCACGATCTACCGCAACGTGTTCCGCATGGCGGTCGACGTCGACGAGCAGATGGGCAAGCTGACGGGCCACGCAAGGGAGACGATGCGGCGGGAGTATGAGCGGCTGCTCCGGGAGTTGAACCACCTCTACACCATGAACCACGCGGTGAAGAAGTACCGGGAGGCGCAGCATGACAGGACTTGAACTGCTCAAGGCCCCGGAGGCAACGGCGGGTGAGATCGCGGATATCATCTCCGCGCCCTGTCCGCCAACTATCCCCGCCCACTGCGACGGCGTGAGCTGCCGGGAATGTTGGCTGACGTGGTTGACAGGCGAGCCGATCAAAGAGAAAGAGCCGCCCGACAAGCGGACGGCTCCCGACGAGGAAGGGCTGCATCCCAACCTTGTCGCGTTTCTCAGACAGCGCAAGCACTTACTCGGAGTGCTTGAAGATGTCAAAGACGATGTTACTGCTGGCGCTCTCGATCATACTTCTCAATAGCAAGAGCGGCAACCATCGCCATCATTCGTGCGAGGTCTTCCGTGAATACCGAGTCCTCACTACCATTGAAACGTTCGGGATAGCGAGCGACAAATGCCTCGGTCACTTCGCGCGTAAACTGACGCACATCAATCATGATACACACCTCCTCCCTTGGCAAAGGCCACGTCTCAATTATAGCCTTCCGGGAGGGCAAAGGAAAGGAGCAGCAGAATGTTCAGCACAGAAGACCTCAAGACCGCGATCGGCGCGACCGTCATCGCACGGCGGAACGCGGCAGCGCGGCTGCGGGAGGCGGGCAACCCCCGCGACCCGTTCCGGGCGCTGCCGGGGATGGAGCAGCAATTCTTTGAAGCGGCGCAGAGCGTGCGCAGCTACGACCTCGTTCTCAACTTACTTGAGAGAGAAGTGAAGCGGGAGGCGCGAAAGCGTGCGGGGCGCACGGCGCAAAGCGCGGCGGCGTTCCTTATCACGGCGGGGCTCATCATCCTCGCGACGCTGGGCTTCGCGGCGGCGCTGCTGCTGATGCGCTGCCCTGTCCCCGCCGTGAGCGTCACCGCGTTTATAGGCGTGGCAGTCTCGCTGGGCTGGGCGGTCATCCGGAAGTAAGTCTAAGAACAAGGAGAAAGGAGGGCAAGCGATGAGAGGCCCGAAGAAACGGCTGACGCCGTTCGGGAAGATGGTGGTGAAGGCGCTGGCTGACCGGGATATGAGTCGGGCGGAGCTGGCGGCCACGGTAGGCACAAGCCCGCAGTATATGAGCTACATCCTGAACGGGACACGCTCGGGTGAGAAGTACCTCCCGGCGATCATCGCCGCCCTCGCGCTCGACCCGAAGAAAGCGGAGCGGGCGATCGCGGCATGACGCACGGAAGGGAGGGAACGGAGTGCCGGACGTATTCATCACGCTGGAGGAGGCAGCGACCTTTGAAGGCATCAAGTACAACACGCTCGTCCAAAGGATGAAGCGGAATCCTGAACAATATCGGACGCAAGCACAAGCCCAAGAGGGCGGAGGTAAAGACAGGACGCTAATCTCCACGAGTTCCCTCTCGGCAAAGGCGCGGAAGGCATGGCGAGCCGCGCAGAAGGTGGAAGGGAGTGAGGTCATCATAGACAAGAGAGCACAGGAGGCCGTGCCGTGGTACGTCACCGCCGACCTGAACCAGTACACGGAGGCGAACAAGAAGCGCTTCTATGAGGCGGTAGAGCTGGCGGCACGGGTGCAGGACTTCATCGACTATGACGGCCCTGACCGCACGGGCTACGCCGAGCGGTACGCGCTGGGGCTGGGGATCAGCCCGCAGAGCCTGTACCGCTACATGAAGAACGTGCTGGAGGCGAACGCATGGGCGCTGAAGCTGGAGAAGGAGGACGGCAAGAGCCGGGACTACTTCCGGGCGCTGGCGCTGTGCAGGAAGCCGAAGGAGACGGGTACGTTCCCGAGCTTGACGGACGAGCAGAAGGCGATCATTGAGAACATCTGGTTCGACAAGCGGTTCGCGGCGAACCTCGGCACGATCGAGATGCTCTACGAGCGGTTTGAGCTGGAGGCAGAGCGGCGGGAATGGGAGGAGTATCCCTCCATCAAGACCGTCGCCCGGTACATCAAGTTCCTCATGGGACAGCGGGGCGCGGAGTCTGCCCGGTTCCTCGCCGCCAATGGGACGCGGGAGTGGAAGAACAAGCGGATGATGAAAGGCAAGCGCGACGCGACGAGCCTTCAAGTCATGGAGTATGTCGTCGGCGACGAGCACACCTTCGACTTTTGGGTGCAGTGGACGGCTCCAAACGGCAAGATCAAGGCCGTGCGCCCGAAGCTGGTTGCGTGGCTGGATATGCGCTCCCGCGCTATCATCGGCGATGTAGCGTGCGTCAACGCCAATTCGCAGACGCTGAAGGAGTCGCTGGTCAAAATGATCTACAGCAATCCGGGCGGCGTTCCCCGCATCCTGCACGTCGACAACGGCAAGGATTATACTGCCGAGGCCATGACCGGGGAGAACCGCAAGCACCGCAAGCACCGCAAAGTCGACCTTGACTTCGCGTTTGACTCGGAAACGGTCGGCTTCTATCAGAGCATCGGCATCCAAGAGGTCGGACGCTCGCTGCCGTATCAGCCTTGGGACAAACCGATCGAACGCTTCTTCTCCACGGTCTGCTCAAAATTCTCCAAGTGGTTTGAGAGCTACACGGGCACGCTGACAGGCTCCAAGACCTACGCCAAGCGGCAGAAGGACATCGACCAGATGCTGGAGCGCGGGGAGCTGCTGACGATGGAGGAGTTCTTCGAAGTCTGGACGGAGTGGAAGAACACCAAGTATCACACCCGCAAGCATCGCGGCCTGAGCGACGCGGGCGAGAAATGGGTTACGCCGATCGAGATGTTCGAGAACGGCCCGCGCTATGAAAAGGCAGCTCCACCCCGAGAGTACGCGGCGATGCTGCTGATGAAGGCGGCGACCGCCCGCGTTACAAACCAAGGCATCAACAAGTTCGGCACACTCTACACGGACACGGAGCTCGCCTACTACGTCAATCAGAAAGTCAACATCAAGTGGGACATCGACGATGTCACCAAGCTCTATGTGTACGACATGGACGGCAAGAAGATCTGTGAGGCGGTGTCCGCCGAGCTGCTCGCCTTCGGCCCGCATTGTTCTCAGGCGGCACTGGAGAAGCATCTGCGAGATCAGAAACGAAACGAGCGAGAGGTCAGGGAGTATCTGGAGGAGCGAGTCCGCCCTTACGAGCTGCGGCTCGAGGACGGTGCAAGGCCCTCGGATGCAGTGGGCATGATCGACCTGACCATCAAGGCCACGCCGAGCCAGAAGCTGGTCTCCCTACCCAAGGACAGAATGTTCCGGTCGGAACAGGCAAGCAAGACGAGCAGGAAGAAAGTCACGGACGACACCTTCCTCAACGCCAAAGGCGACAAGGCGCTCTCCCTTTTGAGAGCGATGAACGAATGATAACGGAGGTACATCATGGAAGTTACAGCAGCAGAGCGCACCACAATCTACAGCAACATCAGCCCCCTCGCGCAGCGCGTGAACAATTACATCCAGACGCAGCACTCGAGCATTGCGGCGGTCGCCAAGGACATCGGCTACAGCCGCACTACCGTCTCCCGGTATCTCACGGGCAAGTATGACAGCAACCCGAACGACCTTGAGAGTAAGCTGACGGACTTCCTCACCCGGCAGACGGGCGAGGCGGTCGACCTGACGACGCCGTTGGCGAAGTCAGAGGGCAAGACGTGGCAGACGCCCGTATTCTTTGAGAGCCGGGACGCGAAGGCCGTGCTCGGTGTATGCCAGAGCTGTCAGGAGTACATTGGCCTCGGCATCGTAGTCGCCCGCAGTGGCTACGGCAAGACCTACGCCCTGCGGCAGTACGCGAAGCTCTCCCGCGTGGCCTACATCGAGTGCGACGACACCATGAGCAGCCGCGACCTTGTGGAGGCGATCGAACGGAGCATCGGGCTCCCAAACGGCTACGGCACGATCTGGCGCAGGGTGAACGGCATCCGGGAGTTCTTCAACACGAACAAGGGCTACCTGCTGATCATCGACGAGGCGGACAAGCTGGTGAGCAAGTACACACAGAAGAAAATGGAGATCCTGCGGGCGGTGTTCGATCAGAGCGACGTGGGTCTTGTGATCGCGGGCGAGCCGAAACTGGAGGCACAGATCAAGACCTACCTCGTGCGTATGGCGAACCGGGTGGACTTCTACGCCTCGCTGCGGGGCCTCTCCCCCTCGGAGGTGGAGGGCTATCTCACGGACTTCCAGATCGAGCCGGAGGCGCTGGTGGAGTTGAAAGCGCGGGCGTGCAATATGCAGACCGGGTGCTTCCGACTGCTCGACCGCACGCTCTCTAACGTCCGACGCATCCTCAAGGAGACGGGCGAGGAGACGGTGACGGTGAAGACCATAGCACAGGCGTCGTCCATGATGATGCTTTGAGGAGGGACAGCAAATATGAGAATAGAACGCATCAGCGGAGCGATCCTCATCCTGCTCTCCGACGTGCTGCTCCTGATGGCAGCCTACGGCGGGACGCCGGAGGATCGGGACGCGACAGCGATCCTCCTGACGCTGCCGATGGGTCTTGTGGCACTGTTCACCGAGATCCCGGAGCGCGGCAAGCGCACCAAGCGAGACTACCGGGCGTAAAGCCCGCAACATTAACAAATTGAAAGGAGCCGCAAACATGGCAAGGAAACGAGTAGTCGAGGCCCCGAGCCTCCATTCATGGGAGGACGTGAACGACGCCCTCCGTCAGATCGCCGAGGCGCAGATCGCGCTGGGCGAGATCCAGAGCGATATGCAGAAGCAAATCTTAGGGGCACAGAAGGTCGCCGAGGAGCAGAGCAAGCCGCTCAACGACAATGTGGCCAAGCTGGAGCGCGAGATCAAGAGCTTCGTCACCGACCACAGGGACGAGATGGGCAAGACGAAGTCGGTGGTGCTGACGTTCGGCGAGGTAGGCTTCCGGCTCTCCACATCCGTCTCGCTGCCCCGGGCGAAGGAGAAGCTGGAGGAGATCATCCGCCGTCTCAAGTCCCGCCAGATGACGGACTGCATCGTGGTGGAAGAGAAGGTCAGCAAGGAGGCTCTGAAGAAGTACGGCGAGGACACAGTGAACGCCGTGGGCGCAACGTGGAAACAGAGCGACGTGTTCGGCTATGAGGTGAACATCGCCAAGCTGGAGCAGATCAAGGCGGGCAACTGAGGAAGGGGGCTCACGGAATGACAGCAGCAAGGACTGGGCGCAAACAGCCCTCCATCCGCACGCTGTGGGCGATCGCGAAGTCGCCGGAGCTGCACCTCACGGACGAAGACCTGCACGCGGTTGTCTACCGCGAGACAGGCAAGGAGTCCATGAAGATGCTGACGCAGGGCGAGGTCAACACTGTTGCTCGCGTGCTGCAGAACATGAAGGACAGTGTGAGTCGGAGCGTGCGGGACAAGCGCACGGACACGGGCGGCGACATCCGCACCACCGCACAGCGCCGGAAGATCTACGCGCTGTGCGAGGCGCTGGGCTGGAATGACGACCCGCGCCGCATTCAAGGCTTCGTCAAGCGCGTGGCCCATGTCGACCGCATCGAATGGCTGAACATAGCGCAATGCGAGAAGGTCATCGAGGGCCTCAAGGCGATCCTTGCCAGAGAGCAGCGGAAGGGGGCCGGGCGGGATGGATAACGAGAACCAGCGGGAGCTCGATGTCCTGGCCGCGCTGGAAGGCATCCACCGGATGCAAGAGAGCATCCGGGACACGGAGCTGGACATAGTGGTGGAGACCGGGATCATCTTCCGTCCGCTTGCACTATCGAGCGGCTCCCGCCCGGAGTGGCCCGCCGTCTGACGGAGATCTCGCCCCGGGACGTGGCGGAGGTGTCGGAGGTCATCCGGGAGAATGGCGCGACGCCGGAGCAGCGGCGAAGCCTGGGCGACCGACTGGCGAGCGACGCAGCCGTCGCACAGGTCATCCGGGCGGCGAATGTCTACCGGGATCGGCTGGGCTACGGCCCGATCGAGTCGGAGGTGGAGGCGTGAGCGGGCGGAAGGCTGGGGCGATGGGGCTCGTCGAGAGGCTCGCCGCCGTCCTGGCCGTGAACGAGATCGTCCGATCCCGGCGCTTCCTGGGAGAGAACACCAGCAAGGAAGACCGCGAGGAGCTGCTCAAGCTCACGACCTCCGAGCTCACCTCGACGGCCCAGGTGCTCGCCTCCGCCGTGCATCTCCGGCAGCAGGTGGAGACGGCGGAGTTCACGCGGGCCCTCATAGAGCAGCAGAAGGCCGCGCAGCAGCCCCCAGGCGGGCCGCTTGCGTGTTAAGGGGGGACGGTATGCCGACGAAGAAGAAACGCCTCACGCAGCGGGAGAAGGCCGAGCGTGCGGCGATCAAGAAGCAGCTCCAAGCGGACGGCGTTCTCCCACCTGATAAGCCCCGGCTCAACCGCAAGAAGTTCGCCCGGGAGGTGTGGAAGGATTTCAGCGAGATGGATGTCTACACCGCAGATTTCTACCTCCGCAAGGCGATCATGGCAACGGTGGGGCCGGAGATGCACGAAGTGACATCGGAGCAGGTTGGTGTCCTGAAGCTGATGAAGCTGGCGGTGGAGACCAATCGGTTCATGCAGCAACTCAAAAAAGAGGGGCGCGAGCAATACAGCATCGGGGAGTATGTCGAGAAGGTCTACAACCCGGTCATAAATTTATAGGAGGATTCACATCATGGCAAAATTGACACCAGACGCGACGAGGACGGAGCATGGCCTCGTCATCAACGAGAAGATCATCCCGTGGGGCGCGGTTTGGCCCAAGGACTCCGGCGCGTACAAGAAGGGCGCACAGTACAAGGCCGACCGTCTGCTCTCGGGCGGCACGGGCAAGGTCAAGGGCGTGACCATCCACAACACCAACGACCTGAAGAACGTGGAGGAGGACGCCGAGCAGTACACCCGCGCGACGTGGCCTAACGGCAACATGAACGACGCACGCGTCCACTACTACGTCGACGACATCAACGCATGGCAGAACCTGAGAGAGGACGAGGTGGGCTGGCACGCGGGCGATGGCCGGAAGGCCACGGGCGGCAACGAGACGACGCTCTCCATCGAGATCATCATGGACGGCTCGGGCAGCAAGGAAGACCGCAAGGCTGAGGAGAACGGCGTGCTGCTGGCGGCACTGCTGCTGAAGAAGCACGGCTTGAGCGTGAACGAGCTGTACACGCACAACCACTGGATGGGCCACCCGGACTCCATCGTGCAGGGCGCGAGGAAGAACTGCCCGCTGTACATCCTGCCCCATTGGGCGCAGTTCAAGCAGAAGGTCGCCGCAAAGCTCACGGAGCTGAACGGCGGCGCGACCACCACGGAGGCGGGCAAGACGGAGATCATGGGCAAGGCCGAGGCGAGCGCACAGCAGATGGCGCTGTTCGCCCGATCCAAGAACGCGGAGCCGCAGCTCCCGGCGTGCTCGCTGGAGCAGCTGGCGCAGTTCTTCCTCGAAGAGGGCGAGGCCGAGGGCGTGCGCGGCGACGTCGCCTTTGCGCAGAGCCTCCACGAGACGGGCTTTTTCAAGTACGGCGGCATCGTGCTCCCCACGCAGAACAACTACGCGGGCATCGGGGCGCTGAACGGCAACGTCAAAGGACAGGCGGCGACCTTCCCAGACCCGCGCACGGGTGTCCGGGCGCAGATCCAGCACCTGAAGGCATACGCCTCCAAGGAGGCGCTCGTGAACGGGTGCGTCGACCCGCGCTTCTCCCTCGTGACACGGGGCTCGGCGCAGTATGTGGAATGGCTGGGCGCAAGCGACAACCCCAACGGCAAGGGCTGGGCCGTACCGGGCAAGGGCTACGGCAGCAAGATTATCGCCCTGTTAGGTCAGATCATGGCGTTCGAGGTGCCGCAGACGTCCACGCCGAGCGAGCCGGAGGAGCAGGAGCCGGAGTTCCCGGCGTATCAGCTGGAGGGGCTTGAAACGCTCGTGGAGGCTGGCGTCATCAACTCCCCCGAGTTCTGGCGGCAGAAGTTCAGCGAACAGGTGACGGTCGGCGAGATGTTCGGTATCTTGGGGAAGCTCTTCACAAAAGTGACCGAGTAAGGACACGGAGGGCGGGACATGGAAGACCTCGTAAAGGAACTGACGATCGACATGGTTCCTGACGGCGACAACCGCATCATCGCGGAGACGATCGGCGTCGAGAACTACTACAAGCTGTGCTCGGTCGTCGGCGGCTCGACCATCTACCTCCAGAAGCCGGAGAGTGTCCTTCGCCCTGTCCGAGACGCTCACATCAAAGCGGAGTTCAACGGCTACAACCACCCCGAGCTCGCCCGCAAGTACGGCGTGACGGAGCGGTGGGTGCGGCAGCTCTGCGGCGAGGGGAAGCTGGAGGGACAGATGAGCCTTCTCGACTACGGCGACGAGCCGGAAAACACTACGTTCTAAGACAGCATTTCTAAGAAGCAGTACATATATAAGGTTCCTGAAAGGGACGGTAAAATAAGACTATGAGCATAGCTCATAGTCTTATTTTTATATCCAAAGGAGGACACCAAACATGAGCATGGAGATCATCCAGAGCGCAGCGACCGAGCTGCTGGTCAACGTTGCGCTCGCCGTGCTGGCCCTCGCCGGGGCCTACGCGGTCTACTACATCCGGCTCGGCACATCCAAGCTGAAGGCGCAGACCGCGCAGATCGAGGACGCATCCACCCGCAAGGTGCTGGACGACGCCTTGGAGGACGTTGCGAACCTCGCCACGCTGTCGGTGGGCGCAATGGAGCAGACCACGGCAAAGGCGCTGCGCGAGGCGGTCAAGGGCGGCAAGGCAAGCCGCGAGGAGCTGGTCGCGCTGGGCAAACAGGTCTTTGACGAGGTCAAGGCGTCGATCGCGCCGGAGGCGCAGCGGGTCATCACGAAGAACCTCGGCAGCTTCGACGAGTATTTGACGAAGTGCATCGAGGCCGCTGTGCTGAAGATCAAGCAGAACGAGCCGTACATCACCCTCCCGGAGAGTGCGCTCATCGAAGGCGAAGCGGAACGGTAAGGAGGGCGGCACATGGACGTCTCTCAGATCACCGCCCTCATCGGCGCGGCGGCATCGCTGCTGTGCACCGTCGTCGTCGGGGCGCTCACCTTCTTTATGAAGAAGACGCTCGCCAGTCTTGAAGAGGCGGACAAGCGGAACGCCGAGGACATCAAGACGCTGGACAAGAACCTCAACGACCTGAAGGCAGACCTCCCCCTGATCTATGTGACGCGGGAGGACTACATTCGGGTCATGAATAGGGTCGAGGACAAGCTCGACCAAATCCTCTACGGAGGCAAAGCCAAAGGAAAGGAGGAGTGACCTCATGGCAATCCTTGACGAGCTGACCGAGCAGGAGGTCAGCAAGAACAAAGCAATCCGGGGCTACATCGTCCGAGCCCTCGCAAAAGGCAGTCAGAACGCCTTGCTCGTCCGTCAGATCACAAACGCCCTCGTCGCTGACGGCCTGATCTACTCGCCGGACATTTCAAAGCCGATCGAGTATCTGCAGGAAGCGGGTTATGTGACCTTCACTGACCGATCGGTGAACGCCTACAACGCCTACCGCAAGGACTCCATCATCAAGCTCACTCGAAAGGGTGTTGATCTCGTCGAGGGCACGATCAACGACCCGGGCATCGATGTCTAAGGCGGAGCGACGGAGGACGCGGGTCAGCTCGACGATCGACAAGCTCCCGGACGATATTAAAGGGCAACTCGACGTCCGGCTTGCGGACACCTCCAACACCTATGAAGAACTTGCGGCATGGCTCAAGGCTGAAGGCTACGAGATCAGTAAGTCAGCGATTGGGCGCTATGCGATCCGCACCACACAGGCGGCGCAGCGCGTAGCGCAGACCATCCAGCGCACTCAGGCGATCGCTCAAGCGGTGGAGGCCCACCCCGACCTCGACTACACGAAGGCGGCGTCGATGGTACTCATGGACGGGCTCATGCAGCGAGTCAGCACCGCTGAGGACGACTTTCAGGAAATGCCGCTGGATAAGGCGGGGCGACTCATCGCAAGCCTCGCCCGGAACGCCACCTACGAAAAGCGCGTCCGGCAGGACATGAAGAAAAAAGCTGAGCTTGCCTTCGAGCAGATGGAGACGGAGCTCATGGCGGCAATCAAGCAGCACCCTGAGCTTGCTGGCGAGCTTCACGACGTGCTGGAGCGTGCAAGAGAGAAGGTGCTGGCAGATGGCGAAGATTGACCTGAACGACTACCTCGAAAAGCTCACAGAGCCGGAAGACCGGGAAACGGTCGCAAACCGCGCGTATCAGCGGGAGCTGTTCGAGCAGTACGTCACAAAGGACGGCAACTTTCCCGAGCAGCGGGCGCAGCTCCTTGAGGACTTCAGGGCCGGAAAGGAACTGACCGGGCCGAAGGGACTGCGCCGGAAGCTCGGAGCCTTCGATCTTGAATACTTCGGGCGGGCCTATCTCGCGCACTACTTCGTCCGCCCGTCGCCCAAGTTCCACGGCGAGCTGGACAGGATATGGCGGGAGGGCGTGCTG
>ENA-OQDC01000926-OQDC01000926.1-human-gut-metagenome-genome-assembly--contig:-NODE-926-length-17246-cov-6.315906_pt1 | contig 17246 bp, 20 predicted proteins | sample MGYA00242770_ERZ504601 | MGnify/ENA primary metagenome ERZ504601 (study PRJEB26092, sample SAMD00036305) | human gut metagenome | host: Homo sapiens | study: EMG produced TPA metagenomics assembly of...
AAAAAATAAATATGGCTTGAGTCCACTACAACTACTCTTGCACATACGCATACTAAAAAGCTAAAGAATTATTAACATACACAAACTTTTCTATTAATAAAGTGGCTATATCTGTAGGATTTGATGATAATGCATATTTTACTAAACAATTTAAACGTATAGTTGGCACTACTCCTACAAATTATAGAAAGCAACAACAAATAAATAAAATCTAACTATTTTTAATTAAAATAGCTATAATAAAACAAAAATGCTATAATAAAACATATTGTAAAGGAGGACATATGGCTACAAAGAAGAAATTTTACGCAGTAAAAAAGGGTTATCAAACAGGAATATTCACTACTTGGGCTGAATGTCAAAAACAAACACAAGGTTTTAAAGGAGCATTATTTAAATCTTTTCCCACAAAAGAAGAAGCTCAAAACTATTTAGAAGATAAACCTTCTGTCAATATTTCTGAACAAGATGATGATCGTTATTATATTTATGTAGATGGTTCATATATAAATGGTGAATATAGCTGGGGTATGGCTATTTTTTATAAAGGTAAATTAATAGATACTTTCAACGGAAAAGGCGCTTCCATAGATGCTAGTGAACTACATAACGTAGCTGGAGAAATTCAAGGTGCTATGGAAGCTACCAAATGGGCTATTGCTCATGATGAAAAAATTGTAATCTGTCATGATTATATCGGTTTATCTGAATGGGCTTTAGGCAATTGGAAAACAAATAAAAAATTGACCAAAGCATATGCTGAATTTATGAAACCATATTTACATTTAGTAACCTTCAAAAAAGTAGCAGGTCATACAGGAGTATTAGGTAATGAACTTGCTGACAAATTAGCTAAACAAGCTTTAGGTTTATAATAAATTACTTAATAAAAATTAGAGGAGGAATAAAAATTTGACTACTACAGATAATTCATTGACTTTAGGTATAGAATCTAGCTGTGATGAAACTTCTGTTGCTATCTTACGTGGTGGCAGAGAAATACTAGCTAATGTAATTTCTACTCAAATTCCAATTCATCAAAAATTCGGAGGTGTCGTTCCTGAAATCGCCTCTCGTAAACATATTGTTAATATCATGCCTGTTTTAGATGAAGCCTTACACAAAGCAAATGTTACTTTAAAAGATATTGATCGTATTGCTGTAGCGTATGGCCCAGGATTAGTAGGTGCTTTACTTGTAGGCGTATCTGCTGCCAAAACTTTGGCTTTTGCTTTAGATAAACCACTAATTGGCGTAAATCACTTAGAAGGTCATATCTTCGCCAATTTCTTATCCACACCTGAACTTCAACCACCATTTATGGCTCTCGTAGTTTCTGGTGGACATACTTCCCTAGTTCACGTAAAAGACTATAATCATTTTTCCCTAATGGGACAAACTCGCGATGATGCAGCTGGTGAAGCTTTTGATAAAGTAGCTCGTGTAATGGGATTACCTTATCCAGGTGGCCCTCAAATTGATAAATTAGCTAAAGAAGGAAATCCTGATGCTATTGATTTCCCTATGGCATTAAATGAAAAAGGTAACTATGAATTTAGCTTCAGTGGTCTAAAATCGGCTGTGCTCAATTATTTAAACAATATGAAAGCAAAACGCATCGAAATCAACAAAGCCGATGTTGCCGCCTCCTTCCAAAAATCAGTAGTTAATATCTTAGTGCATAAAGCCGTAGAAGCAGCTCGTCAAACTAACATGACAAAACTAGTACTTGCCGGTGGCGTAGCAGCAAATAGCTCCCTAGAAGGACATCTCCAAAAAGCCTGCAAAGAAAACGGCTTAGAATTTTACTACCCAAGCAAAATCTTATGCACAGACAACGCTGCCATGATAGCCTGCCGTGGCTACTACCAAGCCCAAGCAGGAGACTTTGCTGATAGCAACCTAAACGCTATCCCTTATCTAGAACTAACTGACAAAGAATAGTTATCTATTCATTTTTCTTTTATCTAAAAGAAAATGAATCAAAAAGAAAAAATCCCGCGATATTGATTTTACTTTGATAAAGATAAAATTATGTCTACAACGTCCAAAACTCACTTCGTTCAAACAGTTGGACTAAAAACATAGCCATAATTTTATCTTTATCAATAGCTTTCAGCTACCGTAAAAATCTGCTAATGCGGGAAATTTTGGTATTATTTAAAACAATTACAAAATAATAATTTGTAACTTTTATTTTCCGCATTATAAAATTTGAATGGTAACCTTTAGGTTATTGAACATAATTATCACTGAATACGGTTTTAGTCTGAATGTTTGAGCGAAGCGAGTTTCTAAGCGTTGTATGAAGTGATAATTATGTTCAAAGTTCAAATTTTATCTGCGGTGGTTTTCTTTGGTTCGTTTCTTTGCCATCAAAGAAATGAACAAGTTTTTAGCCTTTTAACCATTTTGCTACATCAATAGCGTGATATGTGATGATGATATCTGCACCTGCACGTTTCATGCTTAGAAGTGTTTCCATAACGATGCGTTTTTCATCAATCCAGCCATTTTGAGCTGCTGCTTTTACCATGGAATATTCACCACTTACATTATATACAGCTATAGGACGATCGATTTTATCGCGAACTTGACGAACGATATCAAGATAACATAAAGCAGGTTTTACCATGATGAAATCTGCTCCTTCTTCCATATCAAGTTCCACTTCTTTCATAGCTTCACGACTATTAGCAGGATCCATCTGATAAGCTCTTCTATCACCAAATTGAGGAGCAGAATCAGCTGCATCTCTGAATGGTCCATAATATCCAGAAGCATATTTTACTGCATAAGACATGATAGATACATTTTTAAATCCAGCTTCATCTAAAGCTTCACGAATTACAGCAATTCTGCCGTCCATCATATCAGATGGGGCAATGATATCTGCACCACTTTGAGCTTGGCTTACAGCAACTTTTGCTAATAATTTTAAAGTAGCATCATTATCTACTTCATGACCACAAAGCTGACCACAATGACCATGTGTTGTATATTGGCAAAGACATACATCACCAACAATCACAAGGTTTGGCACAGCTTCTTTAATTGCACGCATAGCACGTTGTACAGGACTATTTAAATCCCATGCACTAGAACCTATTTCGTCTTTATATTCAGGAAGACCAAAAACTTCAATTGCTGGAATTCCAAGTTCATAAACTTCTTTTGCCACTTTTACTGCATTATCTACAGAAAGATGATATACATCTGGCATGCTAGGAATTTCTTCTTTTACATTTTCACCAGCAACCACAAAGATAGGATAAATTAAATCCTTTACAGATAAAGAATTTTCACGAACCATGTCGCGAACAGCGCTATTTAAACGCAAACGGCGTGGTCTTAAAGTATTGAGTTTCATCAATAGTCACCATCCAAAATTTTTTATTTTTGCTGCTAAACCATCTATAGTATATACATCGGCTTCTACATCAACTGTAAGCCCATGTTTTTCACAAGTATTGGCTGTGATAGGACCAATGCTTGCTTTAGCCACATTATCTAATAAAGATTTATCTTCATCAATTAATTTTAAAAGATTTTCTACAGTAGAAGAACTTGTAAAAGTTACCATATCTACTTTATGTTCTTTTAATAAAGCTTTTATTTCTTCTTTATTTGTATCTGCCATTTTTGTAGTATATGTTTCTGCTACATCTACAACAGCACCTAATTGACGAAGCCCTATTGGTAAAGCTTCACGAGCTTTTTGTGCTCTAGGTATTAAAACTTTTGTACCTTCTTTAATATCATCTTTTAAGACATTTAAAATACCTTCTGCCATAAACATTGTTGGTACTTTATCTGCAATGATACCATAATTTTTTAATTTATTTGCAGTAGCTGTACCGATAGCTGCAATTTTACCATCTCTTAAGCTACGTACATCTAATCCTTTTTCATTTAAACGAGCGAAAAATCTATCTACACCATTTGTACTAGTGAAAATAATCCATTCATATTCACCGATTTTAGCGATAGCTTTATCTAAACTTGCAAAATCATCATCAGGAATTGTGATTTTTATAGCTGGAGCTTCTATACAATTTGCCCCTAAATCTTCTAATGCTGTTGTCAATTTAGAAGCTTGTTCGCGAGCTCTTGTAACTAAGATATTTTTGCCAAATAATGGTTTATTATCAAACCATTGAATTGTCTGACGTAAATTTACTACATTACCAACTACAAAAACTGCTGGTGGTTTTAAATTATGTTTTTTTACATCTTCCACAGCATTACCTACTGTAGTTACTAATACTTCTTGTTCTGCTTTTGTACCCCAACGCACTAAGGCTGCTGGCGTATCTGCACTTCTTCCATATTTTATCAATTGACTTGTGATATGTGGTAAATTACCTACACCCATTAAAAATACTAAAGTATCTACAGCTGTAGCTAACTTTTCCCAATTTATATCGGATTTTCCTTTTGTTGGGTCTTCATGACCTGTAATCACGGCAAAAGATACTGCAACTTTGCGATTAGTTACAGGGATACCCGCATAAGCAGGTGCTGCAATAGCAGAGCTGATACCTGGTACGATTTCAAAAGCCACATTATTTTTCTTTAAAACTTCTGCTTCTTCACCGCCACGACCAAATACAAATGGGTCGCCACCTTTTAAGCGTACCACGCATTTTCCTTCTTTCGCTTTATCAGCGATAAGTTGACTAATATCTTCTTGACGCATTGCGTGATTGCCAGCTTTTTTACCCACATAAATATATTCTACATCATCTTTAGCAAAAGCCATCAAACGTTTATCTGCTAAATAATCACAAATAACTACATCTGCTTTTTCTAAACATTCTTTTCCCTTTAAAGTAATTAGGCGATAATCTCCAGGACCTGCACCTACTAAATAAACCATTCCATTCATTGATAAGAACCTCCAAAAGATATTATAATCCCAATTACTTATTGGGCATTTTCATCAGGACAACATAAACCTAAACTTTGCATAATTTTTAATCCGCCATTTGCCAAAAGTTTTTCAGCTAAATCTTTTCCCAAAGTTTTGGCATTAGCTCTTGAACCTATGATTTTATCACGGATTATACATTTGCCATCAATAGAACCAATTACAGCTTCTACAGACAAATTATCATCATCTTCAACTTGAGCATAGACACCAACAGGCACTTGACAACCGCCTTCTACACGAGCCAAAAAGCTACGTTCTGCTTTTGTCGCATCTGCTGTTTTATCATCATGCAAAAATTCAAGCATTTGTTTTATTTCTTCATCATCTTCTCTAGTTTCTATAGCCAAAGCACCTTGACCTACAGCTGGAAGACAAATTTCACGAGGAATAATCTGTGTTATTTTATCACCAAAGCCTAATCTTTTAAGCCCTGCTACGGCTAAAACAATAGCATCAAAATTTTCTTCTTCTAATTTACGAAGTCTTGTGTTTACATTTCCACGAAGACTATGAATATCTAAATCTGGTCGTGCTTTTAATAATTGAGCCTTGCGACGAAGACTAGAAGTTCCTACCTTAGCCCCTTGTGGTAAATTTTCTAAAGTTTTATATTTTGGACTAACTAGTGCATCTCCACAATCTAAACGCTTAGTTATAGTGGTCAAAGATAATCCTGTTGGTAATACAGTAGGCATATCTTTTAAACTATGTACTGCTAAATCTACACGTTTTTCTAACATTGCTACTTCAAGTTCTTTTGTAAATAATCCTTTGCCACCGATTTTAGCAAGTGGCACATCAAGAATTTTATCGCCTTTAGTGACAATATGCATCAATTCAACTTCCAAACCTTCATATTGTTTACGTAGGCGATCTGCCACATATTCTGCCTGCCATAATGCTAATTTACTGCTACGTGTACCAATAACAATCTTTTTACGCACTATTATTCCCTCTCTTTTAATACATCTATTTTAAATAACTTAGTTACAGCATTCACATAATAATCTTCTTGTTGTGTTCCTGCAAAACTGTTTAACTTAATCATTGGCTCACGCAACAATTTACGAACAATCATATGTGACATATGTTCAATTTCTCTAACCTGACTTTCAGTTAAATCGCCAAGTTTTGTCATTGCTCGTTTCACTTCGCGACGACGAATGCGCTCAGCTTTTGTTGATAAACGAGCCATTACTGGCTGACAAGATAAATATTGAAAACGCTCTAAAATTGAATTTACTTCTTCATCAATAATTTTTTGAGCTTGATATGCTTCATATTCACGTTCTTTGATATTATCTTCAACTACAGCTTCTAAATCATCAATATTATATAATTCTACGCCTTTTATCTCTGCTACATCTGGGTCAACATCACGAGGCACTGCTATATCAATGATAACAAGCGGTCTACCTTTACGCTTAGACATGAATAATTGTGTTTCCCAAGGTTTTACTACATAATGAGGTGCTCCTGTGGAAGTTACTACAATATCTACATCATTTGCTTTGCGCAAAGCATCACGGAAACCTACTGCTTCACCGCCAAATTGACTAGCTAATTCCTGTGCTTTATCAAAATGTCTATTAGCTACATAAATTTTCTTAGCGCCCTTGCCCATTAAATTACGAGCAGTGAGTTCTGCCATTTGACCTGCACCATAGATAAGCGTATTGCTATGTTCTAGACTGCCGAAAATCTTTAAAGCTAATTGTACAGCGGCATAACTAACAGATACTGCATTATAAGCAATTCTAGTTTCTGTACGTACTCTTTTTCCAGTTGTAATCGCACGGTGAAATAAAGTATTTAAAATTGTACTTGTCGCTTGAGCTTCTCTTGCCATTGAATAAGCTTTTTTAACCTGACTTAAAATCTGACCTTCACCAATGATAAGTGAATCCAAACTAGAAGCTACTGCAAATAAATGACGTATACAATCTTTATCTACATGATAATAAAAATACTCATCTTCCGCATCATCACTTCCTGCAAGCGTGAAGAAAAACTCTTTTACATCTTGCATATTTTCATTTGCATCATCTACAACAGCATAGATTTCTGTGCGATTGCAAGTAGATAAAATTACAACTTCACTAATTCCATTATAATTATCTAAATGACGTAATCCTTTATTAATATTGTCAACAGAAATGGCAAATCTTTCACGTACTTCTACAGATACAGTTTTATGATTAAGCCCTAAAACCACTAATTGCATCTCTTATGCTCGCCTCCGCTTCATCATATTTTTTAGCCCTTACAAGTTCCATCACATCATCACTTAACGCACTACGCCAAAAGATTTCACGGTCATCACTTGTTGGCAATTTTTCAATAGCTTCTTTTCTTAATTGCACTAATTTGTCTAACCAATTTGCATATGTTTCGTCAAATTCTCGTTCCATTTTGCAACGCAAATATCTAGATAAAGCTGGTGATTTTCCATTAGTTGAAAAAGTTACTAATAAATCACCTCTTCTAATTTTTGCAGGCAAAGCAAAATCACAAAATTCTAATCTATCAACTACATTTAATATCACTTTTTTTGATTTGCTTCTTTTCGAACTTGTGCATTTACTTCTTCATTGCCTATAGCACAAATAGCCAAAATAAAATCAGTTAAATCTCCTTGTTCATAGCATTTTTTTGCCAAATTATAGATTTTGTTTCCACTAATTTAGCCAAACCTTCCACTATTTGAGGAGAGATAACTGTAACTTTTGCCTTTGCCTCTAATAAACCTTTTACTTTTCTTAGTGCTACATGTCCGCCACCTAAGACTACACAAGGCTTATTATCCAAAATTAAATTAATAGGATACACACCCACACCTCTTCAAAATATGAATATAATTCATTTTTTATAATTATACCGCAATAAATATACTCTATCAACACTTTAAAGTAATATTATATAACAAGCCATTAAATTTATTAATACCTTATCTTGCGATTATTTTACCTGAATTTTTCTTTACCAAAAAAGTCAAATAGTTTATACTTATAATATCCTTTAGATGTTTATGTAGATACAAAGAAGATTAATATATGGAAATCCTTTTATGTTTCATTATTTCTCCTATATTCCTTTTCTTTGTTCCATAATAAATGAAAGGGAATTATATTATTAAGTAGGTGTTAAATTTATGAAAAACTATCGCATTAAATTGCCCATGACCAGAAAAAAGAAGAAATGCTTGAATTTGTTGGCAATCATCTTGATGTCTTAAAACAATTTCATCTTGTAGCAACTCGCACAACTGGTACATTAATCAACGAAAAATATAATTTAAATGTTGAAACTATGATGTCTGGTCCTTTAGGTGGCGACCAACAAATCGGTGCTATGGTAGCAACTGAAAAAGTAGATTATGTAATTTTCATGCGTGATCCATTAAATGCACAGCCTCACGAACCTGATATCAACGCACTTCTTCGCATTTGCGACGTTCACAATATTCCACTTGCTACAAATCGTAAAAGTGGTCATATTTTAATCAAATATGCTGGTGAAAAATTATAATATTAAGCAAAAAAAGACTTTAGCTCTATGAACTAAAGTCTTTTTTTCATCTAATTAATTCATTTCAAATACAACTGATACATTTGCTCTAACACTGATATCACCACTTTGAATAGGTGAAGTTACTCCTGTTGCATCAGCTGCTCTCATATACATAGCATTATTGAAATTTTTAGCTTCAATATATGTGCTTCCAGTATTTACACTGACTACATTTACTATAGATTTTCCTAAACTATTAGCAACAACTTGTGCTTTACGTTTAGCATCTGCGATAGCTTGCTGTAATACTTTATCTTTATAAACTTGGCTGTCTTTTAAACCAAATTCTATAGAATTTACATTGCTAGCACCTGCATTAATTGCTGTATCAATCACAGTTCCTACCATATCGATATTATCTATAGTAACAGTAATTTCATTTGATACATTGTAGCCAATGATTTCTCTACTATTATCTTTAGTGTTATATACAGGATATAAATTATAATTTGTTGTCTGCATTTTATCTTTAGTTATAGCTAATCCCAATATAGCACTTTGAATATTTTGCATGATTTGAGCATTTTGTGCTGAAGCCAATTTTGCATCTTTTGCAGTATTTTCAATGCTAATACTTATAGTTGCTTTATCTGGAGCAACTTTTATCGTAGAACTTCCATCTACAGAAATTGTTCTTAAATCCTGTGCTTGTACTAGACTACAAGAAAATAAAATACATAGAGCCATCACTAAGCCGACCAAACTAAATTTACGCATAAATAACACTCCTTTTGCTTTAAATTAATTAAATTATTAAAATTTTATTAAAATTTCCCAGATAAAATATAGGGAAGAATTTTCCCTATATTTATTTATGCATTAAACATTGAAACGGAAATGTGTAACATCGCCATCTTGCATGATATAATCTTTACCTTCTACACGCACTTGACCTTTTTCACGAGCTGCTGCTACACTTCCAGAAGCTACTAAATCATCATAAGATACGATTTCTGCACGAATGAAGCCACGTTCTATATCAGAGTGAATTTTACCTGCAGCCTGTGGAGCTTTTGTACCCACTTTAATAGTCCATGCACGACATTCATCTTCACCAGCTGTCAAGAAAGTCATAAGACCTAATAATTTAAAAGCTGCTTTGATTAATTTATTAAGACCAGATTCATCAAGTCCTAAATCAGATAAAAATTCATTTGCTTCTTCTTCATCAAGTTCTGCAATTTCAGATTCTACTTTAGCAGAAATTACTACCACGCCTGCATTTTCTTTTTGAGCATATTCTTTTACTTTTGCTACATATTCATTATCATTTTCAGCAGTAGCTGCTTCATCTTCACTTACATTTGCTACATATAATGTAGGTTTTAAAGTCAATAAGTTCAAATCTTTGATGAGTTCTAATTCATCTTCACTGAGTTCTGCCTGACGTGCTGGAATAGCTTCTTCTACTACTTTTTTTACTTTTTCCAAAACAGCTTCTTCAGCACGAGCTTCTTTATTACCGCTTTTAGCTGTACGAGAAACTCTATCTAAACGTTTTTCTACAGAATCAAGGTCTGCTAAACAAAGTTCAGTGTTGATGATTTCAATATCACGAATTGGGTCTACACTACCTTCAACGTGAGTGATATCACCACTAGCAAAACAACGTACAACATGAGCTACTGCATCTACTTGACGAATATGGGATAAGAATTTATTTCCTAAACCTTCACCACGAGAAGCGCCTTTTACTAAACCTGCAATATCAACAAAGCTTACGCTTGCAGGAGTAGTTTTTTTAGAATTGTACATTTCATGAAGAACTTTTAATCTTTCATCAGGAACATCTACAACACCTACATTCGGTTCAATTGTGCAAAATGGATAGTTTGCTGCTTCTGCACCTGCTTTTGTAATAGCATTAAATAATGTAGATTTACCCACATTTGGCAATCCTACAATACCAACTTCTAAATTACTCAAAATTATTCACCCTATCTTTTTTATTTTTCTATATAATTATACCTTATTCTTATTTTACTGCAACAAGGCTTCATCTATAATTGTACCATATTTGCCAAGCCACCAAGAAATAGCTCTTACACCATTGATATAATTTTCTAAAACAGTTCTATCTGGCAAGACTTCACGATTAAAATACTGTGGTTTTTCTACTAAATCATCAGTATTACCGATAGCATCAGCAGTTATCCAAAAAGCATAACTTTGACCTAATTTATTTTCACTCAAAGATTTTCCTACGCTATAATAAGTAAAACCTTCTGGAGCTATTAAATCTATCACTGTTGGCATAATATCTATTTGACTTCCTGCCATATCTTCTGGTAATAAATCTTTTTGTATGCCTTTTCCTGTGATGATAAGTGGCACGCTATAGCGTTCATACATCGTAGGTACTTTATCAATATTATATCTATCAGCATGGTCGCCTACGAAAATAAATAAACTATCTGGATATTTTGCTTTGACTTTATTGATGAAATCACTTGCCATCTTATCTGCATACCAAAAATGACCAAGCTCTTTGATTAATTCTTGATTATTTTTTTCTTTATCTGGCAAACCTTCAATTACTTTACTAGCATCAAAACCTTCTTTTTCCAAGTCAATATTAAATGGTGAATGATTTGATGTATTTAAAATCACTGAAAAAGTCATTTTATTATCATCAATCTGTTTAAAAATAGCATCATATAAATATTCATCATCAGCGCCCCATACGCTACCTGTAGCATTAGGGTCAATATTTCCTCTACTATAAAAATTATCAAAACCTTGTGCTAATGTAAATTCTTGAATATTTTCCCATGTAGCAGGGCCAGCATACCAAAAACTTGTTTCATAGCCTAAATTTTTCATCTGTGGTGCTGTTGCCGTGATATAAGGATTTGCTAATGCTTCTGGCATAGTTGTCAAATATAAATTAGAATTTGCCATACCTGTAACCATAGTCATCAAAGCACCTACTGTACTTGAACCACTTGGCAACATATGTGAAGTATAAATCGTATCATCTTCCGCGATTATTTTTTTCATATTATCAGCAATATGCAAATTGCTATATTTATCTAATAATGGCCAGTTCGCATAACTTTCTGATACAATCACAAAAATATGTTTTGGTTTTTCTATCTTCGCCCCTGTTGCTTCTTTGGCTAAATATATACTTAAATCATTTCCGCCATCTTTATTTGTTAAAGATTTCGCTAAATCTCTCACATTTTGCGCTGAAAAACTAAGTCCATTGCAAGCTTCCATACGCATTTGATTTGCATATGCTCGATAAATAGCTTGGTAATCATCTAAAATAGACTCATTCAAAAATGTATCATTTGTAATCCCTGCATTTTCCCAATTCACACCAGATTTCCAGCTCCAGCCACCACCATATAAAGATAATGTACCTAAAACATATACACACATGAGCAAGGAAACAGTTTTTATTTTCTCTGGTAATATTTGCCATCCTTTTAACTTTAAAACTATAAGCTAAAAAATTTATTAAAAGCATAATTCAAGATAGCAACTAAAACAATTACTAATAGCAATTTCAATGGCAACTGAAATTCTTCCACTAAAGAAATAAATAATGCATATAAATCTTCATGCATTGCTGTAAATAACATTTGATTGAAACCGCTATGAAATTGTTGATAAAAAGGAAATCTAGCTACAAATAATAATGTAGTTATAAACAAAATCACAAATGAACAAATATAGCGAAAATATTTTAATCTATGCCATATAGTTTCAGCGATAAAACCAATAAGCATACATAATGTAAGTCCGCCTGCTGTTTGCAAACTTAATTTTGCCCCACTATAAATTGCTGTAAGAATTAAATTATGTCCACTATCTGCACTGAGATATTCACTCATACCCCAAATAAAAATCAAACGATAGACACATAATAATAACCAAAAAAAGATAAAGGTTTTATTATTTTGTAAATTTTTATTTAAACCTAACAAAATTTTATTTAGCAATATAATCCTTCTTTCTCGCTTTACCAAAATCACTAAAATTTACAAGAAACTTACTATACTGCTTTATTATACAAAAAAATTTTTCACTTATAAATACACTATTAACTAAAACCTTACAAAATTTATAAAATAAGCAAAAAGACTTCCTATAGCCATTTATTCATTAAATAAACCATAGGAAGCCCTAATTTATAAAAATGATAAAATCTGAGCTATCTTTTTACAATAATTAGTCTAAGATAACTGCTTTTGTAGCTGTAGCTTGTCCAGGCATGCTCATTGCTACAAAATCATACCATACTAAAACTTTATCACCTTGTTTTAATTCTTTAGCATCATCTTCTACATTTTCAGGAATTGTAACGAACATATCTTCATTAGTATTTAAAAATTTAACGCCATTTTTTACTTTATCCACTTTGCTAACATGCATATAGATACCATCATGTTGACCATCACCCATTACAAGTGCATATGCTCTGCTTTGTGGTGGAAGGCTACGAGTGGAAATAGAGCTATAATATGCTGTTAATTCATCACCTACATGTAAACGATTGAGGTCTACATCTTCACCATTTTTACCATTTAAAATTTCAGTATCCCAACGCACGATTAAAGCCACTGTATTATCAGAATTTTTATCTTTTATAGTAATCATGTCATCATTAATAGATACAATCTGACCATGCATACTTACCACATTATCTACTGCTTTGTTTGCAGCAGCAGCAAATGCAGCTGTAGAAGCAAAAGCTAAACATAACACCATCATCAATAAAATTCTAAGTTTCTTCATTGTAAATTCAACCTCCATTGAATATATTCATTAATCTTATATTATCATCTTTAATGAACATATTCAATAAGAAATCTATTAGAGATAAATTAAAAGATTATTAAAATAAAAAAGAGATTTATTGCCTTTGCTCTATATAAACAATTTCATAAATCTCTTTCTTATTATATTTATATTCTATTCATGTAATTCCAATGGTAGTCCATCAGGGTCTTTGAAAAAATGTCATTTTTTTCTGTGTAAAAATCGTCCCATCTAATTGGTTCACATTCAATGCCCAATTTTTCTAATTCTGCTACAGTCTTTTCTATACATTCCACTTTAAAAGCTAAATGTCTAAGTCCACAAGCTTCCGGATTATTTACACGATTTTGGTGCATCTGCTTTACCAAAAATCTCCAATTCACAACTACCTAATTTTAAATCTAGCTTATAATCATTTCTATCTTCTCTATGATGTTCTCTAATTACTTCAAACCCCAATAAATCTACATAAAAATGACGAGATTTCGCATAATCAGATACGATAATTGCCACATGATGAATTACATCTAAATTCATAATTTACACCTTTAATCTTTCTTTTTAAATAAATATGTCATATAATAAATATTACCCAAATAGGTAAAACTATTATAGAAATCAACATATCTGGTATTTGTGTCATAATCACTACTACTGCGATTAAGAACAAGATACAGAAATAATTTGTATACGGATAAAATAAAGATTTAAATTTAAGTTCATCTAAACGATTTTCACGAGTAAATTTCAATCTAAATTTCATATGTGTAATAGTGATGATAAACCAGCTGATGATTAAGCCAGCTACTACAATAGATAATGAAATACATAAATAATTCTTTAGGGAAATAATATGTCATTATTACAAGAATTATACCGATAACTGCTGATACTAAAATCCCTACCATTGGAATACCAGTGCGAGATAAGGAAGCGAAAATTTTTGGTGCATTTCCTTCTTTTGCTAAACCATAAAGCATACGAGATGTACCATATAAAATACCATTATATGCAGACAATGCTGCTACTAATACAACAAAGTTTAAAATATTAGCTGCTGCAGGAATACCAATATTAGAGAAAATCTGTACAAATGGACTGCCTTGAAGCCCTACTTGATCCCATGGAGAAAGACTCATCAATACAACCATAGTACCAATATAGAAAATTAAAATACGAATTAAAATTTGATTTATAGCTTTTGGTAAAGTTTTTTCAGGATTTTCAGCTTCTCCTGCTGTTATCCCGATCAAATCTACGCCACCAAAAGAGAACATAACTACTGCTAAAGAAGCCGCAAAGCCCCAAGCACCGTTAGGGAAAAATCCACCATTTACCCATAAATTACTGAAATTTTGAGGGAATGGCCCCATTGTTGTAAAAATTAAATACAAACCGAAGACAATCATACAGCAAATAGCTGTTATTTTAATAAATGATGCCCAATATTCTGATTCACCATAAAAACTTACATTGATTAAATTAACAGTTATGATTACTAAAATACAAATTAAAATAGTGAGCCATTGTGGAAAATCAGGTAACCAGAAATTGACATATGTAGCTGTTGCGGATAATTCAGCCATACCAGCTATCATATATAAAAACCAATAATTCCAACCTGCTAAATAACCTGCAAATCTATGCCAATATTTATCAGCAAAATAACTGAAAGAACCGGATACTGGTTCTCTAACAGACATTTCACCCAACATTCTCATGACAAAGAAAATAAAAATCCCTGCTAATAAATAAGATAAAATAATACCAGGTCCTACTAATTTGATTGTTGGTGCAGAGCCGTAAAATAAACCTGTACCAACAGAAGCCCCTAAAGCAATCATTTGCATATGACGACTTTTTTAAGCCCCTCTTCATTTTGTGTTCATTATTATCCATATCTATCCACCTTTTTTTATAAAATCTAAAAACATAAATAATATATTATCATTTACCTTATCAACTTTACAATAAACAAATAAAAAATCCCTATAAATACTAAAATAATATGTATAAAAATTACAGACAAAAAGCACTAACTATCAAAAATCAATAGTTAATGCTTTTTATCTCAATTCATACCTTATTATACTTTTGCTCTCAATTTATATGTTATATAAATAAATGCTACCCAAACTACTAATGCCCCTAAAGATATTCTCATGTCTTCCATAAAGAACATAATCACTACAATAGCAGCTAAGAAAATAAAACAAAAATAATTAATATAAGGGAATAAAAACGCTTTAAAATGAAGTTCATCCAAACGATTTTCCTGTATGAATTTCATTCTAAATTTCATATGAGTTATAGCTATAGTTGTCCATGTGATAACAAGTGCTGCAACTACAGTTGATAATAAATACATGAAAACTTTTTCAGGTAAAATATAAGTCAAAATTACAAGCAATAAAGAAATTGCTGTAGATACCAAAATACCTACCATTGGTATACCACGACGAGATAAAGAAGCAAACATCTTAGGTGCATTTCCATTTTGCGCCAAATTGTGCAAAATACGAGATGTACTATATAAACTACTATTGTATACAGAAAGTGCTGCTACAATTACTACGAAGTTTAAAATATTAGCTGCCGCTGGAATACCAATATTAGAGAAAATCTGTACAAATGGGCTAGCATTCAAACCAACTTCATCCCATGGAGCAAGTGTCATTAATACTACCATAGTACCAATATAGAAGATTAAGATACGAAGCAATACTTCATTTATAGCTCTAGGTAAAGTTTTTTCTGGGTTTTCAGCTTCTCCTGCTGCAATACCAATTAATTCTACACCGCCAAAAGAAAACATAACTACAGCTAAAGACTGTGCAAAACCCCAAGAACCATTAGGGAAAAAGCCCCCATTGTTCCATAAATTACTGAAATTATCAGGAAATGGTCCCATTGTTGTAAATATCAAATAAAAACCAAATACAATCATACAGCAAATAGCTAAAATTTTAATAAATGATGCCCAAAATTCTGCTTCACCAAAAGTTTTTACATTGATTAAATTTACAGTTGTTACCACTACAATACAGACTAAAACTGTTATCCAATGAGGTACATCAGGAAGCCAATAATTTACATAAATAGCGATTGCAGATAATTCCGCAAAGCAAACTAATAAATATAAAAACCAATAATTCCAACCTGCTAAATAACCTGCAAAAGGACCTAAATATTTATTCGCAAAATAAACAAATGAACCAGAAACAGGCTCTTTTACAGACATTTCCCCTACCATTCTCATGATACAGAAAATGAAAACACCAGCTAAAGCATAAGATAAAATAATCCCTGGACCTACTAATTTAATTGTTGGTGCAGAACCATAAAACAGCCCCGTACCAATAGAAGTACCAAGTGCAATCATTTGCATATGGCGATTTTTCAGTCCTCGCTTCATTTTATTATTTTCATCACTCATAATAATCCACCTTTAAAATTATTCTTTATACATATGTTCAATACGTGCTACAGCCAATGTACTTACTACATCGCCTGTTACATTGAGTGCAGTATGAATCATATCTATTAAACGGAAGATACCAACTATCATACCCATAATTTCAATAGGAAGCCCCATTGTTGTAAGTAACATTATAGTCAATACAATGCCACTGTTTGGAATACCAGGAGTACCTATGGAAATCAATGTAGTCATAAAGATAAACATCACTTGTTGCATTAAAGAAAGTTCTACACCATATACTTGAGCTACAAATAATACAGTAACAGCATAATATACAGCAATCCCATTCATATTGATAGTTGCACCAATAGGCAAAGTAAATGATGCTAATTCATCTTTTACTTTAAATTTTTCTTCAGTAACACTTGACATACTCCCCATGCCTAAATGCAGGGGATTCTTGGATACAAACGATACTTGCCTACTAAAATAGCAGGTCTTACTATATCTCTCCAAAGAAGGTTGATGCCCCAACCTTCCATATATTTATAG
>ENA-OQDC01000929-OQDC01000929.1-human-gut-metagenome-genome-assembly--contig:-NODE-929-length-17217-cov-5.635810_pt1 | contig 17217 bp, 14 predicted proteins | sample MGYA00242770_ERZ504601 | MGnify/ENA primary metagenome ERZ504601 (study PRJEB26092, sample SAMD00036305) | human gut metagenome | host: Homo sapiens | study: EMG produced TPA metagenomics assembly of...
CTCTTCAAGTGCTTGCGCTTATATACGCGCATATCTACCCCGACAGGCGCGTTTCCTGAGTATTCCATTTTGACTCGTCTTTCTGGAAACTCGGGTTGCCATAAGGGGTGCTAGGGAAGTTGCCGCTTCTCCTTATCCCGTTTATTACAAGTGAGGCTGGCAATCCCATATTCCTTAGTAGCAACAATGTACCCACCCGTATGGTGCATAAGGATAAAAGGGATTTGCTGCCTAAAAAGTTTAAGTTGGTCAGTGGCCGAAAGTCCGACCACACGAAAATCACTAGAAAACGTGTGGTTGCATGACGAAGTTAGAAAACAGGCATTTCAGCCACACGAATAAGCGGATACCCTAGAACCACTTGTGCTACTTCAGCCTTAAGTTCGTGTGCATGGTATGCCCAGAACGCTTCTCTATTGGATTGCTTTATGTTCTGATATATAATTATTGTGTTTATAATGATATGAATATAAACACAATAGAGGTGATTCTAATGTCTGATACCGCTACCTTAAACGTGCGTATGGACTCGAATACAAAGCAAGATTTTTTAGATTTTTGCGAAGAAATTGGTATTTCAGCTTCTTCTCTTATGAATATGTTTGCAAAAACAGTAATTCGCAATCAAGAGGTTCCTTTTGCTTTAACAACTCGACCTCTTGATAACTCGAAATATTCAAGATTATTTCCGAGAAATGAAAGCGAATTAGATCGTATGCTCTCCGAGGCAGAAAATACTCCATTTGAGCTTTGTGTTCCTGCAGGAAAAGCGTTTGCCTCTTTCGAGGAGCGAATGGGGTGGTAGATGGAAGCGAGAAAAGCTATTCCGTGGTTTTAACTCCTCAGTTTTTGGAGGATCTAGAGTCTTGCATCGAATATATCTCAGTTGTTTTAAAAAGTCCTATTGCTGCACGAGAAATGTATCTTGAAATCAAAAAGAGGGTATTAGGTTTAGCTGAATTTCCTCAAGCAGCTATAAGCTATGCAAGTCCTGTTTCAGGTAATAAACGCTATAAAATTACTTATAAAAATTATGACATTCATTATGTGGTTGACGATAAGTACGTTAGGGTATTAGGAATCAAGCATCAGTTACAAAATGATAATTGGATCGAATAAATAAGCGTTTGCTGGTTCTGCCAAGCGCATATTTGCTTAACGATGAAGTTGCGTTTGTTTCAGGATTGGTAACTATCTAGTTTGATAACTGAGCTGTTTTTAAGCTAAAACTATCTCTCCATATTTATTGATTTTCACCAAAGAGTATCTGCATATAGTCGCTTTTTCCGTACAATATTCGTACTACCAACACACCATCATCCTGGATGACAAAAAAAGACCATCCAGTTTCCAGCGATCATATAGCGAAACCCTGTGTCTAAGCCCTGAGAATTTCGTAAGACAATTCCTGCAGTGGGGATATCTGAAAACCGTCGTACTGCATCTAGTATCGTTTGATAGAATCGTTTAGAAGCTTGAGGACTATCAAGGTCGAACTCAATATAATCAAGCGCCGCCTCTAAGTCGTCTACAGCAGCAGGTGACCAATGCGCCTTCATGATACTGCTTTCGAAAAGCGTTTTTCGAATTTTGACTCAACTTCAGAAGCCTTACTGCCCTTGACTGTGCCTTGCTTGTTGGCAGACTCTATCCCGAGATTAAGTTGCGCGAAGAGCTTTTCTTCTGCTTCGATCTTTTCAAAATCTTTTATGTCCACAATGACATAACGACCTCTTCCATTTTCGTTAGAAACACTGGAGCGCCTTGTGAAACCTCATCGAGAACAGAGGAATAAGAACGCAGATCAGAAATAGGTTTAATGTTTGGCATGGTGACCTCTTAAATTTGCTGTAAATTTATGGCTATATTTTACAACAAAGTTGGAGGCGGATGTGCTTCTCGCGCCTCGCGATGGCAGATAGGCCTCTGTTGAGATGAAGGGCTTAGGTCTCCTAAGATCGGTTCTACGGCGTTTGGTTTGACATGTGTCACGTTACACATTACAATAGTTTCATGATTAAAAGCTTTGCTGAAAAAGAAACGGAACTGCTGTTTTGCGATGGGATCGCTAAAAAGATTCCCAGCACTATAGTTCCGCGTGCTCTTAGAAAGCTTGACATGATTGACAGCGCATATCGTGTTGAAGACTTACGTGTTCCTCCTGGGAATAGATTGCATTCTCTGAAAGGAAATCGAGCTGGACAGCACGCCATTTCAATCAATGATCAGTGGCATATTTGCTTTCGCTTTGTTGGCGAAGATGCTTATGACGTAGAGATTTGCGACTATCACTAAGGAGTTGAGCTATGGACATGGGTGCAAATAATATGATCATCGTTTCTCGTAAACCTACTCATCCTGGTGAAATGCTTCGAGAAGAATTCTTCCCAGAGTTTGGATTGTCGGTTTCGAGGGCAGCCGAATTACTGCATGTATCTAGGCAGTCGGTCAATGAGCTTATTCGTGAGCGTCGTTCGGTAAGCGCAGAAATGGCTGTTCGCCTGGCGCGACTATTTGGGACAACTCCTCAATATTGGCTTAATATGCAGCGAAACATCGACCTTTGGAATACGCTTGATCTGCATGGTGATGATCTGTCAGAGATAGAGCCACTTGTTGCGGTTGGTTAATTTAAGGAACACGTTAGCCTCGCTGCAGGTGACTAGGCGTTGATCTGCTATAACGCTTCTCACGGACGGTGTCTTGCCTGCTCGAGCAGCACCTTTTTTCGAACGGGGGAGCTGAAGCCTTTGAAAATTTTACCAGCTTTCCGTTTTTCAGCGGATACTATTCATCACCTCTTTTACTGCTACATCCGATTTCTGCAAGGCCTTCACGAAACGCAATTAGAATTCAGCACGCTTCGCTACTTCAGGCGTATTCCAGAACTTCATGACACGCTTTAGGAACGATGTGTTCACACACTCCACTCTATGCTGAATATTCACGGTAAGCCGTCGACTATTTAGCAGGTGATTGTCGTTATGAAAAGGTTCAAAATTGCGCTTGTTGTGCTGTGCTTTTCTCTGTTTGCGTTCCCGTATAACGCTTTCGCACTCCCTTCAGATGCAGCAGTGCACGAAGTTGCTGATGCAACCGCGTTTACGCAGGCAATAGAGCAAGCAAAAACGGATTCGTCGGACAATGCGCACGTTATCAAACTTACTGCCGATATCACTATTCCGACGGCGTCAAACGAGAACCTAGATGATTCGTGCTTTGTCGTGCAGGGAAACGTAACAATCTTAGGCGACGGACATACGCTATCGCTCTCAAATTATTTCTTTAATATTCGCAATGGCGGCACCCTTACTTTTGGTAAATCGGATGGCTCCGATGCGCTTGTCGTTAAAGGCGGAGATGACACACAGATTCACGGCATTATTCATCTTGGTTTTATGGGCGGCAACGGGGGAACCTTCAACATGTATGAGGGCGTCACTCTTACGAACAGTCATGTAGCAGGAGGCACGCTCGGTGCCGCAGTTGGGGTCAATAACGGTACGTTTAATATGTATGGCGGTACTATTTCGAATTGCACTAACAAGTCTGGTTCAAGCATGGGCGGCGCCGTTGCGGTTCGCTCTGATGGCCAAGGGCGCGACAGCGTTGTTTTCAATATGTATGGCGGTTCAATTGAGGGTTGCGTAAGTGGAAATTCGACGTCGCCTACGCATGTTTTAGGTGGAGCGGTTTTTGTTCATGACGGCACCTTCAATATGAAGGGCGGTTCCATCTCGGGTAATAAGATCAAAAAGGGCGACGGCTTATATGGCGCTGGGGCGGGGGCGTGCCTCAGTAAGTCGAACGTTACTATTTCGGGTGGCTCCATTACAAATAACGTGACCGACCATACGGACAACAAAAGAGCATATGGCGGTGGTTTATACATCGAAGATTCAACAGTCGCTATTACAGGTGGTGTTGTCTCTGGTAATAGCACAGACTGCGGTGGTGGCGCTTTCTTAACTGGCTGTGATGGTGCTACGGTATCGGGTATGTCCTTTGCGGATAATCAGGCAAGCAGCTATGGAGGTGGCTTGTATACGAATGGCGCAAATATCTCGCTCGCAGATGTAACCATCACAGGAAATGCAACTGAAGGTTACGGCGGTGGCATTTATGCCGTTGGATCAGGCGATGTAACCATTGATGGTGCAACGACCATATCGACAAACACTGCAGCTGCAGGTGGTGGTATTGCCCATAACGCAAAAAGTGTAATGACCGTAGGTGAAAACTGCCTTGTTGCTAATAATCGTTGCACGCAGTATTTCGGTTCGGATATTGCGTTCTATGCAGCGCAAGCCAAGGATGGCACAGGTCCTAAAGGCACCCTTAAGTTGCCCTCGAACCCTATCCCTGCAGATAAAAGACCTTTTACTTTAACGGGCAATCCTGTCATGCGCCAATTGCTTCCTGTTGATGGCTGGTATAGCGACTATAGCTACGATGCTGAAGGCAATGTTGCAGGTGGCTGGGATCCCTATCACGCTACCGCGGTTAAGGTAAATTCGCCTCTTACTGAACGCACAATGATTATTGCGGCATTTGGCGGACATGCGGTTACCTATCGTTTTGATAGTTCTACTGAAGGGAAGGTGCTTCCCGATGAAGTGCTGGCGCTCGTACCTTCCGATCAGGGATTACATAAGGTGGGCGAGACCATATCGGCAATCGCTCCAACGCAAGCCAGCGTCAAAGTGAAGGGCGGCACCTGGAAGTTTGATGGGTATGATCGCGACAACTTCACATTAGGTGATGAAGATGCGGAGATCAGAGGTACGTGGAGCTTCCATTCAGATACTTCTCCATCAACGAAACCTGATTCTGGCGAGGGATCGAATGCGACGAACAAAGATGTGAACGCCGCAGGTTCTGATGCCGGCTCAAAGGCTGGTCCCGATGATTCCTCTAGCAAAAAGCTTGCTCAAACCGATGACGCCCTAAATGGTATAGCGGTTGCCGCAACTGTGATCATGTTTGCCTTTGCGTGCTTTTTTGCCGTTGTGGGAGCGATCTTGTTGCGGCGTAATAACCGCTTTGTGTCGTAATGACCGCTCGCTTATTCCACGCCAACCATTACGTCGGTAGATTTGATGACTGCCAGTGCAGGAGCACCTGGCTCAAGCCCTAAATCTTCGATAGCTTCGTTGGTAATAGAGCCTTTAATGGTGTTGCCGCTTTCCGTTTTGATGGTTACATGTCCGTTTACGGCACCCTTGTTTACTGCGACAACGGTGCCAGGTAGTTGATTGCGCGCTGAAATCGTCGTGATGCGCTCCGATCCTGCAGCAAACATGACAGAGCTTGCTTTAATGATGGCAAATGCTTCTTTGCCCGATCCAAGACCTAAGTCTTTGATCGCTTCCATGGTTATGTCCGCTTTTACGGTGTCGTTGCCAACTTTTATTGTGACGACATCATTTACGGCACCTTCAGCCACTTTTTCTACGGTTCCCTTAAGAATATTTCGTGCGGAAATTTTCATAGCGTTCCTTTCATTCTGAGATAGTGCAGTGATGAATACTGCAGGATAGTATAGTGATGAATACTGCAGGATAGTATAGTGATGAATATTGCCGCTACTTAGTCTATATTATTCCAGGTCAAAGTGGGAATCTAATTACAAAAGTGGTATTTCTTCCAGGCTTTAGGGTACTTATTTTTTGCTTCGATGGTTTGCTTGTTTATCTCTTTGGCGGTTTGTTCGATCTGTTCGTTCTGGCTTTGAATTACGTTTGAAATATCGTCGCCAAGGCACTGATTGATGGCAGAGCGCGCTTACACTTTCAGGGTGTAAGCGCGCATTTTGAAACCTTAAATTTAAATTACGGACGTAAACCGAGTCCGCCTTCAAGTGTTACGGTTTCGCCGCTCATGAACTTAAAGTCAGGAGAACAAAGCTGCACGACGACGCGACCAATTTCGTGCTCGACGTTTCCATAGTGTCCCATGGGCGGCATATGGACATTTGCTTCGTATGCTTCAGGGTAAGTATCTTTAAAATTCTCAAGTGCTGCTGTCCAAGCTAAGGGGGCATACGATGTTTACATTAATCCCGTCAGGACCCCATTCAGTTGCAGCTACGCGCGTTAAGCACGGATGCCTTCTTTGCGGCAGCGTATGAGCATTGTCCGTATTACAACAAGCCAGCACCCGAAGCGAAGTTCACCACGGAACCTTTGGTTTCTTTCAGGTAGGGATAGCATTTTTGCATGTACAGATAAGCAGCATACAGCCCGGAATAGATTGCAAGATTGAACTGCTCCATGGAGTGTTCGGCAAGTGTTACGCCCGAGGCGCTTGCTTGAGCGTTGTTTACTAAGGCGTCTATGCGGCCAAACTTTTCAATCGCGGCATCAACTACTCTTTGGACAGTTGCTTCGTTGTCTTCTCCTGCAGTTACATCAGCTACTACGGGAAGCACTTCTATGTCGAATTCGGCTTCTAGTTCTTGTTTGGCGGCTTGAAGCTTTGCTTCGTTGCGTCCCGTGATTACCAAGTTGGCGCCTTCTTTTGCAAACGCGCGATCGATGCCATAGCCGATTGAGCCAGGGTTACCATCTTTAAGGACGAACACACCCTTTCGCTGCACCATTCTTCGGATTCAAAATTTTCGGTTTTTAGGGGCATTTTTGACGAGTAACTCGAGTTGTGTACGGGTGCGGGATGGCATCAAAGGATCAGAAATAGAAAAAGTGTCACGAAATGCCAGATTCCTGTAACGAAAGCACCATTCGGAAGCCCGCCAATTTGGCGTTCCGATAAAAATTGCAGTCGAGCTATTCACAACTCGCTTTACTTGCCATTTTTGAAGGAAAAAACCGGAAATTTTGATTTGGGGCAGAAGACGCTGCATGTAATGCGTGCATCTTGTTCGCACGATGCGCAGCATCTTGTCATACGCAATGTGTTGCATCTTGCTTTACTTAATGCGCTAAAAAGAATTTCTTGCAAGGTGCCGCACAATTGTAAGTATCCGCCAAGAAAATGTTATCGTATTGAGCATGGAACCAACTGTTACGATAGTCACCTTACTTATTGCGCTGCCTGCCTGTTTTTTAGGTGGGCTTCTTAACGCTATCAGCGGCGGTGGAGGCTTTATTACGGTACCAGCACTTATGCTTGCGGGTCTCCCAGCTCATTATGCGCTCAGTACTGATAAGATTCAGTCGTTTTTCGGCATGGCAACGGCAAGCTTTCGCTTTATAAAAAGTGGGCTTATTTATTGGAAAGTTATTTTGCCTGCCATTCCTGCAGCACTTGTGGGCTCTGCTTGCGGAACGAGCCTTGTAGTTCTGGTGGATGCAGAGCTTTTGCAGTGGCTTCTTATGATCACTCTACCCATTGTTGCCTATATTACGTTAAGCAAACACTTCAAACGAGTTGCAGCAGATAGCGATGAACCTATAACGATCAAACAGCGCATCATTTGCGTTATCTGTGCGTTTGTTATTGGCGCTTATGATGGCTTTTATGGGCCAGGAAGTGGAACCTTTTTAACGATCGCTTTCACTTTCGCGGCAAGTATGGGAGTTGTGCGTGCAAATGCACATTCGAAGCTTTTGAACTTAACTACCAATATAGGTGCGATTGTGGTGTTTGCGCTCAACGGCAAGATCTTGCTTGGACTTGCGATCGCTTGCGGCATTGCTAACATGATTGGCTCTTGGATTGGGGCAGGGCTTGTCATGAAAAAGGGCATCAATATTGCCCGCCCCTGCATCCTTATCGCACTTGGTTTGCTTGCCGTAAAACTTATTGGTGAGCAATTAGGATTCTTTTAAGACTCCGATACTAAACGTGCTAAACGAATAATTAAGATTCTTCTAATTAGGTTCTTATGGCAGGAGTCATTCTTTTAGTTGTGGACTTTTGTAGTAAGGACTCTTTTGAGAGGAAACCTACCTAGTATGATTGTATTGTACGGATAAATTACGTACAATAAAGCTATCAACTGAAAGGGTGATAGTATGCCTGTTGCCGCAGAAAAAGAAGAAAAGAATAGCAGGATGGATCTTAGGTTGACTTATAGTCAGCGCTCAGCCTATGAAAAAGCTGCTTCATTAAAGGGGCAAACCTTAACGCAATGGAGTGTTGCGCACTTAGACGAAGCTGCGCAGTATGATATTGAGCAGGCTAGAGTAACCGCGTTAAGTGATAACGAATTTGAATTATTTTGTCAGGCATTAGATGAACCCATGCCTAAGGCTGCTCAAGACCTCTTGGCGCGTAATGAAATTTGGGAATAAGTATGTTTTCGCGCCCTATACAATATGAGGCTAATAATTCTGAAGCTAACGATTCTGAATCCACTGGTTTTTCTTGCGGGGACAACCTTGCAGATAACTGGTTTGCCAAGCATGCCAAATATGCAAAACAACGGGGTACGGCTGTGGTATACGTAAGTTACTGCAAAGGAAAAGTTGCGGGGTTTTATACGCTAAGCAGTCATTCTGTTGTACGAAACTCTATTCAAGGGGGATGGCTAAAGCGAAATTCTCCAGAGCAAGTTCCTGCCATTTTGTTAGGAATGATGGGTGTAGATACTCACTATAAAGGGTGCGGGCTGGGTGCCGCATTGCTTCGGGATGCTATCAAGAAGTCTTTAGAGGCTGCTCAAATTATTGGGGCAAAGGCTTTATTAGTGGACCCAAGCAGTAAGTCTGCAGAGATGTTTTATGCGCATTTTGGCTTTAAGAAAATGCCTTGCATTGATTCTGACATTAATAGGATGTATTTACCGTTGAAACTTTCTTAGGGAGCTTTCTTAGGAAGGATTGCTGCTAAATCCTATTAAGTGTCATCAAGTTCCATCCCCTATTAAATAAAGAACTCGCTTTTTAAAGAGCTTACTTTTTCAGAAAACTCCACAAGTAAACCACAATTAAAAAAAATTTTCCTTGACTTGACACTTTGCGCGAAGTATCTTAGTAAATTGTGTCTTTACACAAATTAGCCGGTTGCAACGAAGGAGGAAATGACTCGTGGTTCAGTCTAAAAACCCCGATTCCACCAGCCGTTATAGGACCCGCCGGAGCTTCGCAAAGATTCCTGACGTAATGGACGTCCCTAATCTTATTGCAATCCAAACGGAAAGCTTCAAAAAATTCGTGGACGAAGGTCTAACCAATGCCTTCAACGACATTAGCCCTATCGAATCAAACACCAAAGATATGTGTGTTGAATTCGGTAAGCACGAATTCGGCGAGCCTAAGTATAGCGTAGATGAGTGCAAGGAACGCGATGTTTCCTATCAGGCACCTCTCTTTGCTGAAATTCGTTTTATTAATCGTGAGACGGGCGAGATTAAAGAGCAAGACGTCTTCATGGGCGACTTCCCTTTGATGACTCCACGCGGTACCTTCATTATTAATGGTACTGAGCGTGTTGTAGTATCTCAGCTTGTTCGCTCTCCAGGTGTGTACTTCTCCTCAGAGCGCGACAAGACGTCTGACAAAACCATTTACAACGCAAAGGTAATTCCTTCGCGTGGTGCATGGCTCGAGTTCGAAACCGATAAGCGCGACGTACTTTCGGTACGTATTGACCGTAAGCGTAAGCAGCCTGCTACGCTGCTTTTGCGTGCGCTCGGTATCGCAGAAACGCGCGAGGAAATCATCGATCTTTTAGGCGATTCCGAAATGGTTATTCGCACTCTTGATCGTGATCCTGCTACCACCAAGGAAGAATCTTTAATCGAGCTCTACCGTCGCTTCCGTCCCGGTGAGCCTCCTACGATCGATTCAGCTCGTACGCTTCTGGACGGTTTGTTCTTCAACCCACAGCGCTACGACTTGGCAAAGGTTGGTCGCTATAAGATCAACAAGAAGCTTGGCTTTGATCCTGAAAACGACAATTCCACTCTTACCCAGGAAGACATCATCGAAACCATGCGCTATATCGTAGCGTTGCATGATGGCGAAGAGGGTTACCAGACCGACGACATTGACCACTTTGGCAATCGTCGTATCCGTACGGTAGGAGAGTTGATCCAAAACCAGTTCCGCATTGGTCTGTCTCGTATGGAGCGCGTGGTGCGCGAACGTATGAGCATGCAGGAGCCAGACGACATCACTCCGCAGAGCTTGGTTAACATTCGTCCTATCGTTGCTGCTATTAAAGAATTCTTCGGTTCTTCACAGCTTTCTCAGTTCATGGACCAGTCCAACATCGCAGCTGGGGTAACGCATAAGCGCCGTCTGTCTGCTTTGGGTCCTGGTGGTTTGTCTCGTGAACGTGCAGGCTTCGAGGTTCGCGACGTTCATACTTCTCACTATGGTCGTATGTGCCCCATTGAGACCCCTGAAGGTCCTAACATTGGTCTTATTGGTTCGCTTGCAACCTATGCACGCGTAAATCCCTACGGCTTTATTGAAACCCCTTATCGTCGCGTGATCGACGGCAAGGTAACCGACGATGTTGACTACCTCACCGCAGACGAGGAGGAAAAGTACACCATCGCTCAGGCTAACGAAACGTTTAACCCTGATACGCGCGAATTTGGCCATTTCGAAAATGGCGAATTCGTCAAGGCAAGCCGCGTTCTGTGCCGTACCAAGGACTCTCAGGGCAACTTCGGTGAAGCTGCGGACATGCCGGTGGAAACCGTTAACTACATGGACGTTTCACCTCGCCAGATGACCTCTGTTGCAACGTCCCTTATTCCGTTCCTCGAGCACGACGACGCAAACCGTGCTTTGATGGGTTCTAACATGCAGCGTCAGGCAGTACCTCTGCTTCGTCCTAATGCACCATTGGTTGGTACGGGCATCGAGCATCGTATTGCGGTTGACTCTGGTGAAGTTTTGGTTGCTCAAAACGCAGGTGTAGTTGACTATGTTGACGGTCAGACCATCATCATTGAACGCGAAGATGGCGAATACGACGAATACCTGATTCCTAAGTTCCAGCGCTCCAACCAGTCTGGCTGCATGAACCACAAGCCATTGGTTCGCAAGGGCGATACGGTATTTAAGGGCGATGTTTTGGCAGATGGTCCTTCTTGCGACAAAGCAGAACTGTCCCTCGGTCAGAACCTCATGGTTGCTTACATGCCATGGGAAGGCTACAACTACGAGGACGCTATCATCGTTTCCGAACGCGTAGTTGCAGAAGACCTGCTGACTTCTATTCATATTGCTGAATACGAAATTGACGCACGTGACACCAAGCTTGGTCCTGAGGAAATCACGCGTGAAATCCCCAATATCTCTGAGGATATGATTTCTGACTTGGATTCCGATGGCATTATTCGCGTGGGTGCTGAAGTATTCCCTGGCGATGTTCTGGTAGGCAAAGTTACCCCTAAGGGCGAAACGGAACTTACTGCTGAAGAGCGTCTGCTTCGTGCAATCTTTGGTGAGAAGGCACGTGAGGTTCGTGATACTTCCTTGAAGGTTCCTCATGGTGCAGGCGGTCGCGTAATTAACGTGGTTCGTTCTTCTCGCGCAAATGGCGACGAATTGGCTCCTGGCGTAAACGAGCTGGTTCGCGTATTTGTTGCTCAGAAGCGTAAGATCCAGCAGGGCGACAAGCTTTCTGGTCGTCATGGTAACAAGGGTGTTATTTCCCGTGTTTTGCCTGTTGAGGATATGCCTTACTTGGCAGACGGTACCCCAATCGATGTTATCTTGAACCCACTGGGTGTACCTTCTCGTATGAACGTTGGTCAGCTGCTTGAAAACCACCTTGGTTGGGCTGCACTTTGGGGCTGGTCTGACGAGGAAGATTCTGATGAGATCGTAGAAGGTCCTATTCATGTTGCAACCCCTGTTTTCGACGGCGCAACAGAAGAGGAAATTTCTGACGTAATCCTTAAGGCAAACCGCAACCTGGTGAATATCAACAAGAAGAAGTATGGCGAACATTTCCGCATGGATATGATTCCTCAGCTTTCTCGCACGGGTAAGACCTGGCTCTATGATGGCCGCACGGGCGAGCGTTTCCGTGAGCCTATCACCTGTGGTCAGACCTACATCCTGAAGTTGGGCCACTTGGTTGACGACAAGATTCATGCCCGTTCGACTGGTCCTTACAGTCTTATTACCCAGCAGCCTCTGGGCGGTAAGGCTCAGTTCGGTGGCCAGCGCTTCGGCGAAATGGAAGTTTGGGCACTGTATTCCTACGGTGCATCAAATGTTCTCCAGGAGATTTTGACCATCAAGTCCGACGATACCTCTGGCCGTGTTAAGGCTTACGAGGCAATCGTTAAGGGCGAGTCCATCCCTGCACCTGAGGTTCCTGAATCCTTCAAGGTTCTTATTAAAGAAATGCGCTCTTTGTGCTTGAACGTTGAATTGGAAGGTCATCAGCACCAGACCATCGACGTTACTCACGAGCCTGAAGAGGAAGCACCTGAAATGTTGGGTACCGCACGCACAAGCGAAGATAAGCCTATGAGCGAAGATGATTTGCTGGGCTCTATCACCGCTGAATTGGGCGATTTGATGGGCGGCACCTCAGAAAAGAATTCAGTAAATGACCTTATCGGTGAGGGAGAGGAGATGTAAATGAGCGAATTTGATGTAAACAACTTTGACGCTATCCGTATCTCTCTTGCGAGCGCGGAAGATATCCGTGGTTGGTCTCGTGGCGAGGTCAAGAAGCCTGAAACTATCAACTATCGTACGCTCAAGCCTGAAAAGGATGGCTTGTTCTGCGAAAAGATTTTCGGCCCTACGAAGGACTGGGAGTGCGCTTGCGGTAAGTACAAGCGCATCCGCTTCAAGGGTATTGTCTGCGAACGCTGCGGTGTTGAAGTAACCCGCTCTAAGGTTCGCCGTGAACGCATGGGCCATATTGAGCTTGCCGCACCAGTTAGCCATATTTGGTACTTCAAGGGTTCTCCTTCTCGTTTGGGTTATCTTTTGGATATTCCTCCTAAGGAGTTGGAGAAGGTCCTTTATTTCGCATCTTCCATCATCACTTCTGTTGATAAGGAAGCTCGCGAAAAGGATGTAGAAGAGCTCCGCGACGAGCTTTCTGCAGACTTGGAAGAATTGGATGCAGAACGCGATCGTCTTATCGAGGCAACGCGTCGTCTTTCTGTTGACTATGTTCCTGAAGAGGACGAATTCGTTGATGATATCGACGAAGACGAGCGCATGACTCCTGAAGAAGTTGAAGAAGAAATTGCAGACATCTACGAGGAGTTCAACGAGCGCAAGGCACTGCGCACTGAAGCTCTGGAGGCATTCCTGAAGATTGAGCCAAAGCAGCTCGTATCTGGCGAAGCACTGTATCGCGAAATGCGCTTGAACTACTCCGACTACTTCAAGGGTGGTATGGGTGCAGAAGCAATTCGCGATCTGCTCGATGCAATCGATCTGGAAGCTACCGCTGAAGAATTGCGTGAGGTAGTAGCAACGGGTAAGGGCCAGAAGCGCACCAAGGCTATCAAGCGCTTGAAGGTAGTAGATGCTTTCTTGCATTCTTCCAACAAGCCAAGCGACATGATTCTGGATGTAATTCCCGTTATTCCTCCAGATTTGCGTCCTATGGTTCAGCTCGATGGTGGTCGTTTCGCAACGTCTGACCTGAACGATTTGTATCGTCGTGTAATTAACCGTAACAACCGTCTGAAGCGCCTCTTGGATCTTGGTGCACCTGAGATCATCGTGAACAACGAAAAGCGCATGCTTCAGGAAGCGGTAGACTCTCTGTTTGACAACGGTCGTCGTGGTCGTCCGGTAACGGGTCCTGGTAACCGTCCTCTGAAGTCCTTGTCCGATATGCTCAAGGGTAAGCAGGGTCGTTTCCGTCAGAATCTGTTAGGTAAGCGTGTTGACTACTCTGGCCGTTCGGTAATCGTTGTTGGTCCTACTTTGAAGCTGCATCAGTGCGGTTTGCCTTCTCAGATGGCACTCGAACTGTTTAAGCCATTCGTAATGAAGCGTTTGGTTGAGCTCGAGTATGCTGCCAACATTAAGGCTGCTAAGCGTGCGGTTGATCGTGGCGCAAGCTATGTTTGGGACGTTTTGGATCAGGTTATTACCGAGCATCCTGTTCTCCTGAACCGCGCACCTACCTTGCACCGTTTGGGTATTCAGGCATTCGAGCCAGTACTGGTAGAAGGTAAAGCAATTAAGCTGCACCCCTTGGTATGTACGGCATTTAACGCTGACTTCGACGGTGACCAGATGGCAGTTCATGTGCCATTGGGTAACGAAGCTCAGGCTGAAGCTCGCGTTTTGATGCTTTCTGCTAACAATATTAAATCTCCTGCTCACGGTCGTCCTTTGACGGTACCTACTCAGGATATGATCATCGGTCTGTATTACTTGACCGCTGCTCGCGACGGATTCCCTGGCGAGGGTCGTGCATTTATCGACTTCAACGATGCGATGAACGCCTACGATGCTCGCGCAGATCTTGACCTGCAGGCAAAGATTTGGGTTCGTTTGACTAAGGACACCATCGTTGCAACCTCTTTTGACAACATGGTTGAGCACAAGAAGGGCGAGCGCATCGAGACCACCATTGGTCGTATTACCTTCAATGCCGTTTTGCCTGACGACTATCCTTACTTGAACTTTGAAATGAATAAGAGCGAGATCAGCCACCTCGTTGAGGATTGCTGCAATCGCTACACCACCTCTGAGATGGAACCCATCCTGGACGGTTTGAAGAGCGCTGGTTTCCACTACGCAACACGCGCTGGTTTAACTGTTTCTGTTTACGACGCTACGATTCCTCCCGAGAAGGGCGAAATCTTGGCAGAGGCAGACGAGAAAGTTGCTGCTATCGACGAAGACTACGAAATGGGTCTTATGTCTGATGAGGAGCGTCATAAGCAGGTTGTTGACATCTGGAATGCTGCTAACGAAGAAGTTGGCGATGCTATGGCAGCGAACTTCGACAAGTTCAACCCCATTTACATGATGGCATTCTCTGGTGCTCGAGGTAACATCAAGCAGATTCGTCAGCTTGCTGGTATGCGTGGCCTTATGTCTGACCCTAAGGGTGAAATTATTGACCGTCCTATTAAGGCAAACTTCCGTGAAGGCCTCTCCGTACTGGAATACTTCATTTCTACGCACGGTGCTCGTAAGGGTCTGGCTGACACGGCACTCCGTACGGCTGACTCTGGTTACCTTACTCGTCGTTTGGTTGACGTTGCACAGGACGTTATCATTCGCGAACTTGACTGCGGTACGAATGACGGTGTTGAATGCGCTCTTATCAACGCAAAGGGTGAAATCGACGATTCCTTGGTAGGTCGTTGCTTAGCTGAGCCTGCAGTAAGCGAAGAGACGGGCGAAATCATCATGGAGGCTGGCGAATATCCTTCCTCTGTTGCTGAACTTCAGCGTCTCTACGATGCGGGTGTTCGCAAGATTAAGCATCGTGCTGTTATGACCTGCCATGCTGAGCACGGTATTTGTCAGAAGTGCTACGGTTGGGACTTGGCAACGTCGCGTCCGGTAAATATCGGCACGGCAGCTGGTATTATTGCTGCTCAGTCCATTGGCGAGCCTGGTACGCAGTTGACGATGCGTACGTTCCACTCTGGCGGTGTTGCAGGTGAAGACATCACTCACGGTCTGCCTCGTGTAACCGAGCTCTTTGAGGCTCGCAAGCCTAAGGGCCAGGCTGTTTTGGCAGAAATTGCTGGCACCTTACAGATTGTGGGCGACAAGAATAGCAAGACCCTGACCATCCATGACCAGGAAGGTAACATTCGCGAGTATGTTGTTTCCGCTCGTGCTCAGATGTTCCCTGGTGTAACCGATGGTTGTGAAGTTGAGGTTGGCCAGCAGCTGACCAAGGGTTCTGTTAACCCTCATGACTTGCTGCGTTTGACCGATCCTAACACCACGCTTCGTTATATCGTTGATCAGGTTCAGGACGTATACGTATCCCAGGGTGTAGACATTAACGACAAGCACATCGAAGTTATCGCTCGTCAGATGCTTCGCAAGGTAGCAGTTATCGATCCAGGTGATTCTGATTACCTGCCAGGACGTCAGGTTAATCGTTTCGAGTTCGAAAAGGTTGCAAACGATCTGGTACTGGAAGGCAAGAATCCTCCTATCGGTCAGCCTTTGCTTTTGGGTATTACTAAGGCATCTTTGGCAACTGATTCCTTCCTGTCCGCGGCATCCTTCCAGGAAACCACTAAAGTACTGACCGACGCTGCTATCGAGGGCAAGGTTGATACGCTTCAGGGCTTGAAAGAAAACGTTATCATTGGTAAGCCAATTCCTGCAGGTACGGGTCTTAAGCGCTACCATGACGTGGGACTTACCTATAAGGGTGTTCCTGTGGATAAGATGGACGGAGATCGCTTGCCCGATTCTGCTCCAGAAGCTCTGCGTGAGATTGAGGATCTGTTGCCTCAGCCTCAGGATTGGTCGTTGGATGAGGGTTACTTGGGATCAGGTTCTGATTATGCGAGCTATTTTGCTTCTATCGCGGGTGGTTATCGCAATAGCAACCTTTCCGATGAGGATGCTCGTCTCTATATCTACGACGATCTGGGCGTTTCTCAGCGTTGGGCTAACAAGTTCTCCGAAGCTGGCATTGAAACGGTTGCTGACTTGGTAGGACATACCGAAGATGAGCTTTTGCGCATCGAAGGCATTGGCACCAAGGCTATCGAGGAGTTAAAGGCTGGTCTTGAGGCACATGGTCTGTCTCATGTGATTGAAGATGACCTGACTGCTTCTCGTGACGATATGAGTCAGTTGCTCGATATGGTGTTCTCGCCTGATGATACGGTGCTGATTGGCGGCGATCATCCTGCTACCTTCAACACTGAAGGGGAGGACATGCTTGGTGAAGCACTTCCACCGCGTTCTTACCAGCGCAACCTGGAAGAGCTTGATGCCTTGCTGGGCTCTGCTGACTTGGGCTTTAATCTGACGGGATCGGAAGAAGAGGCTTCTTCTGATGTCGAGAATGAGCAGTAGTTGCAAATTCCTACTTAAGCGCAAAATATATCAAACTAAAGTGCCCTTCTTTATCGGAAGGGCACTTTTGCTATTGGTTCGAAAGGTATTTTGTGTCATTTTCTGGGAAAAGCCGTCCATAGGAACCGAATCGCCTCTGTGTCTTGGGGGCAGCACTTATCGAAGCCGATGAGAAATGGTCGGTAAGGTCATCTTTCAATTAAGTAGATGAATTCAAGTATGCGGAAGCGGTGTGGGACTTTTGATTGCGTAAAAGTGGTGTGAGATCCTGGATTAAAAACGCTTCGCAAAGGATATCGCT
>ENA-OQDC01000935-OQDC01000935.1-human-gut-metagenome-genome-assembly--contig:-NODE-935-length-17119-cov-7.883475_pt1 | contig 17119 bp, 19 predicted proteins | sample MGYA00242770_ERZ504601 | MGnify/ENA primary metagenome ERZ504601 (study PRJEB26092, sample SAMD00036305) | human gut metagenome | host: Homo sapiens | study: EMG produced TPA metagenomics assembly of...
CCGGAGGGAATCTGCCAGCTGATTGAGTTCTTCCGCTCTTTTTCTGTCTTTCATTGATTTCGTATTGATGTATACATTCAATGATGCGCCCTGCATGGCAGATTTTAAAAGTGTTGCTCCGACTCCAGCATCACTTAATGCAATCCGGCTGCCCTTTGCAGCAAATACTTCGACAAGGTCAATGCCTCTGGCACAGGTCTTCATGATCTCGATCGGAACACCACATGCCACATTCAGTGCATTCTCCATGATCTCTTCTTTTTCTGCAATCTCTTCCGGCGTAGACTTCGGAAGTCCGTATGCTTTACTGAGCGGCTCAAATGCTTCCGCATCCTTATCCATCAGTTCTAAGAATTCTTTTGCGATCTCATCCGCCTCTTTCTTGCATTCGATAATTTCATCTTCTACATCTGCATATGTTTTCTTTCCCACTGTCAGGCTTCCAACCATATTGCCAAGCGCAATTCCGATAGCCCCGGTTAAAGCGGCCGCTCCGCCACCTCCCGGAACAGCCGCTTTACTTGCAAGCACTTCTATAAAATCTTCACATGTCTGTAATTTAAAGTTTCTATTTGAATCTTCCATGTTATACCTCATTTCCTAAAATTATGGGTACATTATACACTGCGGGCTCTTTTACTGCAATATGCTAAATTATTCCATCTATATTCCGAGAATAATCTTGATCATCAGTAATACGAGCACAAGTAAGATAATCGGCTTGATGACCTTTACCCCGTTCTTCACAACCATGTGTGCACCAAGATAATGTCCTGCAATGCTGAATATGGATGCCGAAAGTCCCAGTACCCATAAGATCTTCCCTGCCAGAATAAATGTAATTAACGCCGATATATTTGATGTCAAATTGACAACTTTTACGTTTCCTGTTGCTTTCTCCATATCGAGCTTTCCTAATTTGGTAAATGTAAGCAGTAAAAATGTCCCGGTTCCCGGTCCGTAAAATCCATCATAGATGCCGATCACGAATGAACAAGCCGCCATGATCAGATACTGTTTCTTTCTGGTAAAGCCTTCCGGGATCACCGGTTTCAGATCTTTGTCACGTAACACACAGAACGCCACAACCGGAAGAACAAAGACCAGTACCGTCTTTAATACTTTGTCACTGATGATCAGTGCCAGGTTCGCCCCTGCAATCGAACCAACGAACGCACATGCTACCGTTCCCGGAACCAGAAACAGATCCACACATCTGCTCTTCACAAGATGCCATGTTGACACCGCCGTTCCCGTTGCCGATGATAATTTATTCGTCGCAATTGCATTGTGTACCGGAATTCCTGCGAACATATAGGCCGGCAATGAAATCAGGCCTCCTCCTCCGGCAATCGCATCCACAAAACCGGCAAGAAATACCAGCGGGCATACGATAAAGAATTCATGTAAATTCATAAGTTTCTCTCCTTCATACTCTCTAATCCATAAATTAATCTATCGCATCGCTGTATTCATGTCAAGTTTCTGAATCCTGATTTCTTATGCTCCGATATCTACATTATAAATTCTACTTCTATATCCCTGTTTCCCGGAATCCGGTACTCCTCTTCCACATCCGATCCCCAGCTGTCGATTCCTCCGACACCCCGGACTGCACCATAAATGCATAGTACCGTTCTCCTTGCCGGCGGCAGCTCTTCCTGATGCGTTGCATTTTCAAGTTCTTCTGAAGTATACGGAAGGCAGGAGAATGCAAATTTCGAATGGCTGATCTCACTTCCGGCACGGAATGTCAGTTCACTCTGTTCCATGTGTCGTTTTCGGTTATCCAGAACCTTACTTCTTTTTACTTTCACCCATTCGGTATCCACATGCATTCCACATTCCTGCGGAACCAGATATGGTGTGACCGGCAGACCTTCCACCTCATAGATACCATGAACTCCTCCGGCTTTTCTGTCCGGATAAGTCTCGCCCGATAAGCCTTCATAGACAAACCCATCTGCCTCTGTTGGTATGATAAAGCGCATACCGAATGCCGGAAGTTCCGGAAGGCCTTCTTTTCCGTAATAGTGTGCTCTTACTCTGACATTTCCATCAGAAAATACCAGATACGATACTTTTACCTGTGTTAACGGAACAGTTAATGTCTCATATGTAAATACAATTTCTACACGTTCCGCAGTTTCTTTATCCGAATATTTATTATTTACCGGTGCAATTGGTTTTTCTATCCTGATTCCGTCTATCTGCACCTGGACATCCACACATTTTTGAAACATATCTGCGGCCAGCCACATACCGGATCGGAACGGAAATCCATTTCCCCGGTCATTGTCTGTTGTTGCCCTCCAGAATGTCGGCTTTGGAGTGCGGTATAGCCATTCCTTTCCGGACTTCACCATGGACTCCAGTCCTCCTGTCTGATAAGAAAAAATCAGATGAAAATCTTCTCCGTGCACCCCGATTGTCACATCTCCATATACAATCCTTAATTTCCCTCTATCTGCGTAATCCATAGTAATGTCTCACCTCCTGCATAGCCGGCTTTTCTGTTCGGTCTGCAAATAGAATACCGTTTCCGGAAAATTCATAATCAGACGGTCTGTCATCAAAATCACCGCCATAACGCAAAACTTCTCGTCCTGTCACTTCATCTTTCACCCAAAGTGCCTGATCCATATAATCCCAGATGAATCCCCCCTGATAATTATCATATTGGTCCAGTAACCGGATATAAGATTCCATTCCTCCCAGGGAATTTCCCATATCATGCATATATTCACACAAGAGAAATGGTTTTTTCGGATTATTCTCCAGATATTCCTTTACATTCTCCGGTGATGTATACATCTGGCTTTCCATATCTGAAATCACATCTTCATATGAACGGTTATGGCAGACCCCTTCATAATGTACCAGTCTGTCCGGATCTTTTTCCTTATAATATTGGTTCATCTCTCTTAATACATTGCCTGCATAGGATTCATTTCCCAGTGACCAGAATAATACAGATGTATGGTTCTTAAATGTCTCAAAATTCGAAACGGCACGGTCCAGAGTGCATGCTCTCCAACATTCTATATTTCCCGGAACATTCCATGACGGCTCTGTTGCTCCCATCTTCTGCCATGATCCATGTGTCTCCAGATTTGTCTCCGCCATCAGATAAATTCCAGCCTGATCACACCTGTAATACCAGGAGATATGATCTGGATAATGACAGGTTCTGACTGCATTGATATGATTGCGCCGGATGCATTCAATGTCCCATTTCTCGTCGGCTTCGGTAATACATCTTCCGCTCCGGGCATTCCATTCGTGCCGATTCACACCATTGATGATCAGGCGCTTGCCATTCAGCAGCATCTTTCCATCTTTTAACTCAATCTTGCGGAATCCGATCGGATAAGGTACAACTTCTACCGTTTCGTCTTTTTCATTCTGTACTTCTATCAAAAGTTCATACAAATATGGATCCGTATTACTCCACGCATTTACCGTCTTTTTTAACTCATACCGGAAATGCAGAACATTATTCACCGATCCTTCGACCGGGAGATTCGTCTGAATTGCCGGATCATCCAAATTCTCCGTCTCATCCAGTAATACTGTCTTTGTCTCGGCTGTCATTGTCATTTCAGTCGTAAACCTTTATTTTCCCGGATAGTTTTTTCTTTCATTTTTTTGTGACAAACGGATATCCAGTTCTATTTCTGCCTTTCCGTCCTCCGGATGATAGATTGGACGTATCCACAGATCTTCTATATGAACTGCCGGAATTCCATACAGATTTACATCCCGGAAAATTCCAAAAAACGAAAGAAATCCTGATCCTCCAAAAATGCAGCCGTACTTCTCTTGTGTAACCTCTACTGCCAGCAAATTGTCTTTTTCTTTTTACATACGGTGTGATATCAAATTCCGACACTGTAAAGCTGTCTTCTGCATAACCGGCAAATTCTCCATTCACCCACACATAAAAGGCCTGTTCTACACCTTCAAAGCTTAATATGATCCTTTTTCCCCTTAATCCATCCTGCAGATCAAACTTTCGGATATAAGAACCTACCGGATTATACTCTGCCTGGCTGAACATGCCTTTTCCTTTTCTTTTCCTGTTTCCGCCGGTCTTCTGTAGATATGGCCTTCCCACGGATACATTGTATTGATGTAATGAATCTTGTCATAGCCTGCCAGTTCAATATGCTGCGGAACTTTCATTTCATCAAAACTCCTGCACTGAAACCACTTCTGATAAAAATCAGCCGGACGCTCCATTGCATTCTCGGAATAACGGAACTTCCAGATTCCATTTAACGATTGCTTCAACCGCTGTTCTTTCTTTTCATAATCTTCTTTATTCTCATAAAACTTATGATCACTGTGTGCATCCAGACGATTCACCCGGAATACCTGCGGATCGTCTAACCATCTGATGTCTGCTTTCATTTGTCTCTTGCACCTCCATTTTTTTCTTTTCTGCCGGTCAGATATCAATAACTAAGAGCCTCTTTCCTCTCCATCCAGAAATGAATCCCTGTCGTGGAATCCATCCATCTGTCCTCATTAAAATCTTTCACCTCGACCCACTGTCCTTTTCTGTATACAAAATTTTCATCGACCAGCGACCAGGCTTCTTCAAATTCTTCCGTCTCATCAAAACTTTTTATCGAAAGCACCTTTGCCTTACTGCAACGGCAGGATGGACGTGTTGCCGAAGTACGCTTTGCATCAGCAGGAATCAGAAGCTGTACCACTCTGTCATTCACACATTTCTTATATCCCAGGATCGGTCCGGTCTCCGGGCAGTGCATACGGAACCACCGGGTTGTGTGATCGGACTGAATACCGTCTAACTTTGCATGCTCAAGTACTGCTCCATAAAGGTTCGCTCCCCTGATATTGCATTCACGCATATCGCATTCACGAAATGATGCTGTCTTCATGTTCGCATTCTGAAAATTCGCACCACGCAGGGAATTTCCATCAAATAATGCATTTTCCACACTGCTGTTTTTCAAATTCACATACTCCAGATTTACATTCTGAAAGGAACTTAATATGAAGTCCATATTATGCAGATCTGCTCCGCTCAGATCCATGTCTTTGAATTCACATTCCCGGAACGCCGGACGTTCTCCGGTATCTCTTAATTTCAAAGCTTCCAGAAGTGTTTCTTTCGTTATCGCTTTCATATGATCACACCTCTTCACTCCCATTATTATCTATACAATTTTCATTTTTTACTGATAGTTTTATTATACAACAATTTCCAATAAAAGAAATCCTCAAAATACCAGGTATCGTCTGATATTTCGAGGATTCTATAATATCTCTGCTATTCTTAATTCAGGAAATCTTCATCATCAAAATAGTTGATTCTCATAGCAGCCTTTACATCCTGCAGTGTCTCTGCTGCTTTTGCCTCTGCTGCTTTGCTTCCTTCTTTCAGTATTGCGAATACTTCCGGAAGCTTCTGCTCCCATTCTTTTCTTCTCGCACGGATTGGTGCCAGCTCTGCCTGAAGTACCTTGTTCAGGAACTTCTTAACTTTGACATCACCAAGACCTCCTCGCTGATAGTGTGCTTTTAACTCATCCAGATTCTTATATTCCGGCCAGAATTCTTCAAAATATTCATCTTTGCAGAATGCATCGAGATAAATGAATACCGGATTACCTTCTACCTGCCCCGGATCTTCTACACGAAGATGGTTCGGATCTGTAAACATAGACATCACTTTCTTCTTCACAACATCTTCTTCGTCAGAAAGATAGATACAGTTGCCAAGTGATTTACTCATCTTGGCCTTTCCATCGATTCCCGGAAGTCTTAAGCATGACTTGTTAGATGGAAGTACGATTTCCGGATCTGTTAATGTCTCACCGTATACACTGTTGAACTTGTGCACGATCTCTTTACACTGCTCGATCATCGGCATCTGGTCTTCTCCAACCGGAACTGTTGTTGCACGGAATGCTGTAATATCGGCAGCCTGGCTGATCGGGTAACAGAAGAAGCCTACCGGGATACTTGCTTCAAAGTTTCTCTGCTGGATCTCTGCTTTTACCGTAGGGTTTCTCTGCACTCTGGATACTGTAACCAGATTCATATAATAGAATGTTAATTCTGTAAGCTCAGGAACCATTGACTGGATAAAAATGTGACATTTCTCAGGATCGATTCCACAAGCCAGATAATCCAGTGCTACGTTCATGATGTTCTGACGTACTTTTTCCGGATGTTCGGCGTTATCTGTCAGTGCCTGCGCATCTGCGATCATAATATAGATCTCATCATATTCTCCTGAATTCTGTAATTTTACACGTTCTTTTAATGAACCTACATAATGACCAACATGAAGACGTCCTGTCGGGCGGTCACCTGTTAAAATAATCTTGCTCATCTTACTTATCTCCTTAGCATATATTTTCATAACCTGTATGGAAATACAGATTCTTTTTCCTAATTATTTTATTATAATTCTTTCTAAAGAGAGCGTCAATACAGAAAAAAATGCATCCTTCTACCTTTCCGGATCCAAGCTGGATTCTTCTGATAAAACAATGCATTTATTCTATATTTATATTTAAAATTTATGCTGCTCCCCGGCTTCCGTTCCTGCATGCAGCTTCAAATTCTTTTAATTTTCTCTTAGCTTCGTTACTGAGATTCTTTGGTACATCTATCTGAACAGTCACATACTGATCTCCATATCTTCCTGCATCCTTCATAGACACGATTCCTTTGCCTTTTAACCGGATCTTCGTTCCGGACTGCGTTCCCGGATTGATCTTGCAGACCACTCTTCCGGTAAGTGTCTGTACCACTGCTTCTCCTCCCAGCACTGCTGTGGTAAACGGAATCGTGACTTTGGAATATATATCCATATCTTCTCGTTCAAATCCCGGACGTTTGCCGACTCTGACTTTTAATAACAGATCTCCTGCTTTGCCTCCGGACACTCCCGGCATTCCTTTTCCTCTCAGACGGATGCTTTTTCCGTCGCTGATACCTGCCGGAATATGCACTTTCAATGATTTTCCTGCCACATTGCTGCCCTGTGCGTCTGACAGCCGGATAACTTTATCTCCACCGAATGCAGCCTCATCAAATGTTACATCTATTTCAGCTGTCACATCGGAACCATCCTGCCGGAAATTTCCGCCACCGCTAAATCCTTTTCCGAATCCTCCAAATCCGTGAAAGCCGCTTCCTGCTCCTTCCGAGAATCCACCGCCGAATATATTCTTCAGGATGTCATCCATATCGCCGCCTTCAAAATGATATTCATGAAAGCTGCCATTTGGTCCGTTATAGCTGTAGGTGCCGCCTCCCGGTTCACTTCCATAACCGTAGGCTCCACTGCCCCCGGCACTGCCGTCAAAAGCTGCGTGGCCAAACTGATCATACAATTTCTTTTTTTCCGGATCACTCAGCACATTATAGGCTTCCGTTGCTTCCTTGAACTTCTCTTCCGCCTGTGCATTTCCGGCATTGGTATCCGGGTGGTATTTCTTGGCCAGTTTACGATATGCTCTTTTGATCGTTCCCTTGTCTGCACTCCTGCTGATTCCAAGAACATCATAATAATCTCTTTTTGCCGCCATTGTTCTCCCTCCCGTCATTTGCTTTTCTATATGTGTTTTTATGATATGATACCCCACAGGCTCAATACCTGTGGGGTACCATCACTCTTTTTTATGTCTATGAGCTTTCATTAACCTTCAATTGAAATGTAATGTTTCTTCTCTTCTACCGGTTTTGCTTCCTCTTTCGGAACACTGAATGAAAGGATTCCACTTTCATATTTCGGGTGTACATCCTCTACCGTTACATGTTTTCCTACATAGAAGCTTCTGCTCATGCTGCCCGCATAACGTTCTTTTCTGATATAGTTACCTTTCTTATCTTCCTCATCTTTATCCAGTCCTTTAGCTGCACTGACGGTAAGTACACCGTCTTTCAGTTCCATCTGGATCTCATCTTTCTTAAATCCCGGAAGATCAATATCAATCTCGTATGCATTTTCGGTCTCTTTTACATCTGTCTTCATCAGATTCTTAGCATGTTTTCCATACAGTTCTTTGTCGACATTCGGAAACGTCGGGAATGAAAAATCATCCATAAAGTCATCAAATAAGTTTTCTCCAAAAATACTAGGCATCATCATAAGTCATATCTCCTTCCAAATGATAAAAAATATATTATTTGCACGTTCGGAGAATTCCGAGGTGTTGTTTACTAAAACTTCAGGATTCCAGATTTCGAATCATCTATGAATGCTGTCTGCTTCATATCTTTGATTCTTTTTCTCTCTTCCTTTGTTCTATCTGTACTATAGCACCTAATATTAGCACTGTCAAGAGGTGAGTGCTAATTTTTTTGTGAAGAATTTGTGAAGCCTTGATTTTCAGTGCTTTTTCCATATTACTTTATTGAATATCCCTCATCCTGCCTATATAATTGAAACTTAGCGAAACTTAAATTAAATCTCTTTCAGACAATTCAATTTGGATATTCACCAACTGTGGATTATTTCTCAGTGCACCAGTTTCCAACTTACCGCCTGCTGCCTTGCATCCACAAATCTCTTATAAATACCTTCCTGCTTCATTAGTTGCTCATGTGTTCCCTGCTGTGCAATTCTTCCTTTTTCAACAACCACAATCTGGTCTGCATGTCTGACTGTTTTTAATCTGTGGGCAATCATAATAATCGTTTTTTCCTTTGTAAGTGCATCTACTGCATCCATCAGCTCCTTTTCATTCTCCGGATCAACATTTGCCGTTGCTTCATCCAATATGACGATTGGCGCATCCTTCATAATCGCTCTGGCTATCGAAATACGCTGCTTCTCACCACCGGAAAGTGTGGCTCCTCCTTCTCCGATCACTGTGTCATATCCATTCGGAAGTTTGCTGATGAAATCATGACAACATGCTTTCTTCGCCGCTTCCACCACTTCCTCATGACTTGCATCCTGGCGTCCGAATTTAATATTATTCTCAATAGTGTCTGCGAACAAATACACCGACTGAAATACAAATGAAAAATTACGCATCAGACTGTTCATGCTGTAGTCTTTTACATTCACGCCTCCAAGTGTCACTTCCCCGGAATCCACATCCCAAAATCTGGCAATCAGATTGCAAAGTGTTGATTTTCCTCCACCAGATGGTCCAACGATTGCTGTCGTCGTTTTCTGCGGAATAGAAAGCGATATATCATCAATGATCTTCCGTTTGTCATAAGAAAACGAAACATTAGAAAGTCTGATATCGTAATTTTCCGGCTGTATTTCTTTACCGTCGATATCCATGGTATCCAGCTCCAATATTGTATTTGCTTTATCTACACATACGCTTACCACATGTAAAAGAGATGAATAATTCCCTGCACATTCCAGACTGGCATAAAGCATAAATGCTGAGATTGTCATACCAATTGCATAGACCGCACTCATAGTTCCATTAATATAAAAATATGCACTGCAAGCCACGATCACAGCACCTGTAATTTTGGTTATCACACTTTGCAGAAAATGATAGGGCACAAACAGCATTTCCATCTTTGTATTGATCTTTTCGCATGCTTCATTTGCATCATTTAATCTTTTCGCCTGTTTCCCAAGCAAGTTATATGATTTAACTTCTGATATTCCCTGCAGATACTCCATGATCTGGTTTACAAGCTCCATATCGCATACCACTTTTTGCTCTGAATCTTTTTTACCCGCATTCTGCATCACAGAATTGACCCCAAAGAAAATAAGTACTCCTGCTGCAGCTATCAGTCCGATTCTCCAGTCAAAAATAAACAGCATAAGAATGATCATTGATGTTTCCAGAATTCCCTGCATGGTCAGCATGACCACTCTCGCAGCCACATCGCCAAGTATTTCCATTGTATTGGTTGTAATGGAAGAAATTTCCCCGATACTATTGGAATTGAAATACCCCATCGGCAGATATCGCAGATGTTCTGCAATCTTGATTCTCATAAAAGCACTTGCATTATATCCTCCCTCTGTCTGAAGCACTGTAGAGTATCTCTTGCAGATTACGTCGACTACAATTGCAAGAACCATAATCGCAACGGAGCCTCCAATATATTTTCCTGTCGGTTTCCCACTCAGCAGACCAATCAGTATGTACATAATAGCCGGAATCTTCATTGCTGAGGCAAGAGCCTCTATGAGTCCGATCACTATCGACAGTTTAAATTTATTGCCATTTTCCCTGCCTGAAAAACGAAAGAATTTTGCCAGAATCCCAAACATATCATTCTCCCTCCTTCACCGTATCTTTTACAGAAATATGGGCATTCCACATTTCCTTATAAAGCGGGCATGACACCAGAAGTTCCTCATGTGTGCCATGTGCTGTTACATTTCCATCATTTACAACAAAGATCTGGTCACTGTCCTTAACGGTAGAAAGCCTGTGTGCTATTACGATCAGGGTTTTCCCTGCTACCAATTTTGCAATAGAATTCTGCAGGATTGCCTCATTTTCCGGATCTGTGTAAGCAGTTGCCTCATCAAGGATCACAACCGGAGCATCTTTTAACATTGCTCTTGCAATCGAGATACGCTGTCTCTCGCCTCCTGACAGATGTCCTCCTGCACCTCCTACAACCGTATCAAATCCATTCTCCAACTGCATGATAAATTCATAGCATCCACTTTTCTTTGTCACCTCAACAACCTGTTCATCTGTAGCATTCGGATTTCCCTGTCTGATATTTTCACGGACCGTTTCATTAAACAGATAATTGTCCTGTGCAACATATGCAATTTTCCGGTTAAAATCTGCAAGTGTCATTTCTTTTACATCAGCTCCGCCGATTTTGATACTTCCGGAATCCGCATCCCACAGGGATGCAATCAGCTTTGCAATGGTTGACTTTCCGCTTCCGGAAGGTCCTACGATTGCATTTACCGTTCCTGCTTTCAACTCCATAGTTACGCCATGCAAAATCTCTTTGTCGTGATAACCAAATCTGACATCTTCAAGAGTAACGGAATTATCTTTTGGAACTCTTTCACTTTTCTCCGGACGTTCAAGCTCCGGCTGTTCCAGAATTCCTGCTACTTCTCCAACGATCACCCCAATCTTGCCAAGATCATCTGTATAGGAACCCACTGTGATCAACGGTCCTACGATTCCAAGTGATAAAATAATACAGATGACAAAATCAGAAACCGCAAGTGTTCCATTCGCTACATAATGTGCCCCAAACGGCAATACCGTAAGAAGCGTATAAGGTGTGACCACCATCATCAGTCCATGAAAGATCGAGCACCGTTTCATCCAAGAAATAAAGGAATCTGCATATTCAAAAGCCGCCTTTGTAAATTTGGCATAAGAACTTTCAGTCTTTCCAAATGCCTTTATTACTTCGATCCCGTCAATATATTCCACTGCCGCATCATTCAGATCTTTTGTTGTCTGAACCGTTCTCTCGAAACTTGGCTTATAATCCAGCATCATTCCAAAATAAGAGAACAGTCCAACAATAACCGGCACCAATGACCAGAGTGCCAGTCTCCAGTCTGTCAGGAAGAAATAAATCAAAATCACAATCGGTGCCAGCAGATTGGACGTGAATTCCGGGACAATATGCGCCAGTGTTGTCTCGATACTGTCGATTCTTTCCACCATAATATTTTTAAATGTACCGGAAGGTGTGTCTTTCACATAGCCAAGAGGTACCCGCGCCAGCTTGTCACAGCAGGATTTTCTTATATTTGCAAGTACTGCAAACGTTGCTTTATGTGACAATGCTGTCGAAAGTGAATGAAGCAGTTCTGCAATGATAAACGATAATGCAATCAGAACCGCTTTTGCAAGATATATTTCAAACTCCTTTTCACCATTTAAAAACAGCTTTACTACATCTGCAATAATAAAATACGGCAAAATCTTAAAAATCACATTTCCTATTGCAAGTAACACACTCCACACATAGGCAATTCTTTTTTGTCCGGCCCATGTCAGAATCCAGCTGACTGCCGACTTCTTTTTTTCTTTCACATCTGTTCACTCCTTACGTTCGTTTTATTGTTTCGTTTTATTGTTTTACCTTCTGTTAGTTCGCGCTAACCAGCGTATAATAAAATAGGTGGCCTACTGGCATTAGCCACCTGTATCAGTTATACCGGAAATTCAATATTCCACAATCGTTCCCAGCCACCTGTATTGAATTCTTTCAGCTGATGCACATTTTTCTTTGCAGTCTCTCTATCTATATCATGCTCAATGATCTGAAATACTGATGAAAAAAATCCCGTATAGATCATATGCATAAGGCTTTCCTCTACAAACGGTATTTTTACACCGTTCTCTTTCATCTTTTCCATATAATTCAGGCTGGACTTCATTTCCCGCTCTACCATATTGTGTATGAATAATTCAAATTTTCCACTGTCTCCGCATTTCAACAATAATCTGAAATTATCATAATGATCATAGATATAATCAACCATCTGCTCCATCCCATCACTGGATGTATCCGACATATTCCTTGTCTGATCACTGGCAGAAAGCTTTTCAAACTCCTCAACGATCTGGTCATAAATCTGATAAATATGTTCCATATAAGGATCCGTCAGTGCATCAAAAAGTGCCTCTTTCGTCGGATAATATTTGTAAAATGCACCAGTAGTAAGTCCTGCATCTTTTACAATATTTCTTAAAGATGCTCCTGTCAAACCATCTTTCAGAAAATGTTTTCTGGCTGTATCTAATATGTTTTTCTGTGTATCTTCTGCTTTCGTCGACATTCTTTTCGTATCCTCTAAACTTCTTTTCAAAATATAACAGTGCTATATAACACTGTTATATTTTAACTCATTACAGGAATTTGTCAAGTCTGCTGTTTAGATTTTTTATTTTCCCTTGTATTCAGTTTCCACTTAGCAGATACTGGTCCTATGTCAGGAAAAAGTACAAATTAAATGTTCATAGATCAGAAATCTGTATCTCTTTCTAAGTTTTTCAGCATATGGCATCCACAACCGTTGTTTGATATGGGAATTTTTGCTGAAAAATATCATATTCTTTCTTGAAATCTCTGTTATTGCTCATAATTGTTATCCCCCTTAACTTTCGCTTTCACACTCTCTTTAATTACTCGACAAACTGTTAAGGAAACAATCGGAGTTGATGTAATCGAAAAAGCAGCCTTGAGTTCTGATAAAAACTGCCCTTTCGTTTACATCAATTTCGATTTTACCTTGGTGAACAAAGTCGCGTCCCTTTATCCGATAGCTATGGGGATTCAATCGTTGCTCTTTTCCTTAGGTCTCCCATTTATTGATCAGGCTTCTGCTGACTTTTGCCAGATATGATGCTTCATCAAATGTAAGATACCCAAGATTTCCATTACTTCCTCTGACTCCAGTCTGTGACAATTTCTTCCGCCGGAAATTTGCCAGAACGATATTCTGTTCCTGAGCAAGTTCTTCATAATCATTTGCCGGGTCCAGATGAAACAGATCCTGTCCTTCCAGGAATTTTTGAAAGCTCTCTTTTGTGATGCGTTTCTTTTCTGCAATCACAATCGTTTCAAAAAAATGGCTATACTTCGGATTTCTCAAGATCTGATACACCTGCGATCTGGTCAAGCCAAGAAGTCTTGCCATTTCTGGTACAGAATATGACCACGCTTTTAATTCCTTTCCTGGCTCTTCACCGGTCACCTTATGATATTTAATCTGATTGGCATACCATTTTTCAAAACTGGCGATATTGATTCGCATCTTTCCGGCAATCTCTTTAGATTCAAAAACATTTTTATGTACCAGCCAGTATCGATCTGTCTTTTTTAAAAGATTATAGACTGTCGGTCTGCTGACTCCCAATATCTCCTGTAATTCCTGAACTGTATAACATCTTTTTTCTGACATATCTTCATCCTCTTTTCTATAAAATATGTAGGAAAAATAATTCCTTCATATATCGAAAGGGACAGCACATGTTTAACAGCGGTCAAAAATACTTTTTTTGCATTACTTTTTCCAAATCAAAAAAGAGCATACGGATTTCTCCATACACTCTATAAAAAGTTCATAATTAAATACACCTCTGTCTCTACAACAAAATATTTTTACTTAATGAAACTGAAATTTATCATATTTTACCAAGTAATTCCACAATCCCTGCTACTATAAATGCAACCACCAAATACAGTACAGTAGCCGCCCCTCGTTTTACCACCACAGTCTTCCAAGGCTTTACATACGGAATTCCTTCCATACCATCTATATGCCAGATTCTGCTGTGCTCCACCCATAATCTGTCAATCACAATACCATCAAACCAGTTCATGACCACAAGAAAAAGACAGGCTTGAAGATATGCCGTTTTAAAATCCATAACATGATTCCAAACAGAAATAATCAAAATCAGAACCACAAATATAATAATACAAAATGGTATCATAAACCACTTTGACCTTTTCATCACAGTTTCTTTATCAGCAATTCCACGTTTCTGTGCTTCTTCTATATATTCTTTTGGATAAAAATATAAACAGTTACGCCCGTCGTTCCTCACTGCACATTTTATCAGTGATGCATACAGCAGACAGTACAATACATTTTGCAACAATAATAACATTTTTCTGATACCTTCTTTCAAAATACCAATTCCGGTAATCGGTCAGTCTCAATAATTGTTTCGAGCATTCTGGCAAATCCCTCCGGATTTTGAATTTGATACTGTATATGGTTGAATCCCTCAAAAACCGGAAAGTTACCGTATATATAAGTCTGCATCACTGCATTTCTGTATTTAAAATGTTCTTCTATACTTCCAAATTCCCAGAATGTATGTTTCTGCAATTCTTATGACAGTTCTGAAAATGGCTTATCTTCCAAACTGTCTGTCAGCTGTCTTCTCAGATTTCCATACGTCAAGTTCTTTCCTGCCTCTATAAAATAAGGTTTAATTTTATCATCGTCACACCACATGATTCTCTTTAGTGTCTTTCCAATCTGTGCAAACTGCCCGCCATCAAAAAAAAGCATGCTTTACCGGTATTTTTATCTCTGTCAGGAATGCCATGGCGAGATCTGCCCCAATCGAAGATGCAACTATAAGTTCTATTTCTTTGATTCCATGGTTCCACAAAAATCGTACAATCTGTTGTATCTCATCTCTTTTGCTTTGATACCTCTGTCCGGAGCAATACACAGTCGATGTTGGCATAATGCAATAATATTTTTCTGCCATTTTCTCTGCAACCGGCATACTGCTTTCCCCAGTTACTCCCATTGCATGGAAAAACAGAATGACTGAATTTGATTTATTTCCTGTTGTTTTAAATACCACACTTCCACCTTCTGTCTATTTTTTATCTATCTACTCTCTTCCATTTTGCAACAGCATTTCTTACCCGCCAGTCAATATCCAGACGTGCTCTGCGACATTCTTTCGGATGTTTTCTTGCTGCCTGAAATGCCAGTTTCACAAAGAGTCCGGAGCCAACCGGGAGCATTGTCTTTAGCATGCTCTCCAGAAAAAAGAAATGGGTTCCATGCTCATAAATGACATAATCCAATCTGCATGTGTGTGAATGTTCTTTCATACGCTGCTTCATACGGCGGATATATTTTGCAGTATCCCACAACACATCATCTTCAACACCAATCAACAATAACGTTCCAATGGATAATTATGATGTCCATAATCCTTTTTTCCAGGTGACATTGTCATCACATTCACACCGAGTTTATGTAGCTATTTCACGGATATACGCGCCAGATAATCCTCTGGATCGGCCACATTTCTCCAAAACTATTATTTTGTTTGAGATATTCCGAACGATTTGAATCTTTCCTATCACACGATAAATCGGCATAAGCTTTTTCATTCCTTCAACCAGACTGACTTCCTGTTGAACAAAAAAATCCCGGCACAATTCTTTGCAGTTCTGTTCCGTTCTTAACTCCCCATGTGAATTTTGCATTGCTTCCCTCTATGGATTTTTCTTTCACATGGTTTACAACAAAAGGTGACATGGTTTCGACCATTACGGTTACTTCCTGAAATGATTTTTCAATAATAAAAAACATCTTTCTGATATCTTTTTCACACAAATACATTGTAAGCCCTTCGATTATCACCAGAACATTCTCACAGTGATAATCTATATCATCTACATAGGAATCATCCATTGCAGACTTTGCAATCTGATATATCGGACCTGTTTCTGGAAGAAATTGCCTCCTTATCTTCATAGTCTCCGGCAAATCTATATTGTACCAATGCAGATATTTCCCTTTCATTCGATAACATCTGGTATCCAGTCCACATGCAATATTTATAACAATTGTATTTGCATTTTTCTCCAAATATTGCTCAACCATCCGGTCTAATACAATTGTTCTTGCAATCACACCATAGTTCATAGCGTTATCTTTATCTGCTATAGAAAAGTCATAGTCCAGCTTTTTCCACAAGTTCTACTGCAATCTCATCTTTGATCTTTGCATTTTGTTTTTTTCGTTTCTTTTGCTCTTGCATACAGGGTCTGTACCATTGTTTCCGGCACACCTGTCACATTCACTTTTTCTTTCATTGTCTGTCGCCTTCCACTGATTTTTTTACTTCTTTTACCCACTCTGCACTATGACAGCAAAACAGTTCTTCATGCTGCATGTTGTGTCTCCGAATATCCGGATTTTTGAAATAAGTCCAATATCTCTTTTCATATTTTTTACCCATCTTTGTAGCATAAAACACATGGATAGTTGTTCCCGGCATATCAATTCCATGCTGGACTTTCGTAACCAGATCCGAATAGAACTGATTATAAATACTCTGTTTTGTAATCCACGGATTTCCTCCTTTACCGATTCCAAACATATTCAAAAATCCATTATATAATTCTTTTTTAACCTCATCTGTCTTATTCAGTTTTTTCTGCATAAATTTCGGAAGAGCACCTGTATGTATCATTTTATACATGAAAGGGACTACCATGGATGACTTGATTTTTGCCACAAGACGACCTGCTTCGTCCATATCACTGCTCCCAATGATGCCATGATCTATATGAATTCTTTTTCGCTGAATCAAAAGGGATACAAAACTTCCTCCAAGGGAACACCCATACGCTGCTTTAATTCTTCCATCATACTTTTTCT
>ENA-OQDC01000936-OQDC01000936.1-human-gut-metagenome-genome-assembly--contig:-NODE-936-length-17109-cov-4.158697_pt1 | contig 17109 bp, 18 predicted proteins | sample MGYA00242770_ERZ504601 | MGnify/ENA primary metagenome ERZ504601 (study PRJEB26092, sample SAMD00036305) | human gut metagenome | host: Homo sapiens | study: EMG produced TPA metagenomics assembly of...
TTCTAAAATAATATCTGACTCTATATACTCATTTTCTTCTGCTCTTACATTATAATGAGTTCCACATATACAGATAACTACCATCATCATACTAATTATTTTTTTCATTTGCTGCTTCCTCCTCTTTTAAACTACATGTTCCTGCTACATTAACTACTTTCTCCCCATAATTTTCTACATATATTTTATAATACCCTGACTTTTCTATTTTGAAAGAATACCATAAATCCCAATCATCGCTTATATATCTTGCATTCCCTTTCATATCTGTAATTCCTGTGGAAATATCTTTACTATCTCCGTCTTCTTCCATTCCTGAAGTTACCGACAACTCAACGATTGTTCCTCTTTTGATATAGGCTTTTTTACTTTCTAGTCTTTGTCCTGCTTTTATCGTATTACTGAATGCTATTTCACCATTCATTCGTGGAATTTTTTCATCTAATATTATTGTTGTTTTACTTTTTGACAGTTTTTCTGTTTTTTCCTCAAAATCCTGTTGTGGAACATCTTCTATTGTAGCAATCTCATTATCTTGTGTCTTATCCGCAATATAACTATACCCCTTAGCATACCCAATAGATGATGCTGCCACCGTCACTGCACTGACTCCAAAGACCATCATTACCAATCCTGCAGATACAACCTTCTTTAGTGGTCGCTTCTTCATATAGGCATTCATTCTCTGCATTCTTAACATAAGCAGCTTGGTTCCCTCACAAAGTCCTGCCATATAGACATCACATTCTGGTCGTTCTACCGCTATTGTTATAATAATATTGAAATAGTCTTTTACACTCTTTACATATCTGCTGACCGTCATATCACATACTGTCTCTCCCCATTGATCTAGCTGTCTCAGAATATCCTGCATTGCAGGATGAAACCAGTAAATACATCTCGTGATCTGAAACAGTTGTTTCCAGAACAGATCATGGTGTTTATGATGTACTAGCTCATGCAGCAGAATCACTTCTAATTCCTGTTGACTATATTCTTTGGCTGGCAGCAGAACTTTTGGCTGGAAAAGTCCATATGCCATTGGAACTTCGATCATATGTAATATCACTGGTTTTACACTTCTGTGAAGTTTTACTCTCTTACTGATTTCACTGATTTGTTCTTGCAGTATTGGAGATTGTTCTTTAACTTCACATTGTCTGATCGCTTTATGTATCTTTCTATGCTGATTTCCATAGCGTATTATACATATCACAGTTCCAGCTACCCATATAAAAAATAAAATAGAAGCTATGTCCATAATAAAAGCTGTCTTCCAGAATTCAAATCCATACAAACCATTTTTCCTTATCTTTAATAACACAAAAAATGATATCGGACACCAAAAAGATAATAATACAACTTTCCAGATCCAATAGCTGATATCTACATATCCTCTCTTCTCAGACCATCGTCCAGCTAATTTCCATATCAAATATACGATCGTTCCTAAGGCTGTTCCAAAAACGATATATGTAAATCCATTGATCACTATATTATTTAAAATCCATCTCATCTAACATATCCTTCAAACTTTCTTGATCTTCTTTGGGAATCTTTTGATTCAATGCACGAACATGCTCTTTTGCTGATCCGTCAAACCATTCATCCAGCATGCTTGCTGCTTTCTCTGTCTTATATGTTGTTTCGTCAATCAATGCATTGATATATGCTTTTCTTCCCCCTTTTCTCTACTTTAATATATCCTTTATCTTCTAAACGGAACAAATAGGTTCGAATACTTGTACGTTTATATTCTTTATGAAATTTGTCCTTTAATTCTTCTCCCATTCGCAGAAATGGCATCTCTTTTCCGTAGTTCCAGATACATTTCATCATTAATTCTTCTGTGTTAGTTAAATATTCCATCTTACTCATCCCCTTTTTAACTGTTTTTTTAATTACTTTTACTTTAACATGTTTACTGTTTTAATTCAACTTGTTTTTTAGTTACTTTGAATAATTTTATCAATATATCGTCTATATTATTTTGCAAAATGTACAAAAGAGATTCAATCTAATCTATATCAAAAAAAGAGATGCCTTTTCCTTTGGCATCTCTTTCTTCAAAATAAATCTACAATCTGCTAATAAATTTTTCATGTACTCTCAAATTCTCATCCAATTCCTTCAAATTCCTTCGTTGTAAAGAAGCTTCCTAGCTGTCTTCCATATGCATTCCTTTTCACACACATTGGTATCGTTCCAAAGTATGTTTCTTCTTGGTCTTTGATATCTTTTGCAAGAAGAATGAGTCCTGCACAGGTTGCGAGGACTGGCATTCCTTCTTCGATCTATTTCTTGATCGTATCAAACATATCCAGTTCTTTTAAGAGTTTCCCCTGAACGGTGCTTTCACCGCCGGGAAGGATAATTCCATCGTATGGTTTTTCTAAATCTTCTTTTGTTTCGTAATTCAATACAGGAAACTCCTAGTTGTTCAAGCATTTTTTCATGTTCGATAAATGCGCCCTGTAATGCTAAAACACCGACTTTCTTCATCTTATTTTCCTCTTTCTGCCATTAATAATTCGATTTCCTGTTCGTTGATTCCTACCATTGCTTCTCCAAGGTCTTTGGATAATTCTGCGATTCGTTTGGCATCTGTAAAGTTTGTGATTGCCTGTACGATCGCTGCTACTCGTTTGTCTGGATTTCCAGATTTGAAGATTCCTGATCCTACGAAGACTCCTTCTGCTCCTAACTGCATCATCATGGCTGCATCGGCTGGTGTTGCGACTCCACCTGCTGCGAAGTTTACGACTGGAAGTTTTCCATTTTCATGAACGTATAATACCAGATCATAAGGGACTCGTTGTGTCATATCTTAATAAAATAAGAAAAGTCATTGAATGCTCTTATTTTGTGAAAAATAATTTGCATTCAATGACTTTATAACCACTGTGTCACACAACTATGTTTCTTTGTCTTCTTATCATAACTGATTCCAACACCTAAGATTTTATGATCTGTTTTTATTTCACCTATTTTTCCTTGAAATTTTAATTTATAATCTTTGTCCACAATCTGCTTTAATGCTTCTCTTGGACTATGATCTACTTTTAATTCTAATATAATTCCTGGATCCTTCTTATTCTCTGGATAAAAAATATAATCAACAAATCCCTTGCCTGCTTTGTCTTCTCTTTCTACACGATATTTGTCCCTTGCTGAAAGATAAACAAGATTTATAATTGCTGATAATTCCGTTTCATTATTATATGATAGAATTGGTGTTTCTGTATTATGTGCATATTCTAAGATTTCTTCCATTACCTGAGTATCTTCTGCTAAAGTTGCTTGTAACATTCTTTCTGACTCTTTTGCCAAACGATAAACATATCCTAGAGATTCTTCTTTTTGAATCATATCATCAAATTTATTCATCAAATTCTTTATTTGGTATTCTTACTTTACCATCTTCATAACTCAAAAATCCATATACTACCATAGCTGAAAATATCTCACTTTTTGTTTCAAGTCTCATAGCTGCTGCAGCATATTCCTGAAATTTTTACCTGCACTGACTCTCCTGATATCATTAGAGCCAGATCATTTTGTACATCATCAATATTCTTTCTGATATAATCAAAAAAATTTCATCGTATGGTCCTGAACTTGTCCAATAATTTCCTATATTGTTATTCGTAAGAGCAAGTACAACGGATCTGGGATTATAGATTCTCTCTCCAGATTTTGTTGTATATCCATCATACCAAATTCTTAAATCTTGTCTTGAAATTTGAGCATTCTCATTATTATGTTCATACCTTTCAAAAAGTTCATCTACCTCCTCATCTGTAAATCCAAAATATTCACTATATTTTGTTTCTGATGCCATATTATATTCCCAGAACATATTTAATTCAGAGCCACTTGAATACTTAGCAATTGGTAAAATTCCTGTCATATATGTCATGATTACATACGGACGATCTTTTAATAGATTACTCAAAAATAGAATATATTGCTTTTTATCTTCCTAAAAAAGAGGCAATCATGTTTGCAATCATTGTTTTTCCAAAACGTCTTGGTCTTGTAATACAAATATGTGTATTTCCAACTTCTAAAAATGGAAATAACTCTGATAACAACTTTGTTTTATCTACAAAATATGGCTTCATCGTTTCATTTTTGTATAATACATATGAAGTTGAACTGTTTAAGTATCTTCCCATATCAAGACCTCTTCTTTCTTATTCCATGATTCTATACAAAGTTGTATTTTTTTAATTCAATTATACCAAAAGATATGGTTAAAGTACAGCATAACAAACTGAATTGATGCATTGACTGCTCTTTGAAATAATCTTTACTTCCTATTTTTTCAATTACACTTCATTTTTAATACAAACATCCAATTTCTGATAAGGTATCTCTATTCCTTCCTCATCAAATCGAAGTTTAATCTCTTCATTCAACGCCCATTTTGTTGCTACATAATCCGATGTTGGAACCCAGCATCCTGATCCCCATCCATCACAGAGCTGTCTGCTAACTGCTCACAAAATTTCAACTCCATCTTGATCAATGATCCTTTTTTCTTCTCTTGCAATCTCATTTAAAATCTTTTTGACTTCTCTGATATCTGCATCATAAGAGATTCCTACTTCAATATCGATCAGTCTTCGATCCTGTTTCGTATTATTGATCAGATTGGAATTGCTTAATGTACCATTTGGAATAACGATCACTCGGTTATCAACAGTCTTAAGCTTTGTGTAGAAAATGTCCATCGCTGCAACTTCTCCTTCGCAGTTGGTTCCTGTTAATACGATATAATCTCCCACCTGAAATGGTTTCAGAATTAATAATAAAACTCCGCCAGCTACGTTAGAAAGTGTTCCTTGTAATGCTAAACCTACTGCTACACCGGCAGATCCTAATAATGCGATAAAGGAACTTACTTCTACTCCCATATGTGCCACTGCCATAAAAATTACAATACATCGCAATCCAATCCTTATGAAGGAACAGGAAAATGAGATCACTCCATAATCGATCTCTGCCTTCTCAAGGGTTGTTTTTAAAAGAGTAATCAGGATTTTGATCAGTTTAAATCCGATGACAATGATCAAAAATGATACAATAACTTTCCCTATGATACTCATTGCAATTTCCAGATATTTTTCAAAAAACTGATTCCAGTCAATCTTACTTAAGTCCACTGCTGCGAACATTGATTGTATCTGTGCTAACATACTATCTCCTTTTTTATCTTATATTTTTTCATGTACTTAGCAACGTGCGCCATAAGACGCATAACATGAAAGAAACACGTATTTCTACGTGTTTCTTATCATAGCAAGTTTATCTATTAATTACAATGCTTATTTCTTTGTAATATATCCTTTTGCTTTTAATGTCTCTGCACATAATACAGCTCCACCTGCTGCACCACGAACTGTGTTATGAGAAAGTCCTACGAATTTGTAATCGTATACTGTGTCTTCTCTTAAACGTCCAACAGAGATTCCCATTCCGTTTTCGTAATCTACGTCTGCTTTTACCTGTGGGCGGTTATCTTCTTCTAAGTACTGGATCATCTGTTTTGGAGCACTTGGAAGTTCTAATTCCTGTGGAAGTCCACTGAAGTTTACTAATTTTTCGATCAGCTGTTCTTTTGTTGGTTTCTTTTTGAATTTAACGAAAACTGCTGCTGTATGTCCGTTTAATACTGGTACACGGATACACTGCGTTGTGATCACTGGTGTTTCAGCTTTCACGATCACACCGTCTTCAATGTGTCCCCATAAACGAAGAGGTTCCTGTTCACTCTTCTCTTCTTCTCCACCGATGTATGGGATGATGTTTTCTACCATTTCAGGCCAGTCTTTGAAAGTTTTTCCTGCTCCGGAAATTGCCTGATATGTTGTAGCTACGACTTCATATGGTTCGAATTCTTTCCATGCTGTTAAAACTGGTGCATAACTCTGGATAGAGCAATTTGGTTTTACCGCTACGAAACCTTTTGTTGTTCCTAAACGTTTCTTCTGGCTTTCGATAACTTCGAAATGTTCTGGGTTGATCTCAGGTACTACCATTGGTACGTCTGGTGTCCAGCGGTGAGCACTGTTGTTAGATACAACTGGTGTTTCTGTTTTTGCGTAGTCTTCCTCGATCTTTTTGATCTCATCTTTAGACATATCAACTGCACTGAATACAAAATCAACCTGAGAAGCAACTTCTTCTACTTCGTTTACATTCTTTACGATCATAGATTTTACTGCTTCTGGCATTGGTGTATCCATTTTCCAGCGTCCACCTACTGCTTCTTCATATGTCTTTCCTGCAGAACGTGGGCTTGCAGCTAATGTTGTAACTTCAAACCATGGATGGTTCTCTAATAATGAAATAAAACGTTGTCCAACCATTCCCGTTGCACCTAAAATACCAACTCTTAATTTTTCACTCATGCTTCTTCTCTCCTATAGTACACGAACTCGAACGACTCCGTCGATCTGTTCCATTTTCTTAACTGTTTCTTCTGTTGGTGCTTTCTTTTCCATATCAAACATAGAATAAGCCCATTCACCTTTGGATTTATTTAACATATTGGCAATGTTATGTCCATCTGCTGCAAGGATCGCTGTTAACTGTCCGATCATATTTGGAAGGTTTTTGTGATGCACTGTGATACGTGCTGCACAATTTGCTTCTCCAAGATCACAGTTTGGATAGTTGACTGAATTTACGATATTACCATTCTCTAAGTAATTCATTAACTGGTCAACTGCCATCTCTGCACAGTTTTCCTCAGATTCTTCTGTAGAAGCTCCTAAATGTGGAATTGTGATCACTTTATCAACTCCAGCAATCTCTGCACTTGGGAAGTCTGTAACGTAATGTTTTACTTTTCCAGATTCTAATCCTTCGATCACTGCCTGATTCTCAACCAATTCTCCTCTGGCAAAGTTTAAGATCGTCACTCCGTCTTTCATCTTATCGATGGCTTCTTTGTTGATCATTTCTTTTGTTGAATCCATATATGGAACATGGATCGTGATGTAATCACATGTCTCAAATAATTCATCGATAGATGCGATATGTTTTACCATTCTTGATAAACTCCATGCGGAACGTACAGATACATATGGATCGTATCCGTAAACTTTCATTCCAAGACGGTTACAGATATTTGCTACTAAAACTCCGATAGCTCCAAGTCCGATGACTCCAATGCTCTTTCCTTTTAATTCGTTTCCTGCATACTGTTTCTTCTGTTTCTCAACTAATTTTGCAAGATTTTCTTCGGAAGCATTTTCTTTAACCCAGTTATATCCACCAATGATATCGCGGGATGCAAGTAAAAGTCCTGCAACAACTAATTCTTTCACTCCATTTGCATTAGCTCCTGGTGTATTGAATGCTACGATACCTTTCTTGGCATATTCATCTAATGGAATATTGTTAACTCCAGCTCCAGCTCTTGCAACTGCAAGAAGGCTTTCTGGAACTTCAAGTTCATGCATGGATGCACTTCTTACTAAGACTGCATCTGCTGCATCTAAATCATCAATGACTTTAAAATCTTCTGTAAATAAATCAAGCCCTTTGTCTGCGATCGGGTTTAAGCATTTTACTGTATACATGGCTCCTCCTTATTTGTTCTCTTCTTCAAATTTCTTCATGAATGCAACTAATTTTTCAACACCTTCTTTTGGCATTGCGTTATAAATACTTGCACGCATTCCACCAACGGTACGATGTCCTTTTAAGTTTTCAAATCCAGCTTCTTTTGCTTCGGCTACGAATTTGGCATCCAAATCTTTGTCTCCTGTTACAAATGGAACATTCATTAAAGAACGATCTTTTTTGACTACTGTTCCTTTAAACATTTCACTCTGATCTAAGAAATCATATAAGATCTTTGCTTTTTCTTCGTTACGTTTCTTCATTGCTTCTAGTCCACCCTGGTCTTTTAACCATTTGAAGACTTTACCACAAATATAGATTCCATAGCATGGAGGTGTGTTATACAGTGAATCTGCATCTGCCTGTGTTTTCCATTTTAACATGGTTGGTGTTCCTTCTAACACATCATCTGTAATCAGGTCTTCACGTACGATACAAACTACAACTCCAGCTGGTCCAACATTTTTCTGTACTCCAAAATAAATAACTCCAAAGTCTTCTACATTCACAGGCTCAGATAGAATGCAGGAAGACATATCTGCAACAAGGATCTTTCCTTTTGTGTTTGGAATCTGCTGATATTTTGTTCCATAGATTGTATTGTTATAGCATACATATACATAATCTGCATCTTCTGATACTGGAAGATCAGAGCAATCTGGAATATATGTATATGTTTTATCTTCAGATGAAGCTAAGATATTTGCTTTTCCATATCTTGCTGCTTCCTGATATGCTTTCTTTGCCCACTGTCCTGTGATGATAAAATCTGCGACTTTGTTCTTCATCAGGTTCATAGGGATGGCTGAAAACTGCTGGGAAGCTCCACCCTGAAGGAATAATACTTTATAATTATCTGGGATGTTCATTAACTCTCTTAAGTCTGCTTCTGCAGTTTTGATGATGTCATCAAACATCTTGGATCTGTGGCTCATCTCCATAACGGACATTCCGCATCCTCTGTAATCAAGCATTTCCTCTGCTGCTTCTTTTAACACTTCTTCCGGAAGTACTGCCGGTCCAGCTGAAAAGTTGTATACTCTTGCCATTTCTTTTCTCTCCTTTATATGAAAATAAATTAAAAGTTATCTTGCCTGCGCCTCAAGATCCGCTTTATCAAATGCATCTTCAATGGAGCCGCCTGGATTAACCATTGGCCATACTTTGTCATCTAAATCGATATGACAATCAAGAACCATAGGTTTTCCTAACGTTAAAGCTTCTTTAAATGCATCTTTGAATTCATCGATATCCGTGATCTTCTTTGCATCAACTCCAAGACCTTCAGAAACTTTTACAAAGTCCACTTTGTCCTGAAGTGTTGTATACGAATATCTTTCTTCATAAAACAGATCCTGCCACTGTCTTACCATTCCTAATACACTGTTATTGATGATTACTTCTATAACAGGAATGTTGTATCGCGAGGCGGTCGCAAGCTCGTTTAAATTCATACGGAAACATCCATCTCCTGCAATGTTTACTACGATCTTGTCTGGATTACCAACTTTGGCTCCAAGACTGGCTCCAAGACCGTATCCCATTGTTCCAAGACCTCCAGATGTCAATAATTTACGTGGTTTATCATATTTATAAAACTGAGCGGCCCACATCTGATGCTGTCCAACTTCTGTTGTAATGACTGCCTCACCTTTTGTAATATCATAAATCGCTTCCATGATCTGAGGACATGTTAAACATCCCTTGTCATATGTTAATGGATATTTTTCTTTATATTCTTTGACTGTATTCATCCATTCTTTATGTTCCTGTGCTTCTAAGCGGCGATTGATCACAGTCAGAACTGCTTTTACATCTCCGATGATTGAAGCAGATACACAAATATTCTTATTGATCTCAACTGGATCAATATCGATTTGTAAAATCTTGGCATTCTTTGCAAATGTCTTTGGATTTCCTAATACACGATCACTAAATCTTGTTCCGATCGCGATCAGTAAGTCACAATGAGAAACTCCAAGATTTGATGCCTTGGTTCCATGCATACCAAGCATTCCACTGTAACGCTCATCTGTACCATTAAATGCTCCTTTTCCCATCAAGGTATCACATACTGGGGCATCAACTTTATCTACAAACTCTTTTAATTCATCTGCTGCATCAGAGATAACTGCTCCTCCACCTACTAAGATGTATGGACGTTTTGATTCTTTGATCATCTTGATCGCATTCTGAATATCTGCTTCTTTGATTCTCTCACTGAAACGGATGATCTTCTCTGGTTTTTCTGCTTCATAAGATGTCACGGCTGCCGTCACATCTTTTGGAATATCAATTAAAACCGGTCCTGGTCTTCCTGTTTTTGCAATCTTGAATGCTCTTCGAATTGTATTTGCCAGTTCTTCTACATTCTTTACAATAAAGTTATGCTTTGTGATTGGAATTGTAACTCCAGAAATGTCAACTTCCTGAAAACTATCCTTTCCAAGAAGACTCACTCCTACGTTACATGTGAGCGCAACAACTGGAACAGAGTCCATATTCGCTGTTGCAAGTCCTGTGACAATATTTGTTGCTCCAGGTCCGCTTGTTGCAAAGCACACTCCAACTTTTCCTGTAGATCTTGCATATCCATCTGCTGCATGAGAAGCTCCCTGCTCATGAGAAGTCAGGATATGTGTAAAATACTTTTTCTGTTTGTATAATTCATCGTAAATGTTTAAGATAGCTCCACCTGGATACCCAAAAATGGTATCCACGCCTTGCTCTTTCAAACATTCTAAAACAATCTGAGCACCTGTCAATTGTTTCATCATTTGATCCTCTTTTCTTACTTCATTACTCTTTGATTTCTAAAACTGCTCCGCGGTTTCCAGATGTAACTAAAGATGCATATCTTGCAAGATAACCTGTTGTAACCTTAGGTGATCTAGGTTTCCAGTTTTCTTTTCTCTTTGCTAATTCTTCATCGGAAACTTTTACATTTAATGTATTTGCATCGATATCGATTGCGATGATATCTCCTTCTTCTACTAATGCGATTGGTCCACCAACGGCTGCCTCTGGAGAAACATGTCCGATACAAGCTCCTCTGGAAGCTCCGGAGAATCTTCCGTCTGTGATCAAGGCTACACTTGATCCAAGTCCCATACCCATGATCGCTGATGTAGGATTTAACATTTCTCTCATACCAGGGCCACCTTTTGGTCCTTCGTAACGAATAACGACAACATCGCCTGGTTTGATATCTCCACCTTTGATCGCTTTGATCGCATCTTCTTCGCAGTCAAAGACTCTTGCTGGTCCTTCCATCTTAAGCATCTCAGGAGCAACTGCTGAACGTTTTACAACTCCTGAATCTGGTGCTAAGTTTCCTTTTAATACGGCGATTCCACCAGTCTGGCTATATGGATTGTCGATCGGACGGATAACTTCTGGGTTCTTGTTTACGCATCCTTCAATGTTCTCTGCCACTGTCTTACCTGTTGCTGTGATAAGATCTGTATGGAGAAGATTCTTCTTATTTAACTCATTCATAACGGCATAAACACCACCAGCTTCATTTAACTCTTCAATGTATGTATGTCCTGCTGGTGCAAGATGACATAAGTTTGGAGTTCTCTTACTGATCTCATTTGCCATTTCAAGATTTAATTCAACACCTGCTTCATGAGCGATCGCTGGTAAATGAAGCATACTATTTGTACTACATCCTAATGCCATATCAACAGTTAAGGCATTTTCAAATGCTTCCTCTGTTAAGATATCTCTTGGGCGGATATTCTTCTCTAATAATTCCATAACCTTCATTCCTGCATGTTTTGCAAGACGGATTCTTTCAGAATATACGGCTGGAATTGTTCCATTTCCTTGTAATCCCATACCAAGTACTTCTGTTAAACAGTTCATGGAGTTTGCTGTGTACATACCGGAACAGGATCCACATGTAGGACATGTTTTATTTTCATATTCATCTAATTCTTCTTTTGTGATCTTACCTGCTGCATAAGATCCTACTGCTTCAAACATACTTGATAGACTTGTTTTGCATCCTTTTACACGTCCCGCAAGCATTGGTCCGCCACTGACGAACACTGTAGGTACATTAACACGTGCAGCTGCCATTAAAAGTCCTGGTACATTTTTGTCACAGTTTGGAACCATAACTAAAGCGTCAAACTGATGTGCTAATGCCATACATTCTGTAGAATCAGCGATCAGATCACGTGTTACTAAGGAATATTTCATTCCAACATGTCCCATTGCAATACCATCACATACAGCAATTGCTGGGAATACAACTGGTGTTCCACCAGCCATAGCAACTCCGAGTTTAACCGCTTCTACGATCTTATCAATATTCATATGCCCTGGTACGATCTCGTTATACGAACTTACGATTCCGACCAATGGCTTTCTCATTTCTTCTTTTGTGAAACCTAATGCGTTAAATAACGATCTCTGAGGAGCATATGCTTCTCCCTCTGTAAATTTATTACTCATAAAACTAACCTCCTAGTATAATATACCTTCTTCTATCTATGATAATTATTTAATCTTGTCGATGATCAGCTGTCCCATCTCTTTACATCCGACTTTCTTCATTCCATCAGACATGATATCAACAGTTCTGTATCCATCTGCTAAAACTGCTTTGACTGCTGCTTCAATTTCATCTGCTTCTTTATCAAGATCAAAAGAATAACGAAGCATCATAGCTGCAGAAAGGATCGTTGCGATTGGGTTTGCGATATCCTGTCCTGCGATGTCTGGAGCTGATCCGTGGCTTGGTTCATATAATCCAAACTTACCTTCTGCAAGGCTTGCAGATGATAACATTCCGATAGATCCTGTGATCATACTTGCTTCATCGGATAAAATATCTCCAAACATGTTCTCTGTTAAGATCACATCGAACTGACGAGGGTTATTCACTAACTGCATTGCACAATTGTCAACTAACATATGTTCATATGTAACATCTTCATAGTCTTTCGCTACTTCTTCAACAACGGCTCTCCATAATCTGGAAGAATCAAGCACATTTGCTTTATCAACACTGATTACATGTTTTTTACGTTTTCTTGCAATATCGAATGCTTTGATCGCGATTCTTCTGATCTCATTTTCATTGTAAGATAATGTATCAACCGCTGTTCTTACACCATCAACTTCTTCTGTATGTCTTTCTCCAAAGTAAAGACCACCTGTTAATTCTCTCATAATGACCATATCAAATCCATCACCGATCACTTCATCACGAAGTGGGCATGCTTTCTTTAACTCATCATATAAATATGCTGGTCTGATATTGGCAAATAATCCAAGGGCTTTACGAAGTTTTAATAATCCTGCCTCTGGTCTTAACTGTGCTGGAAGTTTGTACCATGGAGATGTGCTTGTATTTCCTCCGATAGATCCCATTAATACTGCATCACTATTCTTAGCAATCTCTAAAGCTTCTTCTGTTAATGGTTCTCCGTGAACATCAATGGATGCTCCTCCCATTAAGATCTGTGTGTAAGAAAATGTGTGTCCGTATTTCTCACCTACAGCGTCTAAAACTCTCATTGCTTCTGTGACAATCTCTGGTCCGATTCCGTCACCTTTGATGACTGCTAAATTACAATTCATATCTTCTTCCTCATTTCTTCTTGTCTTCTTGATATTACTTATGTCTGTCAATGAATTGGCAGATTTATTTACCCTAAAACTACTAATGCGATAAACGCTCCAATACAGCTTGCACATGCAACTGTAACAATATTTTTTTCATTATATGCAAAAATCATCGCAATTGCAAACCCAATTGTCGATGCAATCCAATTTCCTGTGGCATAAAACACGGCTGGCATGATCATTGCCGCCAAAACTGCATATGGTACATAATATAAAAAGGACCTAAAAAATCTATTCTCGATCTTCTTCTGTATTGCAATCAGTGGAATGACTCGTATTAAATATGTAGAAACTGCTGTGACTGCAATGTAGATCAATAATCTGCTAAGCTTCATCAGTCTCCTCCTCTTCTACTGGAAATAAAATTGCTCCAAGTGTTGCTGCGATCAGCGTACAGATGATGATTACAAAACCACTGGATACAAAAGATAACGCTTTGATATATTTAAATAATAAACTGATGATCATGGATATGATGATCACGATCGTTATATGCTTATCATGTCTTGCCGGTGGAATAATGATTCCAATTAACATTCCATAAATTGCAAGTCCAAGTGCATTCCTTAAGATCAATGGTAATAATGTATTAGCTGTTGCTCCTAATAATGTACCTATTGTCCAGCTGATCCACGGAATGGACATCAATGCATAGAAATATTTTGGTGTAATTTCTTTTCTTCCTGCACAGGAAACTGCAAAAATCTCATCAGTTACCATAAATGCCATCGAAAGTCGATTCCATAGTGTCGACTTCTCCGACATTTTCTGTCCGATCGCAATCGACATGATTGAATATCTTAAATTAATAATGATCTGTGATAAGACTAATTCTACTAGTGATCCTCCCGCTGTCATCGTAATGATCGCTGCAAATTGTCCTGCTGATGTTACACAAGTTGCAGAGATCAATGTAAGTGCCCATACAGGGATTCCATGAGATGCTCCTGAAATTCCAAATGCAAATGAAACAGCTACATAAGCTAATCCGATTGGAATCCCATCCATTAGTCCTCTTCGAAATTCATTGTCTGATTTCATTATCTGCTCCTATAGTTCAAAATAATTCGATTCCTGCAAAAATTTATAAATTTCTCCCAAAAATCGAACTTATATAATAGGATACCACATTCTTAGACAGATTGGAAACTATTTTTCAATGAAAACCGCATGAAATTGATGTTTTCGTTGAAATACATCACAAAAAATATTATAATCTTACTGTAAATCTATAAATTCAAAAATAGGGGATGCATATGTTAAAGAAAAAATTTATTTGTCTTGGATTATCTATGATAATGCTTTTTACGAGTATCATAAATACTCCTGCTGCTGTAACTGCTGGCCAGTATTATAAAATCAAGTATACACATAACAAGAAAACTGTTACAAAACGAGCCATTGATGCAAGATATAACAACAAAGTGATCAAAACAAATATTCCTGGATATATTGAAGGTTCTATTTCTATGTACTCTGCATACTGGATCTTTGGACGTTGTTCATCAATCAGCACTAAATATTCTTATTCATCAAAAACAAAGAAGATCACTCTTACGCGTGGTTCACAAAAATTAGTTTTAACGTTAAACAGCACAGCTGCAACGATCAATGGAAAGAAAATCACTCTTCCATCTGCCCCAAGGAAGGTATACTATCCTGCACGTAAGAAGAATTATATTATGGTTCCAGGGGATGCTGTGGCTAAGAATCTGCAACTGAACTATACATGGAATAATCGTCTGCTTGCAGGCCTTATTACTAAAAAGGGATCAACTAGCACACAACCTACAACAGCACCGTCTAATACTAGCACAACATCTACAACCCTTGGTTCAAAAACTAAGATTACAGCTTCTGCATCAAATTATTCTATCAGAATCAAGAAGCCTTCTGGATTGTCAGCTTCTGCTGTTAGTTGTACCGATGATTATTCAAATAAACGACTAAGAATCATCGTTAATGGGAACTATAAGACTTTCTTCAGTTCTGCTTCTAACAGATATATCAAGGAATCCCTTACATACAATGTATCTTACAGTGGCGGCAAAACTTATATTGATCTTAAGACAAATGTAATCAAGGGATTCAGTGTAATACAGACTTCTTCCTATATATATGTGAAATACGCAGATCCAAAGAAGATGTTCTATCATGTAGTCGTTGTTGATGCTGGTCATGGAGGAAAGGATTCCGGTGCAGTTGGAAACGGATACTCTGAAAAAAACATGACTTTAAAGATCGTTCAAAGTATCAAGAGTAATTTTGACAAAAATTCTAGCTACAAAGTTTATTACACAAGGCTTTCCGACTGGTATCCAAGTCTTTCTTATCGTTATAAGATGGCAAACGAGGTGTCCGCAGATCGTTTCTTGAGTGTTCATATCAATTCAAGTGATAGTTCATCTTCTAAAGGAACTGAAACACTTTACAAAACTTATAAATCCTATGCACAGACCCTTCAGTCATGCACTTTGACCGGAATGGGCTACGCATCAAACAGTTCCTATAATCGTGGATTAAAATATCGTTCTGATCTAGCCGTATTAAATGGTCCAAAGATGACAACTGCACTTGTAGAACTTGGATTCATCTCAAATAAAACCGAGGCTAGCCGTATTAATTCGAGAACATCCACGATTGGTTATAATCTATATAAAGCGATTTGTAATTCTTTCTAATTTTAAATTTCTAAAAGTCATATTGCAAAATATGACTTTTTTCTTGCAATAATATTACATATATGTTACAGTTAATTCTCGGAAAGGAAGATACAAATGAAATTACAGAAATTTATTATCACAACATTGTTATCAGTTTCAATTATCGGTACAGGAATACCTGCAAATGTTTCTGCATCATCATACGCTGTAACAAAACATACTTATACACTAAAAATCAACAAAAAAAAGCAAAAGAAAAAAGCTGTTGGTGCATTCTTACAATGGAAAAACCATTAAAACAAAAGCTCCTGGATATAAGACTGAAAACACTCCGATGCTCTCTGCATATTATGTTTTTAAAAAAGGCATGGGTGTATCTTATTCTTATTCTAGAAAAAATTGGAAAATCACTTTAAAACGTGGTTCCAATAAAATTGTTATGACACGCGGTAATAAATACGCTTATGTAAATGGTAAAAAAACAAAAATGCCAACTCCTGCACGTAGTGTCTATTCTTATGAACAGAAGAGTAACTTTATTTATGTACCTGGATCTTTTTGTGCAAAATATCTTAGATTATCTTATTCTTGGAATGATTCTTCTTATACTGAAACATTCAAAAGTAATTCTACTGCAAGCACTACAAGCAAAACTTCTTATGTACAGCTTGCAAAACCTTCCGGTTTAAGCAATAGAAATGTTTCGAGCACGGATGATTATCATAATTATCGTTTGATTCTTAATATCAAAGGTAACTACAAATCATTTTACGAAAAATCTTCAAACCACAAGGTTGTGAATGATTCTTCATTTAAATCATACTCTGTAAAATATTCTGGTGGATATACAAAAATTTATATTAAGCCACGCAGTAAAACGATCAAGGGATTCCGTGTAACCCAAACAGATTCCTATATCAGAGTTTACTATGCTTCACCTAAATCTATGTATAAACAGATCATCGTATTAGATGCAGGTCATGGTGGTTACTGATTCTGGTGCTGTTGCATATGGCTATAAAGAAAAAAATATGACTTTAAAAATCGTTCAGGCCGCAAAAAAATATTTTGATAAAGAACCTAACATCAAAGTATATTACACTCGACTTTACTGACACTTATCCAAGTTTAAGTGATCGATCTGCCCTTGCAAACAATGTTGGTAGCTGAC
>ENA-OQDC01000937-OQDC01000937.1-human-gut-metagenome-genome-assembly--contig:-NODE-937-length-17108-cov-25.737059_pt1 | contig 17108 bp, 12 predicted proteins | sample MGYA00242770_ERZ504601 | MGnify/ENA primary metagenome ERZ504601 (study PRJEB26092, sample SAMD00036305) | human gut metagenome | host: Homo sapiens | study: EMG produced TPA metagenomics assembly of...
AAGATGCTGGCAAAACAGGGCATCCTGACAGAAGAGGAGAGAGACCAGATTCTTGCAGGACTGGAGGGAGTTCTTTGCCGATGTGGAGAGCGGAAAACTGGAAATCACCAGCGAATATGAGGATATCCACAGCTTCGTGGAGGCAAACCTGATCGACCGCATCGGAGACGCCGGAAAGAAGCTGCACACCGGAAGAAGCCGCAATGACCAGGTAGCCCTCGATATGAAACTTTATGTCCGCGATGAGATCACCGAGATTGATGCACTCGTCAAAGAGGTGCTGGTAACACTCGAAAAAATCATGGAAGAGAACATTCACACCTATATGCCGGGATTCACCCATCTGCAGAAAGCACAGCCGATCACACTGGCACATCACATGGGCGCATATTTTGAAATGTTCCGCCGCGACAGAGGCCGCCTTGCAGACATCTACAAGAGAATGAATTACTGTCCGCTCGGTTCCGGTGCGCTGGCTGGAACGACGTATCCGTTGGACCGCGCTTACACAGCAGAGCTGCTCGGCTTTGACGGCCCGACCTTAAACAGCATGGATTCCGTATCCGACCGTGACTATGTCATTGAGCTCCTCAGTGCTCTTTCTACGATTATGATGCATCTTTCCCGCTTCTCCGAGGAGATCATCATCTGGAATACCAATGAGTATCAGTTTGTGGACATCGACGACGCATACAGCACCGGAAGCAGTATCATGCCGCAGAAAAAGAATCCGGATATCGCAGAGCTTGTTCGAGGAAAAACAGGCCGCGTTTACGCAGCTCTGATGTCAATGCTCACCACTATGAAGGGAATCCCGCTGGCGTACAACAAAGATATGCAGGAGGATAAAGAGCTGACCTTCGATGCCATCGACACCGTAAAAGGATGCTTGGCTCTGTTCAATGGCATGCTTTCTACCATGCGCTTCAAAAAAGACCGCATGGAGAACAGTGCAAAGAACGGTTTCACGAATGCAACGGACGCAGCTGATTACCTTGTTGGAAAAGGCGTTCCGTTCCGCGATGCACATGGCATTGTCGGCCGTCTCGTTCTGTACTGCATTGACAAAGGAATCTCCCTTGATGATATGAAACTCGAAGAGTACAAAGCGATCAGCCCGGTCTTCGAGGATGATATTTATGATGCCATCAGCATGAAGAACTGCGTAGAACGACGCAACACGATCGGTGCGCCGGGAGCAGATGCGATGCAGGCTGTCATCGAGCAGAATAAAAAATATTTACAGGAAAATTGAAAAAACAGTTGCAATTTTGAAAAAATTGGTATAGTATGACATGAGACGCACAAATGTACGCCACAGAAGAACAAGGAGATGAAACCAATGGAGCAGAAATTGAGAGTAGGAATTTTAGGAGCAACCGGTATGGTGGGGCAGAGATTTATTTCTCTGCTGGAGAACCATCCGTGGTTTGAAGTTGTGACCCTGGCAGCAAGTCCGAGAAGTGCCGGAAAAACATATGAGGAAGCAGTCGGCGGACGCTGGAAAATGGATACTCCAATGCCGGAAGCAGTGAAAAAGCTCGTTGTGATGAATGTAAATGATGTAGAGCATGTGGCATCTACCGTAGATTTTGTATTTTCCGCTGTTGATATGTCGAAAGATGAGATCAAAGCGATTGAAGAAGCATATGCAAAGACCGAGACACCGGTTGTTTCCAACAACAGCGCACACCGCTGGACACCGGATGTTCCGATGGTAGTTCCGGAAATCAACCCAGAGCACTTCGATGTTATCGAGTTTCAGAAAAAACGTCTGGGAACCAAAAGAGGCTTTATCGCTGTAAAACCGAACTGCTCAATCCAGAGCTATGCACCGGTATTAACGGCATGGAAAGAGTTCGAGCCATATGAAGTGGTTGCAACCACATACCAGGCAATTTCCGGAGCAGGAAAAACCTTCAAAGACTGGCCGGAGATGGAAGGAAACATCATCCCGTTCATCGGCGGAGAAGAAGAGAAGAGCGAGCAGGAGCCGCTTCGTATCTGGGGTAAAATTGAAAACGGCGTGATCGTAAAAGCAACTGAGCCGAAGATCACCTGTCAGTGTATCCGTGTTCCGGTATTAAACGGACACACCGCAGCTGTTTTCGTAAAATTCCGCAAGAAACCGACGAAAGAGCAGCTGATCGAAAAACTGGAGAACTTCAAAGGCCTTCCGCAGGAGCTGAATCTGCCAAGCGCACCGAAACAGTTCATCCGTTACATGACAGAAGATAACCGTCCGCAGGTAACACTGGATGTCAACTACGAGAACGGTATGGGAATCAACGTAGGCCGTTTAAGAGAGGATTCCATCTACGACTGGAAATTCGTAGGTCTGTCCCACAACACGGTCCGCGGCGCAGCAGGCGGAGCAGTACTTTGTGCAGAGACACTGGTTGCAAAGAAGTTTATCGCTGCAAAATAATGCTTAGAATGATATAAAAAACGCCTCTGAAACGTTTTGGGTTCAGAGGCATTTTTTGTGCATGGATCAAAAGAATATAGTTTGCAGGATATCGAAAGCAGCAAAAAAGAAGCGCCATACGGGAAAATTCCCGCGGCGCTTCTTTTTTGCTCAAATAATTTTATTTACGCAAGGTTTGGCTAATCTTAGAATTTGCCAGCTTTTGCTGCCTCTTCAACAGCAACAGCTACAGCAACAGTCATACCAACCATTGGGTTGTTTCCTGCGCCGATCAGACCCATCATTTCTACGTGAGCCGGTACAGAAGAAGAACCTGCAAACTGAGCGTCAGAATGCATACGTCCCATAGTATCGGTCATACCGTAGGAAGCAGGACCTGCTGCCATGTTGTCCGGGTGAAGAGTACGTCCTGTACCACCGCCGGAAGCAACGGAGAAGTATTTTTTACCAGCTTCGATACGCTCTTTTTTGTAGGTACCTGCAACTGGATGCTGGAAACGAGTCGGGTTGGTGGAGTTTCCGGTGATGGAAACGTCAACGTTCTCTTTCCACATGATAGCAACGCCTTCGCGAACGTCGTTAGCGCCGTAGCAGTTAACTTTCGCACGCGGTCCATCGGAGTATGCTTTTCTGAATACTTCTTTCAGTTCTCCGGTGTAGTAGTCATACTCAGTCTCTACATAAGTAAAGCCGTTGATACGAGCGATGATCTGAGCAGCGTCTTTTCCAAGACCGTTCAGGATAACACGCAGAGGTTTCTGACGTACTTTGTTTGCTTTTTCAGCGATACCGATAGCACCCTCAGCAGCTGCGAAGGACTCATGTCCAGCCAGGAATGCGAAGCACTCGGTGTCCTCTTCCAGAAGCATTTTACCAAGGTTACCATGGCCAAGACCAACTTTACGCTGATCTGCTACAGAACCCGGGATACAGAAGGACTGAAGTCCCTCACCGATTGCTGCAGCAGCTTCAGAAGCTTTGCGGCATCCTTTTTTGATTGCGATTGCTGCGCCTACAGTGTAAGCCCATTTTGCATTCTCGAAGCAGATTGGCTGAATGCCTTCGATCATTTTGTATACATCAAGGCCAGCAGCTTTTGTAACTTCTGCAGCTTCTTCGATGGAGTTGATTCCGTACTCAGCAAGCTTAGCCAGAATCTGTTTCTCTCTTCTTTCATATGATTCAAATAAAGCCATTTTCCTATCCTCCTAAATTATCTGATTACTCTTTTCTCGGGTCAACGATCTTAACAGCATCAGCAACACGTCCGTACTGTCCGCTTGCTTTTTCGAAAGCTGTGTTTGCATCATCGCCGGCTTTGATGAAGTCCATCATCTTTCCGAAGTTGATGAATTTGTAACCGATAATCTCATCATCTGCATCCAGAGCGATACCTGTTACATAACCGTCGGTCATCTCCAGGTAACGAGGTCCTTTTGCAAGAGTTCCGTACATGGTACCAACCTGGGAACGAAGTCCTTTACCAAGGTCTTCCAGGCCTGCGCCTACAACCAGTCCGTCCTCGGAGAATGCACTCTGGCTTCTTCCGTAAACGATCTGCAGGAAGAGCTCTCTCATAGCAGTATTGATAGCATCACACACAAGGTCAGTATTCAGTGCCTCAAGGATGGTAAGTCCTGGCAGAATCTCAGATGCCATAGCTGCAGAATGAGTCATTCCTGAACATCCGATGGTCTCAACGAGAGCTTCCTGGATAACGCCCTCTTTTACGTTCAGAGTCAGCTTGCAGGTACCCTGCTGCGGTGCGCACCAGCCAATACCGTGAGTGAATCCGGAAATGTCTTTGATTTCTTTTGCTTTTACCCATTTTGCTTCCTCCGGAATCGGAGCTGCACCGTGATGCACGCCCTGGGCAACCGGACACATCATTTCTACTTCGTGTGAATAAGTCATTGTTAAACTCCTTTCAAATATGTACTTATTTGAGCTTTTGTCTTTCGAACGGACTGTTTCCAGCCTGTTCACAGACCTATGGTTATTGTCTCACAAAATTGGCCATTCGTCCAGCATATTTTGATAAAAAATTGCAAAGACCACCGGAAAACGATAAAATTTCCGGCGGTCTTTTAAATCAATCGGTTTGGTTTTCTCTCGATAAAAGAGAATTTTTTTAATTATCAGATTTTTTTGACAATTTCTTTCGCATTCTTAAAAATATGACCTGACGGGATCACGCCGCGAACACAGGAGAGTGGATAAATGTTGGAATTTCTTCCGACAACCGTTCCCGGGTTCAATACGCTGTTACAGCCGACCTCAACTTCATCGCCGAGCATCGCACCGAATTTTTTCAGTCCGGTTTCGATCTGTTCATCTGCGCCTTTGACAACAACGAGCTTCTTATCGGATTTTACATTGGAAGTAATGGAACCGGCACCCATATGGGCTTTGTATCCAAGAACAGAGTCGCCGACATAGTTGTAATGCGGAACCTGTACTTTATTAAAGAGAATGACATTTTTCAGTTCGGTGGAGTTTCCAACGACAGCGCCTTCGCCGACGATGGCGTTTCCGCGGATAAAGGCACACTGACGGATCTCAGCGCCTTTTCCAATGATGCATGGGCCGTTAATGGAAGCGGTCGGTGCGATCACGGCATCTTTTGCGATCCAGACATTTTCGCCGCGTTTTTCGTATTCTGCCGGATCGAGTGTTTCGCCGAGTTCAAGAATAAAATCTTTAATGAGCGGAAGCACTTCCCATGGATACGTTTTGCCTTCAAAGATTTTTGCGGCAATGGTCTGGGTTAAATCATAAAGTTCAGAAATGGTTGCATCTTTCATGCGTGATTCATCCTTTCTTGTTTTAGTTCCTGTTTATCTTACCACATTTCAGGAGTTCTGTGCGCCTTTTTTTCTGGCGGTGGAATAGGACTTTGCAGAGGAGTCTTCTGCAGCGGTACGTTTCCCGGTACGGGAGCGCGTGGAAGAGGCTTTTCTGTAATACGGCGCGGACGCATCAAAGCTGCTCTTTAGCTGGAACTGATTCCGCAGCTGCTTCACATTTACCGTGTGGCGTGTCACAAAGTTTTCCAGTTTTCCCATATATTCCTCGGAGGTAATGGAGCCTTCCGCTACATAGGTAAGTCCCTTTTCCCAGCTTGCCGTCAGCTCCGGATTCAGAAGCGGGCGGATCGACTGGTGTACGACGTCGTAGATCATTTCGCCAAGCTGTGTCGGGGTGATAACCTGCGTCTTTTTGTTCAGAGCAAGATATTTGATAAAGACAAGCTTTTTCAGAATCTCAGCACGCGTCGCACTCGTTCCGATGCCGCTTCCCTTAATCTGTTCGCGCAGCTCCTCGTCTTCAATGAGCTGTCCGGCATTTTCCATTGCAAGGATCATCGAACCGGAGGTGTAGCGTTTTGGCGGAGAGGTTTCTCCTTCCTTGATAGAAAGGCCGAGAAGATTCAGCTCGCTGCCTTTCTGCAGCTGGGACAGCGCTGCAAGAAAAGAGGGATCGCAAGTCGTCTCGTCCTCCTTTCTGCCCTCGTCGTCCTCCTCTTTCTTACGGAAGAAAGAATACTGCATGGCTTTTAAATAGCCCTCCTGCACGAGAACGCGGAAGTTGGAGAAAAACTGCTCGCCGCCGATTTCGGTGACAAGAGCAACTTTCTGATAGACCGCCGGCGGATAGAAGATACCGAGAAAACGGCGGACAATCGTCTCATAAACTTTTGCGGAGAGTTCCGAGAGGTTCCGCAGATTGTTAAGGCCCTGTCCGGTCGGAATGATCGCATAGTGATCGGTAATCTGTTTATCGTTTGTATAGCGGGTGGAACCAATCTTTTTCCAGCTTTCACCCTGCAAAATTTCATTTGCAAGGCCGCTGCAGATACCGTACTGCTGCAGGCCGCGCAGGTTTTTGCTGATTTCCCTGGCAACGGCAGAAGAAAGCACACGGGCATCGGTTCGCGGATAGGTAACCAGCTTTTTCTCGTAAAGCTCCTGAACAACTTTCAGCGTTTCATCCGGACTGATTTTGAAAAAGCGGGCACAGTCGTTTTGCAGCTCCGCAAGGTTGTAAAGCAGTGGCGCATTTTTATTTTCCTTTTTTCGCTCCATTTTCAGGACATGCGGGATCAGAGGATTCTGCATGCTTAATTCCTCAATCAGTTTCTGTGCGTCCTCTTTTTTCTGGAAGCCGTTCTCCTTATAGAGAAGCGGAGAGTTGAAGTAGCGGCTGCCTTTTACGGCGCGCCATTCCCCCTCAAAATTGCGTCCATTTAAGGAAAGACCGGCGATGACACGGTAGAATGGTGTTTTCACAAAGCTGCGGATTTCGCGCTCCCGGCGTACGACCATGCCGAGCACACATGTCATAACACGGCCGACGGAAATAGACTGATATTTAGTGCCGAGATACGATGCGACAGCGCTTCCGTATTTGAGCGAGAGAAGACGGGAAAAGTTAATGCCCATCAGGTAATCTTCTTTGGCGCGGAGATAAGCGGATGCCGAAAGATTGTCGTATTCACTTTCGTCCTTCGCTTCGCGGATACCGCGCAGGATTTCTTCTTCTGTCTGCGAGTCGATCCAGACACGCTTCTGTTTCTTGTCTTTGATACCGGCCATCTGCGCGACGAGACGATAGATGTATTCTCCCTCACGCCCGGAGTCGGTACAGACATAAATGGTTTCAATATCCTCCCGGTGGAGCAGGTTACTCACAATGGTGAACTGCTTTTTTACTTCCGGGATAATTTCATATTTGAAGTTTTCAGGCAAAAAAGGCAGGGTCTCGAGACTCCACCTTTTTAACGCAGGATCATATTTTTCCGGATAGCTCATCGTAACCAGGTGACCGACGCACCAGGTTACGACGGACTGATCCGACTCTAAGTATCCATCCCTGCGCTGCATATTCTGTTTTAACGCTTTTGCGAACTCCTGAGCAACGCTCGGTTTTTCCGCAATGTATAAAGATTTTGTCATTTATCTGCACTCATCATTCGAAGCGGCCAGGCAAGGAGCACACCGCCTCCTATTGCGTTTCCTATAGTTACAATGACCATACTTTTCAATGCGGCAGTCAGAGAAATGCCGCCTGGGACCAGAAGTGCAGCGGTAACAAAGGTGGCCATATTGGCAACGCAGTGTTCAAAACCGGCAACAACGAATCCGGCGATGCAAAGTATAATCATGAAAAATTTGGCAACTTCATTTTTGCATTTCATGCCGCAGGCAACGGCGAGGCAGACGAAGAAGTTGCAGAGAATGGCACGGAAAAACATTTCTCCGGCAGGAATGGAAAGTTTATTTCCAATAAATCCTGCGTAATAATCGGCAGTACCGGAAGCACCTGCCAGTACGAAAATTACGGAGAGAATCAGGCATCCGACAAAGTTTCCGATGTAGCTTACCAGCCATACTTTTCCAACCTGTGCCCAGGAGACTTTTTTGTCATAGGCCCCAAATGCCATAACAAGATTGTTTCCGGTGAAAAGCTCTGCACCGATAAAAACGATCAGCAGAACCGCAATGGCAAACACAATACCGCCAAGCAGTTTTCCCCAGGCAGGATCTGTACTCTGGAACGTATTGCCTACCACGTTGGAGAAAATCATGGCAACCACGATAAAGAAACCGGCCATGACTGCACGGAGAAAGTATTTCCCCGGGTGTTCTTTCAGCAGCCTTGCTTTGTTTACGGCTGCCTCTGAAAATTTTTGTACGTCATCATAAGGCATAGAATAACTCCTTTCTTATGTCCCGTAGGATGGACATATCCCCTCTCTTTTTGTCCGGGGGATGGTCTTTTTTTCCGAAGCAGCTTGCAAATGCTTCGGATTTCGCGCTTTCAACTTTGGCTATTATAGCATTTCCCGGAAAGATTCGCAATGAAGGAGGAAGAAAAAAGTATATTTCCACAGAAATGTCAGAAAATAAGGGGTAAAACGACAGATTGTATGATGAACTCAGAGGGATTGAAACAAGGATTGAAAGCTTTTTTTATGTTCTGTTTTACAAACATCTCGGACACAGTGAAATTGTAAACCATGATGATCCGGCGTTTGTGAAACTGGTTTATCATCTGCACTGATGTTCATTCTTAGCAAAAACCTCATCGGCTGTTTTCATACAAAAGATAAAACGGCAGGTGAGGTTTTTGTAATGGGCCTCTGGAAAGGATAAACTAAAGCCGTATAGTATCCATTACACCGGATTTTTTCCGGTATTCTAAAGGAGTCATATGATACTGTTTTTTGAATAAACTCTGAAAATGAGGCTGGCTGGAAAAGCAGAGATAACTGCTGATTTCAGCCAGACTTTTTGTACTGTAGGTTAAAAGCATTTTAGCTTCTTCTAATTTACATCTTGTAATGAAAGCACCTATGGTAAAGCCGAGCTCAGTTTTGAATTTTTTCATCGTGTAGGAAGTACTTTTCTGAATGGAATCCGCGACATCATTCACAGAGATGGATTCGTTTGTATGTGTACGGATAAAATTCATACAGGTATAAACTTCTCTTGAGATTCCAGCAGGGATTTTGGTTTCACCTGCCTGCTGACAAAAATCCAGAATCATGGAGTATTGCAGTGCCTGGATTTTTTCCAGTGACTGCAGTGCCTCGCATTCCTGAATATAAAGATCCAGAAGCTGATATGTTTTTTCAATATCTACTCCTCCCGGAATGGCACCAAGAACAGCGGTTTTGATTGCTGTCACGATAAAAAGATTTTTGGCATGGCGAATCGGGGTTTTTGCAAGTCTGCCTTCTTCTAATTGTAATGTATTATTCTTCAAAAAATTCTGCAAAGCATTTACATTTCCGTTTTGAACAAACTGAAAAAGTTCGCATTCAAACTGGTAAGTGTTATGCATCTTTTTATTTTCCATATTTTCTGTAATGGATTTCAAATGCTGCTGGCTCTGCCGCAATTGCTGGGGTGCACGCTGTCCCAATAATTTCAACACACTGATTTCCTTGTGGTTCACACATTGATGCAGGAAAACAAGATGCTGACAAAATTGGATATGTGATAACCGGGGAATGGAGGCGAGAGCCTCAGCGATTACTTCCTTGTACTTCAGGGGCGTGGCAGAGTCATGCATATAACTGCGGACGAGCTCATCTGTCACAGGAACGGAAAAAACCGGGCCTAAGATGATATATTCACCAGTAGCCTCAATTTGGACAGAGCCATATACAATGTCGGGAGATGCAAAACGAAATTCGGGATTATAATCGGATGGATAAAGCGGATAAGGGCTCTCTGTTGAGATGTGGAGCTGTTCTGATAAAGCAGAGTAAATAGCTCCTGCTTCAGTAATTAGATTCGTAGGAATTCCTGTAACGGCATAGTAATTTTTACAAAAAGTAACATAATTCATATGATATTCTCCTGGTATCTGTGGGATGCAGTGGATCAAATTTTCGTTTGAAAGTTTCTGCAAAGCAATTCACGATTCCTTCACTTCCAAATTTAAAGTATAAAATGGAAAAAGAAAAATAACAATACGAAAACATATAATTTTGTATGTTTTTATGTAATATCTTTCCTTTCATTTTTGATAAAGTGCGATTAGAAAAAAGGAAAGGCGGATCATACGTATGAGACAACCGATTAAAATTAATAAAACGAATCCAAATAAAGGTGTTCTCGATTATTCTTATCTTCTGGATGCACCAGCTGGAAAACATGGATTTGTAACGACAAGGAATGGCCATTTTTATTTTGAAGATGGTGTAAGGGCAAAATTTCTTGGGTTTAATGTGGCTGCAAGATCAAATACCCCGGATCATGAAACCGCAGAGAAACTGGCGGAACGTTTTGCGAGCCTGGGCGTGAATGTGATTCGGCTCCATGCAGCAGATGCCCCAGTCAGCGAAGAACCACGCAGCTGGTCCAGTTGTAAAGAAGCTCCACTTTTAGATTATGAAAAAGGAAACGGGAGAGAATTTCATCCGGAAGGTCTGGATCGATTTGACTATTTTGTCGCAAAATTGAAAGAGCGGGGTATTTACTTTCACATTGATCTTATCGTTGCAAGAGATTTTGTAGAAGGAGATGGACTGGACTACCCAGGAAATGCGGGAAGCTGCATCAAACGTTTTCCCATGTACAATAAACGGATGATAGAGCTGCAAAAAGAATATGCCAGAAAGATTCTCTGTCATGTGAATCCTTATACAGGTCTTGCGCTGATTGACGATCCGGCAGTGATCACGGTTCAGATCAATAATGAAGAGTCTGCGATTAAAGGAACGATGGACACAGATCAGCGGGAAGAGATGCAGCCATATCGGGATGAGGTACAAAATCGTTTTAACAGCTTCCTCTTGATGAAATATGGAACAAGAGAGCGTCTGAAAGAAGCATGGACGTTTGAAGGAAAATGTGCGCTTGGCGAGGAAGAAGATCCTGAGAAAGGAACTGTGCAGGGAACCGCAGGTAATTTCTATCAGCCGGAATGCGACCCTTTGGGAAAATGGGAAGAAAATGAAAGTCCGGCCCGCTATGCTGATTTTATGGAATTTGGCATTACGATGAATCGTAATTTTTATCAGGATATGAAAGATTATCTTCATTCCCTTGGAGTAAAAGTTCCGATCGTGACAAGCAATCTGGTTGCCGGTGCAGCGGATGTATATGGCCATACCGACGGGGATTTTATGGAAAATAACAGCTATTTTAATCACCCGCTGCTTCCGATCCAGGAGGCAAATACCTATCTGGTTGCAGGGCCGGCCGAATATGTGTCAACGAACCCGCTGACCATGCAGACAGGAGTTGGTTCTATGGCAACAACACTTTTAAATCTTGCTTCCGTTGCCATTGTAAAAGGAAAACCTTTCATGCTCAGTGAGTGGAACGAATATGGGGAACATCCTTTCCATTCGACAGCATATGTGCACACGGTTGCCTATGCATGCTTGAACGACTGGGACGGACTGATTTTATACAATTATCATACGTCGGAAAAGGCGGACGATCAGCCGGACGATGAAATCTGGAGTGTTTTTGATGTATATAATGATCCGGCGGTTATCTGTCAGTGGGGATTTATGGCATCTGTATTTCTCAAAGGGCTGGTATCGGCGGCTAAAAACCGTGTAGATGTCGTATATACACAGAACGATTTGAAAACACTGCCGAAAATGCACGCAATGCCAACTACTTTTTTACCTTACATCACATGTATGCGAAATGTATTCCTGGACGGAGGGGATACCTATCAGGGAGACGCGGCTGTTGCAGTGAACGCAGGATTTTTGAATGGGGCAGATCTCTCGGAGGCAGAACACGGTGTGTATTATGCATGGTCACCGTATCGTGACGCATGGCGGAAATATAAAGACCACAACAGGCTGAAACAGGCAGCGAAGAATGCAGAAGAGATACGAGAAGGCGTGTATCTGGGAGCACAGGCACTTGTCTTTGATGAAATTCAGAAAATCGCAGGCACAGGAGATTATCGTGAATTTGCTGCAATTCTTGACCGGGCAATGAAAGAATGGAAGATACTTTCGGAGGAATGTGGTCTGGTAGATGGAAAATTGATTTCTGATACAAAAGAGCTGGTGTTTGATCCGGCACATGCCCGGTTCGCAATTCATACACCGTATTGCGGATATTTCAGTGGAAGCCCAGCAGAAAGTCTGCGGCTGTCTGAAAAAATTGAGATCCAGTCAGAAAATGAGCGGATTACGCTGGCACTTCTTCCAGTGGGAAAGGAAAAACTGGAGCAGGCAGAGGAATTTGTGATCACTGCGATGGGAACAACGGGAATGGACAAGACAACGTATCAGGAAGGTGCACAGATGATGGGCTTTCCGTTTACTGCAGTACACTTTCAGGGAAAATTATATGCCGAAACGCTGGAAGGAAGAATCTACGTAAAAGCTAAGGAGGCCGTTCTTACAGCATTAGATCCGACGGGAAATGAAATTGGAAGAATAGAAGGAAAAGAGACAGAAAAAGGAGTATGTTTTCTTCTGCCAGGCAATCTTCCAAGTGTTCAATATAATTTAAAAATAAAAAAGAATGCCCAAATATATAATATTAAATTGCTATATGTAATAAAAGAAACAAAATACTTGATAGAATACAAGTATAAAACAGCGGCTGTAAAAACGATGGGAGAAAAAGATATGGGAAAAAAGAAACAAAAAGTCCTCTATGATGCAGACGGGGCAAGAAGAGTTATGAGAAAAAGAGATTATATGGCTGATATGGGAGGTCAGTTAGCGTTAGGCGTGATGGCCAATCTGGTTGGCCAGCTTACTTACTTTTATACAGATAAAGTCGGCATGGCGGTAGGCGGAGTCGGAATTGCGATGATGATCGCTAAGATTATAGATGCACTGACGGATGTTCTGGTGGGAAATATGATTGACCACTCCAAAGGTGGGAATAAGAAATATTACTCCTGGATGCTGAAAATGGCGATTCCTGCAGCAGTCATCATCATTATGATGTTTACGGTCCCGATTCAGGCAGGACAGACAGCGGCATTGATTTATGTACTGGTTACCAATCTTCTTTTAACAGCAGTTATTTATACTATGATTGCCACACCGTTTTCAGCGGTTATGATTGTGCGTACTCACAGCCAGAGTGAGCGAAGCAATATGGGGCTGTTCCGTGCAGTCGGAAACTACGGTGCCGGAACAATCATTGCTATTATCACAATTCCGGTAACCAATATGCTGGGTGGTACACAGAGTGCATGGATCAAATATGGTGTTGCGCTTGCACTTGGCGTTTTATTACTTTTCCTGATCTGCTACAACAATGGAAGAAAAGCAAAATTTGCTTCGGATTTTGAAAGCGAATCGGAAAACGCATCAGAAACAGCACCGACAGAAACAGAAGAAGAGGAAGCAGTTCCATTTAAAGATGCTATAAAAATGTTATTGCAGAATAAATACTGGGTGATCGTTCTTCTGTTCAATTTGATTACCAATATTACCGCTGCAGTGGCAGCAGCCTCGGGTACATACTATGCAAAATGGATTTTTGGCAACGATAATCTTGTTGCAGTCATAGGAGCGGCAGGTATGCTGGCAACGGTAATCGGATTTGTGGTTTCCAAGCCGATCATTTCGAAGCTGGGTGTTACAAAAACAATTCAGCTTGGGTTAATGGGAGCTGCCATTCCATCCCTGATCCGCTGCTTTATTCCGGAAAACTTTATGGTCTATGCAGCAACCAGCCTTGTGGCGAGCTTTATCCAGATTCCACTGATGTGTCTGTACGGCGTATTAACAGCAATGACGGTAGATTATAACGAATGGAAATATGGAAAGAAATTAGTTGCAATGTCGGGCGGAGCCATAGGATTTGGAAGTAAAGTGGGAAGCGGCCTTGGATCTGTTATCTTATCCGCATTTCTTGCCATTGGCGGATATCAGGCATCGCTGGAAAGTGCAACTGCTTCCATGCGATATTCGATTTATGGATTTTCCAACTATCTTCCGCTGGTTGTAAACCTGGCTATGTTCCTGATTTTTACCAGATTTGATCTGGAAGAAAAATTACCAAAGATGCGGGAAGAAGTACTTGCGAGAAAAGAGAAAAAATAAACGGAGAAACTACAAGGTCGGTACAGGAAAGACTGTACCGACTTTGCAGTTGTCATTCAATTTACAGAAACTGCCAGTGGCAGGCTCTGTAGGTTAAAAATAAGGAGAATTGAAAATGAGCGATACATTATGCAATGAAAAAAAGAAACCTTATACATTTTCAGAAGATGGAAATTCCTGCATTATAACAGAAACCAGAACACCAAGATACTGGTATAATTATCTGTGGAATGAAAATCATTACTGTGCGCAGATTTCCCAGACAGGACATGGGCGCAGCTATTACCTCAGTGAAAAAGCAGATATGTGTATGATGAATCAGGATGATGCAAGATATATCTATCTAAGAGACGAGAAAAGCAAAGAATGCTGGAATATCGGCGAAGGTCCATTAAATACGGAAGTAGAAAATTATCAGTGCGTACACAGCATTGGATCTTCCAGAATCCAGTCTTCTTATCAGAATATTGCAAGTTCCTGGCGGCTGTTTGTACCGGAAGAAGGATACCAGGAAGTGTGGACTTTGAAAATAAAAAATACAGGGGAAAGACAGCGCCATCTCAGCATATTTTCAGCAGTCAGCTTTTATCTGGAGGGCTTTTCTTATCCGCGATATTATGAAATGTATCGTTGTATGGAAACAGATTATGATGAAAAGTTAAAGGGTGTATATTGCAGATCCGCACATCCTTTCGCACCGCACAAAAGATACAACGCATTTCTGGCAGCATCAGAGCCGGCATACGCATATGATGGAAATCTGGAAGCATTTTGCGGGACAACCAGTACCATAACAAGGCTGGATGCATCAGCAAGCGCGCTCTTCCAGAGACCGGACATTGTCGTAAAGGGAAAAGACTGTACAAATTCCAAAGCGGCCCTTTTTATTCTGGGCGGTGTGCTGCAGCATAAAATTGTGCTACAGCCAGGAGAAGAAAAAGAATTACAGTTTGTATTTGGAATCAGTGAATCACTTGAAGAGGCAAGGGCGGTATCGGAAAAGTTTTCCAATTCTGCAGCTGTGGAAAAGGAACTTGAAAAAGCAGAAACGCATTATCTGGAAAAATATCGTTCGCTGACCGTGGAAACGCCGGATGAAAAAATCAATCACATGATGAATAACTGGGTGAAAAAACAGGTGGATTTTTGCATTGTCGGGAAAAAAGGAGTCCGCGATAATCTTCAGATTGCAGTTGGCCTGTTAAACTATCGGCAGGAAACAGCAAAAAAAGAGATTCTGGAATGTCTTCGCCATCAGTTTCGGGATGGTCATGGAGTTCTTACGTGGTATCCTTATGATGATACCCGGTATTCCGATCAGCCGTTCTGGATCATATGGGCTGTCTGCCAGCTGATAAAAGAAACGGGAGACTTTTCTATCCTGGATCTGGAGATTGAATGGCAGGATGGAGGGAAGGCGGCTGTTCTGGATCATGTGAAAGCGGCTGTGAATCGATTGCTGCAGGATAAAGGAAAGCATGGACTGGTACGGATTTATTTTGCGGACTGGAATGATGCACTCAATGTTACAACGGATGAATATGCGGAATCCGTAATGCTTTCCCATCAGTTCTGCCTGGCACTGAAGGAATTAGAAGCATTACTGAAGAAAAAAGGCGATCAGGTATATGCCGGAAAAATAGCAGAGGAATATCGTATCTTACGAAACAGCATTAATGCATATGCATGGGATGGAGCGTGGTACATGCGGGCGTTAAGTGATGTGGAGAATATTGGTTCCAAAAACAGCGAAGGAAGCAAAATTTATCTGAACGCGCAGACATGGGCTGTTTTAGGAGATGTTGCAGATGCAGAGAAATTACCAAAGATATTAAAAGCAGTGGATTCTATGGAGCATGATTTTGGATTTCCGTTAAATCTTCCGCCGTATCAGAAGTATTCGCCCAATGTAGGGAGAATGTCCGGCATGCTGCCAGGATTGTTTGAAAATGGTGGTGTATACTGTCATGCTACAGGGTTTAAAATTCTGATGGACTGCAAGGTGGGGAGAGGAAGCAAAGCATTCGAAACACTGAAAAAAATTATGCCGGACAGTGATAAAAATCCATCCATGCAATCCGGAGCAGAACCATATGTTTTTACAAACTGTTATTCTACCAATCCCGGATATTATGGAAAATCCTACCAGTCCTGGACAACGGGAACTTCTGCGTGGTGCATGATGGGATTGTACGAAGGAATCCTCGGAATCAAGCGGGATTACGATGGACTGCGGATCGATCCGTGTCTGCCGAAAGAATGGGAAAAGGCAGAAGTGACCAGACATTTTCGAGGTGCTGATTATCATGTAATCATCGAAAATCCAGATCATCTGGAAAAAGGAGTGCTTGAAATTAAGACAGATGGAGCAGTTTGCGATATGTCCGACAAAGCAGATGGGTTTGTGCTGCCTGATTTCAAGGATGGAAAAATGCATGAAGTCCATGTTATATTGCGTAAATAGACAAAAGAGGCTTGTTTATGAAGACATCAGCAGAAAGAAAGGAAAAGAGATGAAAAAAAGTATTTTTCAGGAACTTGTGGAAGAATCAATTGTTCTTTTGAAAAATGAAGAGCAGATCTTGCCATTAAAAGAAAAAAAGGTGGCTTTTTTGGGACGGGCACAGATAGAAACCATTTTTTCGGGAAACGGTTCGGGAGCATCCAAATCCCTTGCAAACAAGAATCTCTTATGTGAATGTGAAAAAAGAGGAATCTGTGCAGAAGCAGGGTTAAAACAATTTTATACCAGCCATCAAAAAAACGAATCGGAAAAGTTTGTGATTGACGGTATTGATATCACAAATGTAGAAAATATGAACTGTGGTTTTATGTATGAGATCTTTGGAAAATATCAGCCGATGTGGACAGAGTATCACATTCCGGAGCAGCTGATGCAGAAAGCCAGGGAGTTTACCGATATCGCTGTTTTTGTGCTGGGAAGGAATGCCGGTGGGGAAGAATGTGACAGACACATCGAAGGTGATTATGAACTTACCGAATCCGAAAAAGAACTGCTGGAACAGGTGTGCTGTGTTTTTTCCACATGTGATCGTTGTACTGAATATTAATGGAATGATCGATATGCAGTGGGTGAACGCCTATTCCGCAATCAAGGCCGTGGTGTTT
>ENA-OQDC01000938-OQDC01000938.1-human-gut-metagenome-genome-assembly--contig:-NODE-938-length-17103-cov-3.929724_pt1 | contig 17103 bp, 18 predicted proteins | sample MGYA00242770_ERZ504601 | MGnify/ENA primary metagenome ERZ504601 (study PRJEB26092, sample SAMD00036305) | human gut metagenome | host: Homo sapiens | study: EMG produced TPA metagenomics assembly of...
CCTGCTCGGACTCATCGCCGAACTCGCCCATGATGCCCGTATAGAGCGCCATGTTGCAAAACGTGATGCCGCCGATGATAGACACGGAGCTCAGACCCAGGAAGTTGTCGTTAAAGAAATATGCCACACCCAAGCCAAGGGCCGCCGCAACAACAAGCTTGGGGATCAGTACGACGATGCCGGTCTTGATAGCGCCCGGCGTGGACTTAAAGCTGATGCCGGCACCCACAAAAAGCAGAATCGCGGCAACGATGGTGTTGGAACCGCCGCGGCAGGCAGCCGTAAAGAATCCGCCGATCTCAAAAACCTGCGGGCAGAAGGTGTTGAGCAAAAGGCCAACGATCATGGGATAGATCATGATGTCGCCCGGGATACGCGGTACCTTGAATTTCTTTTGCACGTTGGCGGTCGCTTCCTGTGCCATGAAAACCCCCATTTCCGCTGACGCGGAACAAAAGCCCACGTCACACTTTGCTACAGTAAAGTTTGACCATAGTACCAGAAGAAGCAGACCGGCTCGGTGAGAAATTCGATTCGTTGGGTCAGGCAACGACATGGCAGAATCATCGCCCGACAGCAACCGAGTTCACCTACAATTGCCACCGGATCGAAAGACACAGCTTTTTAGGAAGTCATTATGACAGCTATCGATCGGGGCCGGGCGACCGCGGCCTTCAAACGCTATACCGATGCCTACGACGCCACCAACCCACGCATCGCGCTCAAAATCGAGCATACGTACCACGTTGCCGAGGCATGCGATGCCGTGGCGCGCGAGCAGGGCTGGTCGACAGAGGATATTGACCTGGCCTGGCTTTGCGGCCTGCTGCACGATATGGGACGCTTGAACAGTTGCGGCGCTGGGACACCTTTAAGGACGCCGAGAGCATGAGCCACGCAGCGTTGGCGTCGGGGTCCTCTTTGGCGAGAACCCCGACGACGCGCCTGCCACAACAAGCATCCGAGATTTTATCGAGACCGACGAGCACGACGAGCTCATCCGCGCGAGCATCGCCTATCACAGCGACTTTCGCCTGTCGGCACAACTCGACGAGCGTACACGGTGCTTCTGCGATATCGTGCGCGATGGCGACAAGATCGACATTATGCGCACCATCGCCGACAGCACCGTCGACACCATCCTCAAGGTGGACGAGAAGACGTTTCTCGGCAGCCGCTTCTCGTCGCCGACACTTGCCGCCTTTGACGAGCGCCGCTGCGTCGCACGCGATGAACGCAATGAGCCCGCAGACTACCTGGTGGGACTCATCTGCTTTATGTTTGAGCTCGTCTATCCAGCGAGCCGCGCGCTGGCGCGCGAGCAGGGCGATATCTACCGCCTGCTCGACGCGCCCTTTGGCATTACGCGCCCCTTTACCGATCCCGCCACGCAAGCGACCTGGGAGCGCCTAAAGGACGAGATGCGCGACTGGCTGGCGCGCGCCTAGCGCTCAAGCTGGGCCAGCAGCTCCTCGACGACCTCGACGGCATCGCCGACAACCTTGTACTGGGCAGCACCAAAGATGGGGGCATCCGGGTCCTCGTTGACGGCGATAATGCACTCCGCCCCACCGATGCCGGCAAGATGCTGAATGGCGCCCGAAACACCGATACTCACGAGAAGCTTAGGCGCAACCGATACGCCCGTCTGGCCAATCTGATGGCGATACTCCAACCAGCCGGCCTCCACGACAGGTCGCGTGCAGCCAAGCTCGGCTCCCAGAGCCCCGGCGAGTTTTCGCATCAGCGGCAGGTTTTTCTTGGAACCAATGCCGCGACCCACCACGACCAGGCGCTCGGCATCGGCGATCGAAGCCTGCTGCCCCCACTCCTCGGCGGGAATCGAGATCTCGACACGAGCCTTGGTGTCTTCCGCAAGCGATACCCGGGTAATCGTGCCAGAGCGGCTGTAGTCAAACTCGGGCTCCCTGAAAGATGCCGGGCGCACCGTTGCCATCTGAGGACGGTGGTTCGGGGCAAATGATGGTGGCCATCAAGTTGCCGCCAAACGCCGGGCGCGTCTGCTGCAGCAGGCCCGTTTCCGCATCCATCGAAAGCACGGTGCAGTCGGCCGTAAGGCCCGTCTGCAGGCGTACGGCAACGCCAGGCGCCAGCTCGCGGCCAAAGGCGGTCGCACCGTACAGAATGGCCTCGGGCTTGCGCTCGGCTACCAAATCGCAGATGAGGCGAGCATAGACCTCCGCGTCGTTCTGACGCAGGCGCTCGTCACGGCAGACCAGGACCTCGTCTGCACCGGCGCAAACCAGATACTCCAGGTCCTTGAGCGAGCTCTCGGGGCTCATACCAGCCAATGCCACCAGACGGCAACCACGGACATCGGCAAGCTCGCGGCCTGCTCATGAGCTCATAGGCAACGGGAGTCACCGGTATCGCTGCTCGTCGGTCTGCACGAATACCCAAATGTCTCGATATGCGTCAAGGTCTACCGCGCCGGCGGCCTCGTCGCGCTCGATCGAGATGGCGTTGACGGGGCAGGCGTCGACGCACCCGCCGCATAGGATGCAGCCGTCGGTTACGCGGGCGCAACGGTTGGGCCGCTCGCCTTCCACTACGATGCCGCCCGAGGCACAGGCGCGAACGCAGCGACCGCAGCCGATACAGGCTTCGCTATCGATAATCAGTCCGCTCATCTATGCCATCCCCTCGATAATCTTGGCAAGTTTCGCCGCCTGCTCGGACGCCGTTCCGTCAACGGCCTCGCACGTTTGGTCGCGGTCGGGCACAAACGATCGCACGACCTGTGTCGGTGAGCCGGCAAGGCCGCAGCGCGCGGGGTCGGCGTTCACGTCGGCAGCGTTGACCACGAGCACGTCCGCCTCCTCGGCTGCACGAATACCGGCAATGCTCGGCATGCGCAGTTGGCCAATCTCCTTGGCGGTCGTCATCGCACACGGCATCTCAAGATAGACCGTCTCCTCGCCGGCATCGCAGCCGTGAATAAGCGCCAGTGAACCACAGGTCGTAAAGCCCGCGCTCTGCACGCAGCTCACGTCGGTCACGCAGGGAATCTCAAAGGCACCGGCAAGCTCGGGACCAATCTGGGCTGTATCGCCGTCCACCGCCATCTTGCCGCAGATGAGCAGGTCGAAGTCCTCGTCGAGCGCCTCGATGCCGCACTTGAGGGCATAGGTGGTTGCCAGGGTATCGGCACCTGCAAAGGCGCGATCGGTCAGCAGCAGTGCGTCATCGGCGCCTCGGGCGATGCAGTCGCGCAATAGCGATTCGGTCGCGGGGATGCCCATCGACACCACCGTTACGCGCACGTCCATGCCAAAGCCGATAAAGTCGTCCTTCAGCGCCAGCGCGCATTCCAAAGCGCTCGCGTCAAAGGGATTAATGACCGCCTGCTTGCCATCGCGCACGATGGTATTGGTCTTGGGGTCCATCTTGACCTCGGTGCTGCCCGGCACCGCCTTGACGCACACCACCATATGGAAATCGCTCATCTGCACGCGCCCCCTTTCTGGACGAGCTCATCCAAGAGCTTCTCCGAAAACAGGTTGCCGCGACCCATCTGCCCGGCAGGATCGAGCTGGAGCTTGAGCCGCGCCGACTCGACCATGGCCTCGTGACCGTACATCGTCTCCAAGAAGCCCGCCTTGATCTTGCCGACGCCGTGTTCGGCGGAGACGGCACCGCCCATGGCCGTGACCTCGGAAGCCCACTGAGCAAAGAGTTCTCCGCCGCGTCGGTAATCCTGCATATCGCGCGGCAGAATGTTCACATGCAGATGGTTGTTACCGATGTGCCCCCAGGCGGCAGATTCAAGCCCACTTTCGGCCAACGTGCGGCGATAAAGGGCGATGACATCGGCCAAGCGTGCGTTGGGCACCGACATGTCCGAGCCCAGTTTGGTGATGGTGGGATCCGTGTGGCGACGCTCGTCGATGAGCATGTTGACGCTCTCGGGCACCGCATGGCGGAAGAATCGCTGGCACTCGCGATCGACCTCGGTACGCGCGACCCATGTCGCATCGTCGCTACCGCCCGCAAGCTCTAGTACCCACCCCAAGTGATACAGCTCCTCTGTCGCCTGGGCTTCATCGTCGCAGTCGAGCTCCACGTAAACACAGACCTTGGCGTCTTTGTCGAGCGCCGGCAGCGAGGCGAACGCGGTCGACTGCTCGCGCTGACGACGTAGGATATCCAGGGCTCCCGCATCGAAATATTCGATGGCGGCCGCGTGGGATAGGACAGGACGCACAGAATCGGTGAAGGACACGGCCTTGTCTTCGCTGTCAAAGAAGCAGCTCACGCCCCAAAACGACCGCAGGCGCCGACTGCAGGGCGATCTCGAGCTCGGTGATGACGCCGAGTGTGCCACACGCACCGATAAACAGATCGATGGCATCCATATCGTCAGCGACGAAATAGCCCGAAGCATTTTTGGTCTTGGGCATGGTGTAATCGGGAAGGTCGAGCTCGAGCGTACGGCCCTGCACCGTGACGAGCGAAAGGCAACGACCCCGTGCAAAAACCTCGCCACGGTGAAGCTCGAGCAGGTCGCCATCGGTCAGCGCGACATGAAGGCCCGTGACGTGAGGGCGCATGGGGCCGTAAGCGTAGCTACGGGCGCCGGAAGCGTTGCATGCCGCCATGCCGCCCAGACAGGCAGATGCCTCGGTGGGATCGGTGGGAAAGAACTGCTCGGGAGCTGTCTGGAACTCCTCATAGGCCTCAAGCGATGCCTGGTCCCAGCCGGCAGTCGGCAGCACTTTCTTGCCCAGTTGCTTGCGCAGCTCGGACAGCACGACGCCGGGCGCCACACGCAAAAGAAAGCGGCCCTGCCCATCGCGGCGAATGCCTAGGTAGCGATTCATGCGGGAAGTATTGAGAATGTGACCGCCATGAGGCACGGCGCCGGCGGCAAGACCGGTCCGGGCACCCTGAACCGTCACCGGGACACGCTCGACATGGAGCTTTTTCAAAATGGCGCGGACCTCGTCCTCCGTTGTCGGAAACGAGATGCTCGAGGCCTCGCCCGATGCGCGAGACTCACGCGACCATACTCTTCGAACTCGTCGGTGAAGGGTTTGATGGTTGCAGACACGCGAACTCCCCCTTTATCTAACTACAGTGTTTGCAGGGAGATGTTACCGCATCGTTTCGTCGACGTGTTCGAGACCGTCTCCATAATTGGCGATTTTTACGTTCGTGCAATTCGGCGAGCGGCAAGGTTTCCTCGGCAGACGATGCTTTTGACACATGTCGCCTTACCGCCAGCGACCACGCAATTGTCGCTCGAAAATAGTTGAAGTAATTTTTACCATCTTTTACCTGCGGAGATGTCAATCCGTCAAGCATTTGGTCAGAAATTGGTCAAGTAGTGACTGATACGGTCGGCATCGACAGCCAAAACCAATGGAAGTTTTGGCCCCAGAAGCAGGGAGGTTCCCATGGCATATTACTGGCCCCAGTACGGCGTCGCCATCGAGGTCGACGACGATCCCTATCTCCTGCCTTTCGACGAAGAGGCGTTCCCCGATACGGCGGTCTACCACGTCACCACCGATGTTATCTGCGACCCCGAGTCGTTCTCGGCGCTCGCCCACCACATCGCGCGTATCCACAACATCGAGCTCCCTCACGACTTCGACGAGCTCATCTACTCGCGCCGCCTGATGCTTCACATGCTCTTTGGAGCGGACCCGTCCACGTTCGCACGTGTCTACACCACCAAGGACGCCGCATGAGTGCAAAGAAGCCGCCCCGCCTTGCAGGGCTGGGGCATCGCAAGAAACTCGTCGTTGTCTGCCTGGCTATCGTCTGCGCCCTCATCGCCGTAGGGCTATACGCCTGGCAGTCGCAGCCCGTGCCCGAAGCGGGCGCCTCGGTCACGACGGCAGAGGGTAAATCGCGCCAAGAAATTCAGGATGAGCTCGACGCCATCGTCCGCGACAACATGATGACGATCTCGGTCGCGCCGGTCGCACAGTTGCAGGAAGGCGGCAAGTTGCGTGTCAACGTGCAAAACGTCCAAGACAACAAGTTTCCCCAGCGCTTCCGCGTGATTCAAAACGACGAGACCATCTATGAGTCCGGTGTGGTCGAAGCCGGCAAGACGGTTGAGACCTGCCCCGCCGGCGATATCCAAGAAGGCGAGGCATATATCGAGATTCAGGCACTCGATGCCAAGACCTACGACACTCACGGCAATCCGACGCGCGTCAAAGTGCGAGTGGCCCAGGCAGAAGGCTAGTGGCCTACGCGCTCGCAGGGGCCACAACCCTGTCCCCATTCGTCCAACCATCACGGAAACAGTCCGTGACGAGCAGAAAGGATCGATTATGAACACACCCATGAACCTGAGCGGAGCCAGGGCACTCGCCGTGGGCGCAGGGCTTACGCTCGCACTTGCGATGGGCGCCGCGCCAACGGCGGCCATGGCAGAGGTGCGCGTTGGAACCACCGATGTGACGGTAAAGGCCGACATTAGCAATGTTTCGTTTAAGGCGCCAACGGTCATCCCCTTTGCCGCCAACGCCGACGGAACGCTTGTAGGACCCTCCGACAAGACGATTACCATCGACAACCTCTCGGCATATGGCATCCACGTCACCAACATGAAGGTCACGGCCAAGAACGACTGGACAATCGTTGCAGACGCAAAGACGGGCTCGGCCCAGAACTCCATCGATTTTAAGGTTGGCCCCGATAAGGCAGAAAAGGATGCCAGCTCGGCGACTCAGACTACGGGCCTCGATCTTTCCAAAGACGCAAGCTTCGACATGAAGTACCAGGGCATTGCCGACGGAACGGACAAAATCAAGCTCAATGTGAGTGGCCACGTCGCCCGCGTCACGCGTGACATCTACCACGCCACCGGTACGGGAGATCAAGTGGCAAGCATCACCTGGACGGTCGAGCCCGGTGCGCACGCCACGTCCTAAGGCGATCGCACTGGCCGCCATCGTCGGCATCTTGGCGTCCGCACCTGCCATGGCCTTTGCTCAACAAGAGCAAGCGCAGGCGGCCACAGAAGTGACCGTCGACCTTTCGGGCCTTGATCGCGGCAGCCGTAACGAGCCGCTCGCTCAGACGAGCGACACCCGGCAACTCATTGCGGTAGGCGTCGCAACGGCGGGAGCAGGGCTGACGTGCCTTGGCCTGCACATCAGACGCAACCAATAGCCAAGCACAACCGGAGTACGCGGAATAGATAGGAGAACCATGGCACCCAAAAACCTTTTGCCCGTCGCCGCGCTCTGCAGTGCACTGGCGAGCGGTATGCCTCTCGCCGCTTGGGCGACGCCCGCCACGGCAAACTCCTTACCGCAAGCTCTAAACCCCGTGGCGAATTCGTCGGGTATCGTCGCCTGCCAACGTTTTTCGCTCGCACACGCCACGGTCCGAACCTCGGGATGCCTTCACCGCAATACGGTTGACTCGATAGTCGTGGATATCAAGCGACCGGACAAGGAGAACGGCCCCCAGACAGGTTGCGCCATCTGCACATGGAAATCGGCTGCAGTCGACGCCGATGGCGACCCATGCGACCTAGAGCTGCGCATCGATATTGACTCGGTCGATGACTCGGCGAACGGGGCGAAGGTCGTCTTCGACAGCGCGGCCTATGAAGAAGAAGGGGGTGTATGCCTGGGCTGCGTTCCCTCGAATGTCGATGGCGCGCAGCCCATCATCTCCTTTACGGCATCGCTGCGACTGACCAAGGCAGACACCGAAGCCATCGCAACGGGAGATGCGCCTTTGCTGTTCTACGCTGGCGGCGCGGACGACCAAGAGGCTCAAAGCAATAGACAGAAGGGCTCGCTTAGCCTCACGCGCGGATCAGAACCCGCCCCCATCAATATCGATACCCAGGCGCAGGGCGTGCAGCGCATTCTCGCCGATCCGGCGCTGCTCCAAATGACATGGCACGGAGTGGGGTCCGTCGGGATTGCTGCTCCTATATCGAGCGATAATGACAAATCCCCCAAAGACGAGGTCGCAGACGCACCGCCACATGTTGACGATGCAGACGATGCATCGTCAGAAGACAACGCTGCGGCTCCTCTCGAGAAGCCAGGCGGCACCGCCACCGAACTAGGCGGTCCCCAACCGAAAGACGGCCTGGAATTTACCGCTCCCCCAGATGTCGACGAAGGCAACTGTTGCATGATGGTCGCGCTCGACCACACGGAAACCGTCGATGCCACAAGCATTGAGCCAGTCGCTGTCAATGCGCCCCGCCGCAAAAATATCCTCATCGCATTCCCCAATACCGTCGAGCTCGTCTTTTTGCCTTCGGGTGAAGTCATCGCGCCTACGGCACTTACAGCAATGGGAGCAAGGAGCGCATCGAACGATATCCAAGCCATCTCGGCACTTGATGCCACAACGACCGCCAAGTTGCACCTTTATTCCGTTGCAGCAGACGGAACGCGAACCGAAGAATTCGATGGAACCAAGCTTTTGGTTCCGCGTCGCATCGGTATCCAAGAAGACTTCCCCTATCAAATGGAACTTGAAGGGTTCGATCGTGCACGAGATGCCGACATCATTGCCGCAGCCATCGAATCCCCGCAGCACCTCATGACGCTGCGCTTCGACTTTAGCCCCGTCCTATCCTAGACCGCTAACCGCCGCTTGGCTCGGATACTGAGCGCTCCCCTCCCCGTTCTGCTACGATTGCCGCGTTGGCATCAATTACAGGAGGGCTCATGCCGGGTTTAGGAACGATCATCAACGTCGCGCTTTTGATCGCGGGCGGTCTGCTGGGCCTCATGGGTGGGCGCTTCATTACGCCCCGCATCCAAGACACGCTCATGAAAGCATCGGGGCTGTGCGTCCTGTTTATCGGCCTGGGCGGCACCATGCAAAAGATGCTCGTTATCGATGGAGAGACGTTGGCGACCACCGGCACCACCATGCTTATCGTCTCATTTGCCCTCGGTTCGCTCATCGGCGAGGCCATCAACCTGGAGGCCGCCATCGAGAACCTCGGCGAATGGCTCAAGCGCAAAACCGGCAGCGAAGGCGACAACGAGTTCACCAACGCCTTTGTCTCGGCATCGCTCACCGTGTGTATCGGCGCCATGGCCATCGTAGGATCGATTCAGGACGGTCTGCTCGGCGACTGGTCCACACTTGCCCTGAAGGGCGCGCTGGACTGCATCATCGTCTGCACCATGACGGCCTCGCTTGGCCGCGGCTGCATCTTCTCGGCCCTGCCCGTTGCCGTATTCCAGGGCACGATCACGCTTTTTGCCGGCGCACTCTCCCCCATCATGACCACCGCAGCCCTCGACAGCCTTTCGCTTGTGGGCTCCATGCTCATCTTCTGTGTTGGCGTTAACCTTATTCGACCTCAGACCTTCCGCACGGCCAACATGCTCCCCTCCGTCGTCGTGGCGGTCATCTACGCCCTCTTGTTCTAAATCTATCTACATAGCGGTATCTCGAACACCTGTTTGATACTGTGCTATGATATGGGGTCACCGAAGCTGCGTTAGGAGAGGAGAAGCGGTGGCCGACCAGGACATCAAGATGCTCATCGAGCGCATCATGGCCGAGGCCCGGACCCATCAGTCCGCCCGCTTCTCAAACGAAATCTATGCTGACGAGCCGATTCTCAAGACCGGTCGTCAGATGCAGAACTCCCTCCCCGACCAGTACCGCAAGATGCGCGAGATATCACGCTGGCAAGAGGATCCCAAAGGCGGCGCGGGACGTTGGCTATCGGAGGCGGAGCTCTTTTACCGCCAAGGCCTGCTGATGGCCGACTTCGAGGACGATTGCCCCTACAACGGCACCTTTAAGTCGTACTTTCCCACCTACAATGCCATGAGCGATCGACAGTTGCGCGGCTACTTTACCTGGCGTGCCCAAGTGCGCCGCGGCAATATCGAGGAGACATCGACCTCGTTTGCTTTTCTGTATCTCTACGAATTGATCTGCGGCATTGGCGTCGACAACCCGCGTGACGGCTATGACAAGATAAAGGCATTTTGGGATGCCTATCGCGCCTTTGAACCCGGCATCGACCGGTTCGCACGCGTGTGGCTGCAGGACTACGCCGTGTTCCACGAGCTCGACCCCAAGCTGCTTCGCGACTCTAAAACCGTCGTATTCGACAACGCCCTCATCGAGCTGCGCCGTGCGGCGCGAGACCTTGTACCCGCGCCGGCGCCGTCGGACCTGCCGCCTGCGCGTCGTAAGACCTCCGAGCCGACGCTTCCCCTTCCGCCCGATGAGGCGCATGAGGAGCGGCTCATGGCTGCCATCGACGCACTCTCGACGTACAACCTGAATAACTCACGGCTCGACCGTTCCCACCATCGCGACCTGCGCCACGTGGCATGCGCCGTGTATGTCCGTATGGCGCGCTACTATGACACGCACCGAAAGACTGGCATCGTAGCGAGCTTGTTTGGGGAGGAGACGGCCATGCCCTACACCATGTTTGCCTCGGCCGTGTTCTTTGCGCCCGAGCGCCACGAGGACTGCGAATATCGCCTAGACCCCATTCACATCTACCGCTGCCAAAATGGCTTTTGGGAATGCATGCGGATTCACGGCAGCAGGCAAAAGAGCAGCAAGCTCGGCGAGATGATGCGCGCTTGTGATCAGCGCCTGCGCTTGGCACTGGATCCCGGCCATCCCCTTAAGGAAGAAAAGGTTCCCAAATATCTGGCTAAGATTATCGATGACGAGATCACGGCATGGCTTTCATGGGATGCCGCGCATCAGCCCGTCAAGATCGATATCGACCTGAGCCAGCTGGGGCACATTCGGAGCGCCGCCGCACAAACGCGCGAGGCGCTTTTGATCGACGAGGAGCGCGAGGACGACGCGCTTGCGGATGTCGACGCGGCAGTTGCCGAACGACGGGAAGCCGAGCCCGTGGCCGACACGATCGCCGAGCCGGTCGCGACGACCATGCAGCAGGACGAGGCTAGCGAGCCGACCATCTCCACCGAGCAGTTTGGCGTCGTAGCCCCGCTCCTCGCACCAGCGCCCACGCCCGCCGACACTGCGTCCGCACTCGATCCCGCCGCAGACGCCTTTCTTCGAGCACTCCTCGAGCAAAACGCAGCGCAGACGGCATCGGCGGTGGCAAAGTCGGGCAAGAGTGAAGACATGCTCGTCGACAGCATCAACGAAGCGCTCTTTGACCTGGTGGGCGACACCGTTATTGAATTTGGCCCAGAAGGACCGCAAATTATCGAGGACTACGAAGCAGACGTGAGAGGATACCTAGACCATGAGTGATACCGCACCCGCGGCACCCCGCGTGCCCAAGCGCGTTGCCGCCGTCATTCTCAACTCGCTCAAGGGCGGCGTTGTCCCGCGCATTGGCCTTCCCTATATCACCGTGGGGCGAGAGGTCGAGATCCGTGCTCTGCTCACCGACCTGAGCCTCATCGCCGATGGCGGCGCAAGCTTCCGTTTCCTAGTCGGTCGCTACGGCGCCGGCAAGAGCTTTTTGCTCCAGACCATCCGAACGCATGCCATGGGCGAGGGCTTCGTGGTCGCCGATGCCGACCTTTCCCCTGAGCGCCGCCTACAGGGCGGCCAGGGCCAGGGCCTCGCCACCTATCGCGAGCTCATCCGCAACATATCGACCAAGACGCGCCCCGAGGGCGGCGCGCTCAACCTTATCCTGGATCGCTGGGTCGCCTCGTGTGCCGACGCCGACGAGTCTGCCGTTAATGCCCAACTCGCTCCACTCGAAGAGATGGTCCACGGCTTCGACTTCGTCCGCATGCTCCGCCGTTATCGCGCGGCCGTATCCGAGGGCGACGAAGACGCCATGAGCCGCGTAACCAAATGGATCCGCGGCGAGTACCGCACCAAGAGCGAGGCGCGCGCCGAGTTAGGCTCCTCGACCATCATCAGCGACGACGACTGGTACGACTACGTCAAGCTCATTGCGCGCTTTTTGGTCTGCAGCGGCTACAAGGGCATGCTGGTGCTCATCGACGAGCTCGTGAATCTGTACAAGATTCCCAACGCCATCACGCGCCAATACAACTACGAGAAGATCCTGACCATGTACAACGACACGCTCCAGGGCAAGGCGCAGTACCTGGGCATGATCATGGGCGGCACGCCAACCTCCATCGAAGACCGCCGCCGTGGCGTGTTCTCCTACGAGGCCCTTCGGAGCCGTCTCGCTCAGGGCCGTTTTGCGCGCGATGATCTCAAAGACATGCTCGCGCCCATCATCCGCCTGCAGCCGCTCACCTACGAGGAGCTGCTGGTGCTCATCGAAAAACTCATGCAGATCCATGCCGGCTACTTTGGCTGGACGCCCACGCTTACCGAGAACGACTTGGTGGACTTTCTCAAGATCGAGTTCGGCCGCGTGGGAGCCGATACGCATTTGACGCCGCGTGAGGTCATCCGTGACTTTATCGAGCTGCTCGATATCCTGTGTCAAAACCCCGATGCTAACGTGGCCGAGTTGCTGCAAAGCGTCGGCGGCGACGCGCTGGCGCCGGCAGCCGCAACAGACGACACCGGCACCGCAGACGACGACCGCAACTTCGCCGAATTCACCATCTAACCTGCCAAAAAGGGACAGGTTTATTTTGGTAGGTTTTATCTGGTCAAACGCCGATGTCGCAAGATATCGCGCCGTTGCCCGTTGCGTTGATCGGCCCGTTGATGAGAGGAGGTCCCATGAACGCTTTTGACCGATATGCCCCGTTTATCCAGGATTTCATTTACTCCCACGATTGGGAGAGCCTGCGCTCCATTCAGGTTGCGGCGGCAGATGCCATCTTTAACACACAAGACAATGTGCTCCTAACGGCATCCACAGCTTCCGGCAAAACCGAAGCGGCCTTCTTTCCCATCCTGACCGAGTTTTGGGAAAACCCGCCCGCGAGCGTGGGCGCCCTCTACATTGGCCCGCTCAAAGCGCTCATCAACGACCAATTCGTCCGCCTCAACGACCTCTGCGAAGAGGCCGACATCCCCGTCTGGCACTGGCACGGCGATGTCTCGCAGTCGCACAAGGCCAAGCTCATCAAAAAGCCGAGCGGCATCTTGCAGATAACCCCCGAATCACTCGAAACACTCCTAATCCATAAGCACATGGCGATCCCGCGCATGTTTTGCGACCTGCGCTACGTGGTCATCGACGAGGTCCACTCGCTCATGCGCGGCGACCGCGGCGGGCAGACGCTCTGCCTTATCGAGCGTCTTTCGCGCATGGCGGGCGTGCGGCCCCGGCGCATCGGCCTTTCGGCCACCATCGGGGACCCGGAACGCACGGGCGCCTTCCTGTCGCAGGGGACGGGACGCGACTGCGTCATCCCCCGCTTTGAGGAGCCACGCCGCGTGTGGCGTATCTCCATGGAGCACTTCTACAACTCGGGTCCCCAGGCTCAGCAGCGAGGATTCACGAGCACGGGTACGCAGGAAGCTGAGGTGCTCGCATGCGAGCGCATTGAGGCGGCACCACCCACGGCGCTGCCAGCCGGCACCCAAGACATGCGCCATAGCGGACAACTCACACAGGAGGAACGCCGCCAACGCCGCGAGCGGGCACGGGGCAAGGCCGCCCCCAAGGACCGTCACGCCTCCTCGGCCCCCGAGGGAGAAGTCGACATCCCGCGAGCGACCGAACAGGCGCTGCTCAGCCCCACCGACACCGCACCCGACAACGCCGACCCCGGCATGGGCTACATCTTTGAACATACCCGCGGCCGCAAGTGCCTGGTCTTTGCCAACTCGCGCGAGGAGGCAGAGGCCGTGTGCTCCATGTTGCGCAGCTACTGTGAAAGCCGGCACGAGCCCGACCGTTTCCTCATCCATCACGGTAATCTTTCGGCATCGTTGCGCGAGACGGCAGAAGAGCTTATGCGCGACGAGGAACAGGCACAGACGACCGTCACCACCTCCACGTTGGAGCTCGGCATTGATATCGGCCGTCTGGAGCGCGCGTTCCAGATCGATGCACCGTTTACCGTCAGCTCCTTTTTGCAGCGCATGGGGCGCACAGGCCGCCGCGATCTTCCGCCCGAGATGTGGTTTGTCATGCGCGAAGAGGAGCCCGAGCCGCGCACGATGATGCCCGAGACCATTCCGTGGAAGCTCCTGCAAGGCATCGCGCTTGTACAACTCTATCGCGAGGAAAAATGGGTTGAGCCGCCCGAGCTCGATCGGCTCCCCTACAGCCTGCTCTATCACCAGACCATGTCGACGCTTGCCAGCACCGGCGAGCTCACACCGGCCGAACTTGCCCAGCGCGTGCTCACGCTCAGTTATTTCCATCGCGTCTCGACCGATGACTATCGCGTGTTGCTGCGCCACCTCATCAAGATCGACCATATCCAGGCCACCGAAGGCGGTGGGCTCATCGTGGGCCTCGCGGGCGAGCGCATCATCAACAACTTTAAGTTCTACGCTGTATTCCAGGAAAACGAGGAGTTTACCGTTCGTAGCGAATCGGCCGAACTGGGCACGATTGTCAACCCGCCACCACCTGGCGAGCGCATCGCCATCGCGGGCCATTGCTGGATCGTCGAGGAAGTGGACTGGAAGCGTCATACCGTCTTTGCCACGCAGGTCAAGGGCCGGGTGCCGGCCTACTTTGGCGACTGCCCCGGTGACATCAATACACACGTACTCGAGCGCATGCGAAAGGCGCTCAACGAGCACGCGGCATATCCGTACCTCATGGGCAACGCACGGGCACGCCTTGCACAGGCTCGTCATACCGCCGAGATTTCGGGCGCGGGAACTAAACCGCTTATCAACCTGGGCGGCGACACCTGGGTACTCTTCCCCTGGCTGGGCAGCTACGCCTTTCTGGCGCTCGAACGTATGCTCAAGATTAAATGCGCCACGGAGCTTGGCCTTCGCGGACTCGACCCATCACGCCCGTACTTTATGCAGTTTAAGATGAAGGCCGACGAGGAGACGTTCTTTGAGGTGCTCGCCGCCGAGGCCGAGAAGGACTTCGATCCCATCGAGCTCGTCTATCCCGACGAGGTGCCTTATTTTGACCGCTACGACGAGTTTGTTCCCGAAGAGCTCGTGCGCAAGGGCTTTGCCGAAGGCGTGCTCGACATCGAGGGTATGAAGCAGCGTGTCCGCAGCTGGCACGACCACGCCTAAGAGCCCGTCTTTTTGGGACGGAGAGACTTACTTGTCGTGAAGGACGGTGCCGAGGAAGTCGGCGTCGAAGGGCACGGCTTCGGCAAAGGCATAATCGCCGTCACTGGCGACGAGCAGGTAGTTTTCCTCGCCGCCGAACTCCGCGTCGCCGCATGGGACCACCAGGCGTGGGCGAATACCTCGAGTGCCGCGGCAACGCAATCGCGCAGGAACGTCACGTCGCTCCCCCTGTTCGCACTCACGATATTGGCAACATAGATGCCCCCGGGGTTCAGGCTGCCTCGCACCAAACGCAATGCCTCAACCGTCGCCAGCTCGCGTACGGGCTCGGCACCGCCAAAGCAATCGCTCACGACCACGTCGTAGCGACGATGACCCACGCTCGTCACGCCCAGATACGAGCGAGCCTCAGCGGTAATCACTCGCAGGCGATCGCCCACCGTGCGCTCCAGCTCGTCCAGGTAGAACCAACGGCGCGCCAGGCGCGTAATCTCGGCATCGTACTCAATGACGTCCATGCGCAAGCTCTCGTGCGACATCAGTGCAAACTTGGGATAGGCAAACCCGCCGCCGCCCAGCATGAGCATACGGTCGATACCATGCCCGTAAGCATCACGCATTGCGTCCTCAGCCTCAAACACGTCGTCAAACGCGCGATAGTACGCAAAGACGGGCTCCGCCCAACGCTCGCCAACGTAGCTTGCGCTTTGGTAAACGCCGCCTTGCACCAATACACGGACTTCGTCGCCTCCCTCATCGTGCACGCGTTTCACACGCGCCAACCCATGGCGGGTTCGCGCAACCTGCAGACAGGCAGCACGGACAGCGACAGCGGCCGCGCCAAGCGCCGCGGCCCCCAGAGCAACGCCGGCAACGACGCCGGCAGAAACACTTGGCTTGTTCATCTAGAGCTCCTTTTGCAGATAAAGGCCATGGTCATAAAATCCAAGATGACGATAGTACTCACGTGTGCCAATCGCGCTAATCACGTTGATACGCGCATAACCCGCATCCCGGGCAATCTCGCACGCACGTTCTACGAGCAAACGCCCTAACCCGTGATGCTGCGCCGCCTGGCCTTGATCGCCCACGCGCGCCGCCATGCCATACACGTGAACCTCGCGAATCATCGCCTCGTCCGACACCGTCGGCAACTCGTCCGCATGCGCGGCAACAAACGCGCGGTCGGGCAGCGACAGGCGCAAAAAGCCCGCGATTTTGCCCTGCGGTGTCACCCACTGCAAAAAGCGCTCGTGCGTCACCGGCGTCTCGTACGCCACTTCCTCGTCAAGGGTCAACTCGTCCAGGTCGGCACCCGCCGTGCTGATCTCGCGATAGCGAATCTCACGCACCGTCGCACCGTCACCCCAAGCAGCCAAGCGGTTCTCAACGAGCTGGCGCAGGTTGGGTTTCTTGTTGCCCACCATGATGTCATCGGAGCTAAAGTCGCGGATCATGCGGCTGATGCGGCAGAACGCCGGCGTCACCACGATGTCGTCGGCCAGCACATCGAGCAGCTCTTCCTCGGTATAGGGGCGCCACTCGCCACGCTCGTAACAGCCCACCAGACGCGAGCCCTCGATGAGCGCGCACGGGTAGACCTGACCTCGTCGGGCATAAAGGCGCCCTCGGTCATAAAGCGCTCGTAGTCGCACTTGTCCCCATCAGGCGTGGCGCCCAGCAAGTTGAGCATAAAGTGCGCGTGGATCTTAAAGCCAAACAGGCGCGCGAGCGAAAACGCCCGCTCGATCTGCGCCACCGAAATGCGGCGCTCGTTGATATCGAGTAGATGCTGGTCAAGACTCTGAATACCCATCTGAATCTTGGTGCAACCCAGGCGGCGGATGAGCGTGAGGGCCTGCGGCGTTACGGCATCGGGGCGCGTCTCGACTAACGAGCCCCACCACGCGATGCTTCGCCGTCTCGTGATGCGCTGCTGACGCTCAAGCTCCTCCATCGTTGCCGTCTGCCACTCGGCAGCCTCGCCCCATGGCGTACCGGGGCCGTACAGAC
>ENA-OQDC01000941-OQDC01000941.1-human-gut-metagenome-genome-assembly--contig:-NODE-941-length-17073-cov-4.341497_pt1 | contig 17073 bp, 17 predicted proteins | sample MGYA00242770_ERZ504601 | MGnify/ENA primary metagenome ERZ504601 (study PRJEB26092, sample SAMD00036305) | human gut metagenome | host: Homo sapiens | study: EMG produced TPA metagenomics assembly of...
CGACCTTGCCGTAAAGCGGGTGGGTCGAACGCTGCTCGAGCTCGACGGAAATCGTCTTGTCCATCTTATCGGACACGACGTAACCGCGACGAACCTTGCGGAAGTTACGCTCTTCAGCCATAATCACTTCTCCTTGGATTCGGTAGCGGCCGGCTCCTGGCTGATGCCAAGCTCACGCTCGCGAAGCACGGTGTACATGCGGGCGATATCGCTCTTGACAGCCTTGAGACGGGCGGTGTTCTCGAGCTGACCGGTGGCGTGCTGGAAGCGCAGGTTGAACAGCTCTTCCTTGGACTTCTTCAAGAAGCCTTCGATTTCCGCGTTGGTCTTCTCGTTGAGATTCTTGATGGAGTAATCAGCGGTACCGACTGCCATCAGATATCACCACCTTCACGTGCGATAATGCGGCACTTCATCGGGAGCTTGTCGATAGCGCGGCGGAGGGCTTCCTTAGCGACGTCCTCGGACACACCACCGATTTCGAACATCACGCGACCAGGGCGCACGTTCGCAATCCAGAACTCCGGGGCACCCTTACCGGAACCCATTCGGGCACCGAGCGGGTGCTTGGTCAGCGGACGATCCGGGAAGATCGTGATCCACACGCGGCCACCACGCTTGATGTAGCGGGTCATGGCGATACGCGCGGCTTCGATCTGACGGTTGGTCACGTAGGCCGGGGCGAGGGACTGGATGGCGAAATCACCGAAGTTGATCTCGTTGCCGCCCTTGGACATGCCAGAACGCACAGGGCGGTGCTGCTTGCGGTACTTAGTCCTCTTGGGGATAAGCATTCTTGCTCACTCCTTCGTTTCTGCAGCCGGAGCGGCCTCGGCGGGAGCCTCAGCCTTGGGGGCTTCGGCGGCCTGCGGGGCGGCGGAACGGTTGCCACGGCGCGGGCGGCGATCGCCACCACGACGGCCCGGACGGTTGTTCTGCTGAGCCTGCTGCTCTTCGAACTCGGATTCGGTCATGTCGCCCTTGTAGATCCAGACCTTCACGCCGATACGGCCGTAAGTGGTCTTGGCCTCGAAGAAGCCGTAATCGATGAGGGCGCGGAGGGTCTGCAGCGGAACGCGACCCTCGCGATAGAACTCGGAACGGCTCATTTCCGCACCGCCGAGGCGGCCGGAGAGCTTGATGCGGATACCCTTGGCACCGGCGCGCATGGCGTCCTGCTGGGCCTTACGCATGGCACGACGGAAGGTGACGCGGTTGGTCAGCTGCTCAGCGATGCCCTGAGCGACGAGCTGGGCGTCCAGCGCGGCGTTCTTGACTTCGAAGATGTTGAGCTGGACCTGCTTGCCGGTGAGCTTCTCGAGCTTGGCGCGGACGCGCTCAGCCTCGGCGCCACGACGACCGATCACGATGCCCGGACGGGCGGTGTGAATGTCGACGCGAACGCGGTCGCGGGTGCGCTCGATGACGATGCGGGACACGCCAGCGCGCTCGAGGTCCTTGCTCATCTCCTTGCGGATCTGATCATCCTCAAGCACGAAGTCGCGGTAGCGTTCGCCGGCCTTGTTGGAGTCGGAGAACCACTTGGAGCGGTGGTTCTCAGTGATGCCCAGACGGTAGCCAAACGGATTGATCTTCTGACCCATCTTTAGCGGGCTCCTTCCTTGTTAGCCACGACGACCGTGATGTGGGAGGTGCGCTTGTTGATGCGAGCAGCGCGGCCCTGGGCACGAGCGCGGAAGCGCTTGAGGGTCACACCTTCGTCAACGTAGGTCTCCTTGATGTACAGGTCGTTCTCGCGGAACGGCTCGCCGGCCTTGTCGGCCTTCACACGAGCGTTGGCGATGGCGCTCTCCAGGGTCTTGCGGACCGGCAGGGCCGCAGCCTGAGGGGCGAACTTCAAAATGGTGACGGCTTCGGTCGCCTTCTTGCCTCGGATGAGGTCGACCATACGGCGAGCCTTGCGCGGCGTCACGCGGACGTGACGAGCGATTGCTTTAGCTTCCATGTTCTATTCCTTATCCTTAGCGACGGGCCTTCTTGTCGTCCTTCACATGACCCTTGAAGGTCTTCGTGGGGGCGAACTCACCCAGCTTGTGACCAACCATGGCCTCGGTGACGAACACCGGGACATGCTTGCGACCATCATGAACGGCGAAGGTGTGTCCGATGAAATCAGGGGTGATCATCGAACGACGGGACCACGTCTTGATGACGTTCTTGGTGCCCTTCTCGTTCTGCTCGTCGACTTTCTTCTGCAGGTGGGCGTCGACGAAGGGGCCCTTCTTGATGCTACGAGTCATCTTCTCGATACTCCCTTACTTGCGGTTCTTGCCGGACGGACGGCGACGAACAATCATCTTGTTCGAAGCCTTCTTCGGACGACGAGTACGAACCTCGCCCTTGCCCCACGGGGAGACCGGCGGCTTACCACCGCGGGTACGACCGCCGTGCGGGTGATCGACAGGGTTCATGGACTCACCACGGGTGATCGGACGGCGGCCGATCCAGCGGGCGCGGCCAGCCTTGCCGAGCTGAATGTTGGCGTGGTCCTCGTTGCCGACCTCGCCGACGGTAGCGCGGCAGCGCGCGTCGACGTTGCGGATTTCGCCGGACGGCATACGCAGCTGAGCGTAGGCGCCATCCTTGGCGACGAGCTGAACGGCAGCACCAGCGGAACGAGCGATCTTAGCGCCGCCCAGCGGGCGGAGCTCGATGGCATGGACCACGGTACCGGTCGGGATGTTCTTCAGCGGCAGGTTGTTGCCCGGCTTGATATCAGCCTGAGCGCCGGTCTCGATGACGTCGCCCTGCTTGATGCCCTTCGGCGCGATGATGTAGCGCTTCTCGCCATCTGCGAAGTGCAGGAGGGCGATACGGGCGGAGCGGTTCGGATCGTACTCGATCTCGGCAACCTTGGCGGGCACGCCGTCCTTGTCCCAACGCTTGAAATCGATGAGACGGTACTGACGCTTGTGACCGCCGCCGCGATGACGGGAGGTGATACGGCCGTAAGAGTTACGACCGCCGGTCTTGGACTTCTTGCGAACCAGCGACTTCTCAGGCGTAGAACGAGTCAGCTCGGAGAAATCCGAGACGGACGCGTTACGGCGGCCTGCAGTCGTCGGCTTATAAACGCGGATAGCCATAATCTAGTTCTTCCTTTAACTTTTCTCGGCTAGCCTTCAGTTACCGAAGATGTCGATCGTCTGGCCCTCGGCGACGGTCACGATCGCACGCTTCTGGGAAGCGCGCTGGCCGAAACCGGTGCGAGTGCGCTGCTTCTTGCCAGCGCGGTTGAGGGTGTTGACGTTCGTCACCTTGACATTGAAGATCTCTTCGATTGCCTGCTTGATCTGCACCTTGTTCGCATCCGGAGCCACCACGAAGGTGTACTGGCCACGGTCGGAAGCGGCGTAGCTCTTCTCGGAGACGACGGGCTTAAGAATCACGTCGTGAGCGGGCTTGTGAATAGCGACCATCTAAATCAGGCCTCCTTCGGCTCGGTCTTGGCAGCCACGAAAGCCTCGAAGGCTTCCTTGGTGAAGACCACGTACTGCGAGGTAATCACGTCGTACGTGTTGAGCTGATCGGCGAAGATCGGGTGAACGGTCGGGATGTTGCGCACGGAGAGCCACTCGTTGATGTTGTCGCGAGTGAAGACGACCGTGGTGAACTTGTCCGCGGTAATCGGGGCCAGAGCGGCGACAGCGGCCTTGGTGGACGGCTCGGTGATACCGAACTCCACCACGGCAACGCGACCGGCGTTGGCGCGATCGGACAGGGCGTAGCGCAGAGCTGCGGCCTTCATCTTCTTGGGGGTGCGCTGAGAGTAGTCACGCGGCTGCGGACCGAACACGGTGCCGCCGTGGTACCACTGCGGTGCACGGATGGAGCCCTGACGAGCACGACCGGTGCCCTTCTGCTTCCACGGCTTCTTGCCGCCGCCGGAAACCATGCCACGAGTCTTGGTGGCGTGGGTGCCCTGACGAGCAGCAGCGAGCTGAGCGGTGACAACCTGGTGGATCAGCGGGATGTGAGCCTGGACATCCTCGGCGGAAACGCCGAAGAGAGCCTCAGGAGCTTCAACGGTGCCGGTGGCCTGGCCCTTGGCGTCGGTGACGTTCAGAGTAACGTTTGCCATGGTTTATCAGGCTCCCTTCACAGCCGAGCGGACGAGAACGATGCCGCCCTTGGGGCCAGGAATGGCGCCCTTGATGGCGAGGATGCCGTTCTCGACATCAGCGGAGACGACGGTCAGGTTCTGGGTAGTGGCGGTCACATGACCCATGCGGCCGGCCATACGCTTGCCCTTGAGAATACGGCTCGGAGTGGCGCATGCGCCCACAGAACCGGGACGGCGCTCGTTCTTGTGAGAACCGTGAGTACGGCGGTAGGACTTGAAGCCCCAACGCTTGATGGTACCGGCGAAGCCCTTACCCTTGGTGGTGCCGGTCACGTCGACCTCAGCACCCTCTTCGAACAGGTCAGCGGCCAGTTCCTGGCCGGCCTCGAACTGATCGACGTCGTCGGTGCGCACCTCGACGAGGTGGCGACGCGGGGTGACACCGGCCTTAGCAAAGTGGCCAGCCAGCGGCTTGGTCACCTTGGTGGGATCGATGGCGCCGTAGCCGAGCTGGACAGCCTTGTAGCCGTCAGATTCCTCGGTCTTCACAGCGGTCACCACGTTGGTGGACACGTCGACAAGAGTGACGGGCACGAAGAAGCCGTTCTCGTCCCACACCTGGGACATGCCGAGCTTCTTGCCCAGCAGAGCCTTGCGATTAGACATAATGCTTCCTCCTCCCTTACAGCTTGATTTCGATGTTGACGTCCGCAGGCAGATCGATGTGCATCAGGGAGTCCACGGCCTTGGGGGTCGGGTCCACGATGTCGATGAGGCGCTTGTGAGTGCGCATCTCGAAATGCTCGCGAGAATCCTTGTACTTGTGAGGAGAACGGATAACACAGAAGACGTTCTTCTCGGTCGGCAGCGGAACGGGGCCAACAACAGTTGCGCCCGCGTTCGTCACCGTTTCGACGATCTTCTTCGCCGATTGGTCGATGACCTCGTGGTCATAGGACTTAAGCCTGATGCGGATTTTCTGTCCCGCCATTGCCGTCCGCCCTTTCTAGCGATGTTCGTTGTACTGTTTACCAACCTGCTTCTAGGGCACCGGCGCGCATGGCCTCCCTTGGACATACGTCCTCTGGCGGTCATCCGACATCAGTGCGCGGTTTCCGGCTGTCACTTCACTTGAAGTGGCTCCCGGCCCGCGCTCGCTTTTTTAATTCCAATTTGCGAGCCCAAATCAGGCAACTTGTTTATTCAAGCATTGAGGTGGGACAGTGGAGTTCGCGCGTGTCGCGCTCATGCCGTTCGTATTACCTCGCGGCATAGCCGCTCGGCGTCTGTTCGATTGTCGCAATGCAGGTCTCACATCTTTCTTATTGAGAACCATTCGCTGCGATATCATGACAGATATGACTTCCCGCCGCAAGACTCTTAAACGCGATTGGTTCGACAACCAACCTGGCGCATGGGTAATGGTTATGCTGCCCGCTGTGGCTGGCTTCTTTATCGGCGAGCCTAATCTTGATACGCTTTGGCTATTGGCGACGTGGGCCGTGTGCTATTGCGTGCAGTTCAGCGCCGCGCACTGGTTCAAAGCACACTTTTCACGCCGTTATCTGCCGCCGATGCTCACTTATGCCGTAGCGCTCATCGTCATCGGCTTGCCATTCCTGATTACGCATACCGGCATACTGCGTTGGGCTCCCTTATATATAGTGCTGGTTGCGCTGTCGATGCTGTCCTCGTGGCTGAGGAAGGAGCGCTCGCTGTGGGGCAATGCCGTGTCGGTGATTGCCGCGTCGGCCATGGCCACGGTGATCGCGTCGTTTGGCAGCACTGTTGAGACGGCATGTGTTATGCCCATCAACGCAGCACATGCCTCGTGCGCAGCCGCTGATGTCACCGCCGCACGCGCCGCGATTCGGAATATGCCAGATTTGAGCCAGATATTCGACCTTCACGCCTGGTGGCCCGCGGGTTCATTGCCCGTGAGCGGGCTGATTGCCACCGTGCTGTTTGCGCTGACGCAGTATGGGTCGGTTTTGGTGGTCAAAACCATGATCCGGGAACGCGGGAAGCGTTCGTACGTGGCGGCTTCGTGGGTATGGCATGTGGCGCTATTGCTGCTAGCCGCCGTGCCGGCTGGACGCAGCCCGTATCTGATTGCGATGACTGTGCTGCTGTTGGCCCGCGCCGTTGCGTTGCCGGTGGTTACACGGCGCACAACCTTGAAGCCCGTGGTGACCGGCATTACCGAGGCGTTTGCCAGCTTTATTGCTTTTGGCTGCATAATTGCGGCGATTTAGCGACGCTTCAGCGATTCCATGGGGAGGTAACCCACTCATGGGGCGGTAATTGACCCATGGGGCGGACGGTAAAATTTTACCTTCCGCAGAATAGAGCCGTTTTTGTACACCGCCCCATGGGGTTTTCACCAAGTTACCGCCCCATGAGTGGGTTACCGCCCCATGGAGGTACCTGCTGGCTGAGGGAGCGCCACATATGCAAAGGAGCCCGGCCCCTGTAATGGGGTCGGGCTCCTTGTGTCGCGCTATGCAGACACTAAGCTGCAACACCGCGGTTGGTGGCTACTGATGGTGCCACCAACCACAAACCGCCTGCAATCAACGCTCGGAGGCTTCCTCAGTAGCGGCCTCACCCTCGCGCTCGATGCGCAGCTTGTGGCCTTCCGCCTGGGAGACACCGTAGTAAGCACCGACGGCGATGTCCTTCATGTCGTTGATCAGCGGGATGCGCGGGTTGGCCGGGGTGCACTGGTCCTCGTAGGCGCGCATGCCGATCTGATCGAGCACGGACCAGAAGTAGTCCTCGTCCACACCGCAATCCTGGAAGCTCTTGTTCATGCCGAGCTTGTTGTCACGGTAGTCCTCGACGGCCTTCGCCAGGTTCTCCACGGCTTCGGCCGGGGTCTTGCCGGTGTCGATGCCGAGGTTGCGGGCGATATCCTGGTAGCGTTCCGGGGCGATGTACTTGTTGTACTTCGGCCAAGAAGTGGGCTCCTCAGGAATCTGGCCGTTGTAACGAATCACGTACGGCAGCAGGATGGAGTTGGTACGGCCGTGGGCGATGTGGCACAGGGCACCGATGGTGTGGGCCATGCCGTGGCACATGCCGAGGAACGCGGAGCCGAAAGCCATGCCGGCCATGGTGGCGGCGTTGTGCATCTTCTCCTGAGCGTTGGTCTTGGCCAGGCCGGGCTCGCCATTGACGGACTCAGCCAGGTTGTCCCAGATGAGCTTGGCCGCGTGCAGGGCCATGCCGTCGGTGAAGTCGTTCGCGTACACGGACACGTAGGCTTCCATCGAGTGGGTCAGGGCGTCGAAGCCGGCGTCGGAGGCCAGCTTGCGCGGCTGGGTGCGAGCCAGCACCGGATCCACGATGGCCACGGACGGGGTCAGCGCGTAGTCGGTGATCGGGTACTTGTAGCCGGTCTTGTGATCGGTGATCACGGCGAACGGGGTGACCTCGGAACCGGTGCCGGAGGAGGTCGGGATGCACACCAGCTTGGCCTTCTTGCCCAGCGGCGGGATCTTGAAGGCGCGCTTACGGATATCGAAGAACTTCTCGCGCACGTCGGAGAAGGCGATTTCCGGGTGCTCGTAGAGCAGCCACATAATCTTGGAGGCATCCATCGGGGAGCCGCCGCCAACCGCGATGATCGTGTCCGGCTCGAACTCCTCGCGCATCATCTCAGCGCCCTTTTCGACGGTCTCGACGGAGGGCTCCGGCTCGACGTAGTCGATGATGCGGAAGGTCACACGGTTAGAGCGGGCGCGCAGCTGGTCGATGATCTTGTCGACAATGCCGAGCTGCTCCATGACCTTATCGCACACGATGACGGCCTTTTCGATGCCGTACATGTCGCGCAGGTACTTGATGGCGTTCGGCTCGAAGTAGGTCTTGGCCGGAATCTTGAACCACTGCATGTTGTTGTTCCTCCGAGCAATGCGCTTGATGTTAACGAGATTCACGGCCTGCACGTTGCCGGACACCGAGTTGCCGCCGTAGGAGCCGCAGCCCAGGGTCAGGGACGGGGCGATGGCGTTGTAGATGTCGCCGATGCCGCCGAGGGAGGAAGGCTGGTTCCAGATGATGCGGCAGGCGTGCATACGGACGCCGTACTCACGCACGAGCTCCTGGTTGTTGGTGTGGATGGCGGCGGTGTGGCCGGCACCCAGCTTGAGCATCTTCTCGCACATCTCGAAGGCCTGCTCCTTGTTGTCGGCCTTGAGCACGGCCTGCACCGGAGCGAGCTTCTCGTGGGTCAGAGGCTCGTCGTCGGAGACTTCCTTGCACTCGGCGGCCAGAATGGTGGCGTCGGACGGAATCTCGAAGCCAGCAGCCTTGGCGATGAACTGCGGGGACTTGCCTGGCACCGCGGAGTTCAGCACGGGCTTGACGCCGGAACCGGCAGTGCAGCCGAACATGTACTGTTCCAGCTTGGCCTTCTCTTCGGCGTTGACGAAGTAGGCCTTACGGACCTTGAGCTCCTTGATGAGCTGGTCGTAGACGTCCTTGTGGGCGATGATGGCCTGCTCGGTAGCGCAGATCATGCCGTAATCGAAGTGCTTGGAGAGCACCAGATCGTTGGCGGCGCGCACGATGTCAACATCGGTGTCAACGTAGGCCGGGGCGTTGCCGGCACCCACGCCGAGGGCGGGCTTGCCGGAGGAGTAAGCGGCCTTGACCATGCCCGGACCACCGGTGGCGAGGATCGTGGCCACGCCCGGATGCTTCATCAGGGCGCCTGTGGCCTGGATGGACGGGTGCTCGATCCACTGGATACAGTTCTCGGGAGCACCGGCTTCGATGGCGGCGTCGCGCACAATCTTGGCGGCCTCGACGGAGCACTTCTGCGCGCCGGGGTGGAAGCCGAAGACGATCGGGCAACGGGTCTTCAGGGCGATGAGGGACTTGAAGATGGCGGTGGAGGTCGGGTTGGTGACCGGGGTGACGCCGGCGACCACGCCGACGGGCTCGGCGACCTCATCGATGCCCATCACATCGTCTTCGCGGATGATGCCGACGGTCTTCTGGCCGGCCAAGTAGTTGGTGACGTGCTCGCAGGCGAAGATGTTCTTGGTGGCCTTGTCTTCCACGAGACCACGGCCGGTCTCGTCGACAGCCATCTTGGCGAGAACGAGGTGCTTGTTCAGAGCGGCGATGGAGGCCTTGGCGACGATACGATCAACTTGCTTCTGGTCGAGGTTCTCGAATTCGACGAGAGCCTTCTTGGCGCGGGCAACCAGCGCGTCAACTTCGGCCTCAGCTGCGGCCTGCTTCTCTTCTGGAGTCGGCTTGGTAGCTTCGACCTTCTTCTTTGCTTCTGCCACTTGGGGTCCTCCTCGATCTTCTTGGGGTATATGGCAAAGTTCTGGGCCATCGCCTCGTCACCTCAGTTGCACCAGCGGGATACCGCCTCAGTAACCGAAAATGACCGGTGATGCGTTGTCACATTGCATATGTGACCTGAGGCACAATATACTGAACGGTCCGGCGCGATGCATACGCACAAAATCGACGGCGTTTCACGTGCGATATTGAACAGTTTTTGTTACGAGTTGTGCGAAATATCGAACAAATCCTCACTCTATCCGGCGATTTGGTACTTTTTGTTCACTTTTTACCGAAAATCACATGCCTGCAAACAACACAATCCGAGAACTTTTTTAAAGTAAGTTTTCAAAAGCAATCATTTTCTCCACATTTCTAGATAGTTGGTTTAAAAAAGTACCCAAAATCGCCTACAAATATACGATTGTTGCCTCATAACCTCCGCGTCGAGGCACATGAAAGCCACTTTCATAAAGTAAACTTGCATATATCTCATCGCACAAAGGGGTAAACATGAGGGCAATGCCATCGACCGCAGTGAAAGCGCACAACCGCAGTGCCATGGCCCAGTATCTGTATGGCCATAGCCATGTCACCAAGCAGGAACTGGAACGCGAACTCGGCCTCAGCCTGCCCACCATCACCCAAAATCTGCACGCACTAGAAGATGACGGACTCATCCGCAAAGGCGAACTGCAGGATTCCACCGGCGGGCGCAAGGCGCAAAATTATGAGTTCAATCCCGATCATCGCACTGCCATCGGGGTAGTGATGCGGTCCAACGAACTGCGCCTGTGCGCGATTAACCTGTACGGCAACGTCATCGAAAAACGCAACGATGCCCTGCCTTACCGCAACACCAACGTTTACTACCAGCGTATCGGCGGCATCATCAACAACTTCGCCGCCGACGTCGAAAAGAAGCACGGCAAGGTGCTCGGCGTCTCGTTCGCCATCCAAGGCATCCTCTCCCCCGACGCCACCACCATCATCTTCGGCACAATTATGGGCAACACTGGGCTCACGCTCGAAACCATCAGCCAATCGGTCCATTACCCGTGCATGATGATCCACGATTCCGATGCCTCAGCCATGGCCGAACTCTGGTTCGACTCCACGCTCACCGATGCGGTGTGCGTCTATCTGGAGCGACGCCCGGGCGGCGCGGTGATCGCGGGGGGCAAACTGTATCAAGGCCCGAACCAGTGCAACGGCGCCATCGAACACATGACGCTGGTGCCGGGCGGCCGCGAATGCTACTGCGGCCAGCGCGGTTGCATGGACACCTACTGCTCGCCGGAGACCTTGCCCGAGGATTACGAAAGCATTCCCGGCTTCTTCAGCGTGCTTGAGCAGGGCGAACGGCATCATCGCGAGCGCATGGATGAGTGGCTGGATTACGTGGCGCAGGCCATCGTCAACGCGCGATCCATCATCGCGGGCGACGTGATTGTCGGCGGTGAAGCAGCCCAGCATCTTGAAGACAGCGACATCGAGGATCTGGAGACGCGCGTCATCGCACGCAGCCCGTTCGGCACCGACCATTTCAATCTGCGCAAGAGCTACTGCGCCGAAGATCAGAACATCATCGGTGCCGCGTTGCGGTTCGCCGAGAATTATCTCGACGGCATCTGCGGTGCTGCGGAACGCGGCAGGAAATCAAGGGCTTCCACCAGAAGTGACAACACGTCTACAATGGAGGTATGAAAAACCCACCGTTGCATCGTTACGCCACTCGCCCAGGGCTGTACTTCACTGACGACGGTGGGGCTGACGTCGTTGTTCGTTCCGAAACTGCCGATCAGGTTTGGCTGTGTGTGCTGGAGCCCATTGACGAGCCCGGCGCTTTCTTCCAAGACGCCATCCGCCTGTTCGAGGACCCGAACGCCTCGTTCATCCAGCAGATCCATGAGTTTCCGGTGTGCACGCGCATTATCGAACATTTGTATCTGCGCGAGACCTTGTTCCGCATGACCGGGCCGAACTACGGCCTGTGGTACGTGCACCTGCCCAAAGCATGGGACGGCATGCGTTATGGCTACCGCGTGGACGGCGCATGGGACCCGAAACACGGCGTGCGCTTCAATCCATACAAATTCCTGCTTGACCCGTATGGCAAGGGCATCGACGGCTCCATGGAGCTCACCCCCGCCGCCTTCTCCTATGAATGCGATGTCGTGGACCGCAAGGTAACCGGTTCGGCATATGGTGCCATGAGCACCGTAGACTCGCTCGGCCATGTGCCGGTGTCCGTGGCCATCGACGATCGCGATATCCATAAGCATGAGGGCGACCCGCAGCACCCGCATGTGCCGTGGCGCAAAACCGTCATCTATGAGATGCATGTCAAAGGCTTCACCGCCAACGCGCCGTGGCTGCCCGAAGCGTTGCGCGGCACCTACGCCGGACTCGCCCACCCCACAACGCTCGCCTATCTGCAGGGATTGGGCATCACATCCATCGAACTGCTGCCGATTATGGCCAAGCAGGACGAGCTCTTCCTGCAAGAACACGGCCGCAAGAACTACTGGGGCTACTCCACCCTCAGCTACTTCGCCCCCGAACCCTCCTATGCCACCAAAGCAGCCCAAGAGAAGGGCGCGGCCGCCGTGCGCCAAGAAGTCATAGACATGGTGCGCGCACTGCACGAGGCCGGCTTCGAAGTCATCATGGACGTGGTCTACAACCACACATGCGAAGGCGGCGTCGAAGGCCCGACGGTCTGCTGGCGCGGCCTCGACGATCTGGCCTACTATCGCCATCAAAAATCCAATACCGGTCGACTCGAAGACACCACCGGCTGCGGCAATACGCTGGACTTCACCAACACGCATGTGGTCACCTTTGCCATCGACTCATTACGATACTGGGCCAAGCGTATCGGCATAGACGGTTTCCGCTTCGACCTTGGCGTCACGCTGGCCCGCCTGGAAGGCGAATTCACCCATCATCACCCGTTCCTCTACGCCCTGCGTTCCGATCTGCTGCTGGGCAACCTGAAGCTCATTATGGAGCCGTGGGATCTGGGCAACCTCGGCTGGCGCACCGGCCAATTCTCCGTGCCGTTCGCCGAATGGAATGACCGCTTCCGCGATACGGCCCGCACCTTCTGGCTTGAGGATGTGGACGGCGGCTCCGATTTCGGGCGTATCAGTTTGCAGGAGATGTCCACGCGACTCTGCGGCTCGGCCGATCTGTTCGCCACCGAACCAGGGCGTGGCGCTCCGGCCTCCATCAATTTCGTGTCCTGCCACGACGGTTTCACGCTGACGGACCTCACCAGATACCGCTCCAAGCACAATGAAGCCAACGGCGAAAACAATAATGATGGCTCGTCGGTGAACCATTCCGCCAATTTCGGCGTCGAAGGCGTCACCGATGATCCAGACGTCATTGCGGCACGCGAACAGGCGGCCATGAACATGATCGGCATGCTGCTGCTCTCGCTGGGTACGCCGATGATGCTCGCCGGCGACGAATTCCGCAACACGCAGGACGGCAACAACAACGCCTACTGCCAAGACAACGACATCACGTGGCTGAAGTGGGATTGGATGTATTCCACCAACAAGACGCGCGAAATGCGCCGCTTGGAAACCGTGTCTCGACTGGTGGCGCTACGTAAATCACTGGACCTGTATCACCACGAGGATTTCTTCACCCGACTGACCCAGATCGGCCTACTCAAGCCCTCAAGCCGCGTGCAGTGGTTCCTGCCCGACGGTACCACGCCGATGGAGCGTGACTGGTTCGATCTGGGCGTACGTAGCTTCACCATGCGATTGCTGTCCAACAGTGAGGTGGACGTGTGCATTGTGGTCAACGGCACCGCTGACGACCGCACATTCCGCCTGCCGCCAGACACCCACTGGACGCCTAAATGGTGCTCGGCCGAAATCAACGGCCGCCGAGCCGGGCATGGCACTCAGGTCGAGGAATGCGATTTGAACGGTGACACCACCGTCTGGACGCAGCATGTACCGGACGCCAGCGAGACAGTACTCAAGATGGTCGAAGAAGTGGCCATGCAGCGTACGGAATCCTCGACTGAGAATGAAGCGGATACCATCAAATTCGCGATGCCAGTAACAGATCACGCCGCAAACGGCACCTCGTCCGCGCCTCGGGATGAGGTATCAGCTGATATGCCCGATGCCCCTGTGGATGATACACCGGACACTCCCGTCGACGACAATGTCTGGACCATGCCGGCGCTGAGCATCACGCTGATGAAGCAGGTGTGAGTCACACTCAAGACAGCGCGACACAAACACAAAGGCTCTCCGCGGAATTCCGCGGAGAGCCTTTGTATGCTCGGTACAGGACAAGCGAAATTAACGCTTGGAGAACTGCGGGGCGCGACGTGCCTTGTGCAGACCAGCCTTCTTGCGCTCCACGACGCGAGCGTCGCGGGTCAGGAAGCCAGCCTTCTTCAGGGCGGCGCGGTTGGCATCACGATCGATGGCGTTCAGAGCGCGGGCAACGCCGAGGCGGATGGCGCCGGCCTGGCCGGTGGTGCCGCCGCCGTCAACGAGGACGATAGCGTCGAACTTGCCTTCGAGCTTGAGCAGAACGATCGGGGAGTTGACCTCACGCTGCAGCAGCTTGGAGGGGAAGTACTCCTCCAGAGTGCGGCCGTTGATGGTCCACTTGCCGTCACCCGGAACCAGACGGACACGGGCGACAGCCTCCTTGCGGCGACCGGTGCCGTAGCCCGGCTCAATCGCGGAGGTGCCGGTGCCAGCGCCAGCGTTGGTCTCGGTGGTGTAGTTGGTGAGCTCCTCTTCGGTCTCGACAACCTGGGAGTCGTTGGTGTTTTCAGCCATGATTCTTATCTCCTCTCAGGTTTCACTTGGCCTGCTGCGAGACCTGGGCGATCTCGAAGACCTGGGGCTTCTGCGGGGTGTGCGGGTGCTCGGCGCCACGGAAGATACGCAGGCGGTCGAGCTGCACCTTGGCCAGACGATTCTTCGGCAGCATGCCCTTGACAGCGTTCTTGATGATGCGCTCGGGGTTCTTCTCGAGCAGCTCGGCGTAGGAGTCACGACGCAGACCACCAGGACGGCCGGAGTGCGAGTAGAGTTCCTTGCCCATCTTGTTGCCAGTCAGAGCAATCTTGTCGGCATTGATGATGATCACGTGGTTGCCGGAATCGGCGTGCGGAGCGTAGGTCGGCTTGTTCTTGCCGCGCAGCAGGATTGCAGCCTGGGTGGCGAGACGGCCGAGCACCACGTCGGTGGCGTCGATGACGTACCAGTCATGAGTCAGATCAGCTGGCTTCGGAGTGAAAGTTTTCACTGGATTACCTTTTCTATATTGTGTTCCGGGTCTCAGCTGCTTGGTGTGGCTTGGTCAGGGCCGCATCCAAGAGGCGTCGAACCTCATTATCCGTGGGCTCCCTGAAAGTCCTCGATGGCGAGTGGGATAGCGCTTTGAAGGACCCCTTAGGGAAACACAACAATCCACTAGTATATCGCCGGGCTTGACATAGGGCAACTGGGGACACTCCATTGGGTTTATGGCTTCTCTTCCCCTATTTATGGTTTCTCTCCCACCCACTTCGGCTAACCGACTCACCTACGGTGAGGCAATTCCCTGCCTTCTCTCAGCTATCGCTTCTTTCAGGCCTCGTCTACGGACAGTCCACTGGACTGTCCGCTTAACGACTCGGCTCGTCAGAGGGAGGTAAAGCGGGTCAGGAATTGAAGATTTGGGCGAAGCGTTGGGCACCGGGGGTGTCGAAGAGGGTTTCGAGCGGTACCACGTTGCCCTTGGCGTCGGCCAGTGGGATGCGCCAGTTCGGGTATTCGTTGTTGGTGCCCGGCTGGTTCTGCGCACGCTTCTCCCCCACCGCGTCGGTGATCGAGGCGGCGAGCAGCTTGCACGGCGAACCCTTCAGTGCGTGGTACAGCGCGTCGACGATATCCGCCTCGTGATCCTCACGATGTTCGGCAAAGTCGGCATCAAGATAACCCTGCTCGACCAGCATGGCCAGCATCGCATCCTGCTCGGCCTTGGCGGAGGCTTCGAATTCCTCGGCCGGGCCGGTCAGCAAGCCCAGACGCTCACGAATCTTGACGTGCTCGTATTCCAGGTAACCGGCGGCCGGCGGCAAATCATGCGTATTCACGGAGGCCAATGCATACGGACGCCACTGGGAGGGGGCGCGGAACACGCCGTCGCACTGCTCGAACCATTCAACGGCGCAACCGAGAATACCGTGGCTCGACAGGGAATCGGCCACATGGTCCGGCACCACGCCGAGGTCCTCACCTACGACCACGCCGCCGGCGCGAGAGGCCTCGATGGCCAGAACGCCCAGCATGATGTCTGAGTCGTAGTACACGTAAGCGCCATCCATAGCCGAACGGTTCTCGGGAATCCACCACAGGCGGAACAGACCAAGGATGTGATCGATGCGCACCGCACCGGCACGGGCGAACATGCCATGCACCATATTGCGGTAGGCCTCGTAGCCGGTGGTCTCCAGATTGATCGGGCTCAGCGGCGGCTGGCTCCAGTTCTGGCCTTGCTGGTTGAACATGTCCGGCGGTGCGCCGACCGTGGCCCCCTTGGCGAAGCGCTCGGGATTCCACCACACGTCAGCGCCGGAGGGGTGCACGCCGACGGCCATATCGGACATGATGCCGATATGCATGCCGGCGTCCTTGGCTGCCTGTTGGGCGGAGGACAGCTGCTCGGCGGCAATCCATTCCAGCCAGCGGTAGAAGTCCAAAGTGTCCGGGTACTGCTTGCGCAGATTGGCGATTTCCGGGGAGTTGCGATTGAACTTGCGCTCCCAGTTGCTCTCCTCGCCGTTGGGTGCTCCCCACTTGTCGTAGCACAGGCACCACGTGGCATACGCCTCCAAGTCGGAACCACAGTCCGCCTTGAATTGGTCGAATACGCTTTGGCGTTCGGCGGTACGGCCGGCCTTAAAGATAATCCACAGGGCGTGCATCTTGCTGCGCCACATGGCGTCACGGTCGATGAGCTGGGAATCACCGTTCAGCGGTTCGGTGTCGGCATGCAGTCCGTCGACGGCATTCTTGTCGCCCTCGCTGAGCGTGGCATATTCGGCGATCGCCTCAGGACGGATGTACGTGAAGTTGATCAGGCGACGGCTTACCGGCAGATACGGCGACGGGGTGAGCGGGGACACCGGCTCGGCGGCATGCACCGGATTAATGAGCACGAAGTCGGCACCGGTCTTCTGCTTGGCGTCCACCAGCATGGTCTTCAGATCCTCGTAATCGCCCACGCCCCAGGAGTTGGAGGAGCGAATCGAGTACAGCTGGGCCATCCAGCCCCACAGACTGCCGCCCTTCATCGGGTCAAGCAGATCGACGCGATCAGGTGCACTGATCAAAAGTGGCGTACTTGCACACGGTCGGCGACCTTGACGTGCAGCGTATGGTAACCAATCGGCAGATCGGCGGGAATGACCACAGCCGCATTCGAAATGAACGTACCATCCAAGTCGTAGGCCTGGGATCCATCTCCAGGACCAAACTTCAATGGTGCCTTGATATGGCTCGCCATTCTCCAGCGTGATGCTCGCCGAAGGCACGTCCAGAAATACCGGTGTTCACCAGCACCCGGTCCTCGCTACCGGCGATATGCAGCACGGTGGGTGCCACCAATCGGGCGTAACGCTCGTTCAGAATGCGTCGGATGGCGATGAG
>ENA-OQDC01000943-OQDC01000943.1-human-gut-metagenome-genome-assembly--contig:-NODE-943-length-17040-cov-3.403595_pt1 | contig 17040 bp, 17 predicted proteins | sample MGYA00242770_ERZ504601 | MGnify/ENA primary metagenome ERZ504601 (study PRJEB26092, sample SAMD00036305) | human gut metagenome | host: Homo sapiens | study: EMG produced TPA metagenomics assembly of...
CAACAACCGGACCGGCATTTACTACCGGTATAACTGGTCAGAGCTCAATCAGTTCAACTTCAAGTTACCGCAAGGGCGGATTCGATCTGGGGGGTATGATTTTTGGAATGACAGCCGGGACGAAGATAATAAGAAGGTCATACAGGAAACCTTTTTGGAAAAAACATGGCGACAGGAGTCCGACCTTTCATCGTGGGTACATACACAAACCTGGCCGCCATGCTGTCACTCAACTATCAGTTCAACGAACAGCATTCGCTCGGCATGCGTTACAACTACGACTATACTCCCAACAACCGCTGGCATATTCCTCCCCTGCCTACAACGGTTTACTGTGACGGCGAACGGTTTGAGGAAAGCAGCAGTTCCGGATGGCAGGACCGCCTGGAGACGAGACATGACTTCAACCTGTACTATAACGGACAGGTGAAAGGACTGAACATTGACTTCAATGCCGACGGTCTGTGGCAGGACATGAAAAACCCGCAGGAAATGCTCGAACGCATCACTTCGGCCGAAGGCGGCACACAGGAACAGCCCGTCACCAGCCATAACGACGAACAGAATCGTCTGTATGCCGCGAAACTGGTCCTGTCACATCCCTTGTGGAACGGCAATGTTTCGCTGGGCAGCGAGTTCACTCACAGCAGCCGGAAGAATCTTTATGTCAATACGGAGGGCATCCTGGATAATGACAACAGCCGGATCAACGAGAATGCAGTCTCCGCTTTTCTGGAATACAGCCGGAACTTCGGTCCGCTTCAGGCACAGGCGGGCGTGCGTTACGAACATCTGGCGTCCGGTTATTACGAACAGGGCCGGCGGATAGACGAACAGAGCCGCACGTATGACAACGTTTTCCCCTCTGTCTCCCTGTCCATGCCCGTGGGAAAAGCTCAGGTGCAACTCGCCTACTCAGGCAGTATCAACCGCCCTTCCTATTACATGCTTCGCAGCAATGTAACCTACATCAACCGCTATACCTACGAAAGCGGAAACCCCATGCTGAAACCAACGCTGATGAACCGGCTCACGCTGAACACTTCCTATAAATGGATATCGCTGAATGTCAACTATACGCATTTGCGTGACGGACTGCTGTACCAGAGCACTCAATACTCGGCCGAGAATCCGACCATCTCGATGGTTACTTTTGTCAATACTTACGACACCGACCGTCTGTACGCCACACTGACACTGGCTCCCACCATCGGCATCTGGTCGCCTCAGTTCAGTGCCATGCTCCTCAAGCAGTGGTTTTCCCGTTGACACACCCGACGGACAGGAAAACTTCGGCCACCCGATGGGGAACTTCTCATGGAACAATCATTTTCACTCTCCCCAAAGGTTTCCAGCTGGATATTGACCTGCAGGCCGACACACGGGGAGACAATGAAAATAGCCGCATGCTTGAAGGTGCCTGGAGAGCCGATGTCTCTCTTTATAAAAGCTTCCTGAACGAGCGCCTCAGTCTTCAGCTTCAAGGCTCAGACCTGTTCGAATCTTCACAGGCACGCATCACGCTGTTCAGCGGCAACCGCCTGATGACTCTGGATCAGGAAACACGGCGTCAGTTCCGCCTGACCGTACGTTACAAATTCAATGCCGCCAAAAGCAAATACAAAGGTACGGGAGCAGGACAGAGCCAGAAGAACCGTATGTAACCCGTCGGGAGATAAACACAGGCAAACACAAACCTTACATATAATAACTCGACAAAAGGGCAGTCTTTTTTTCACAAAGGCTGTCCTTTTCACTTGCTGACTGGCTTTCATACAAAAGAAACTATTATATTTGTGAAAGAAACAGGCAGACAAACACAAGCGCAAAACACTTTATAAAAACACGAATATGAAAAACTGTACAAACCTTCTTGTACTCTGCTACTTCTTAAGCGGAGTTACGGGCAACATGCTGATCATCAATCACCAGTTGCTCAAAGTCCGGATCATGGCTGTCATTACTCTGTTCCTGGCTGTCGTGATCATTCTGATCATCATCTATCAGCAAAACCTGAAAAACAAAGAGTGTACCATCCGCCGGCTCTCCCCAAATCTGCAGAATTATATCCAGCAGCAAAAGGAGAATGAAATCCGCATCAAACAGAATAAAGAATATATCAGAAGCTTTCAGGATCAGCAGACCGGCCAGCAGAAAGACCAAGAACCTGAACAGACATCACAGATCAGCCAGCCGGAACAACAGAACAAGAGTCTGGCACCGGCTAACCAGGAACTGCAGGAACAGATTGAAACCAGCTGGAAAAAACTGAAGGAAACCCCGCTCAGGACACAGCACATTCAGGAACTGACCACTGAAATGCTGCTGCTGAAAGAAAGGGAACAGAAGCTGACCGGACAATTGATCGCGATTCATCCCTTAATGAATGAATTACGGAACTCTCCACGTTTCATGCGTCCTGAAGATCTGGCCGTTCTCAGGCAACTGACTGACGACATATATCAGGATTTTACTTCACGGCTGAACAGCCGCTTTACGAACCTGACGGATGTGGACATCCAACTCTGTATTCTGATCAAGCTCGGTTTCAGCATTTCACAAATAGCCATACTGACGGCAATATCTCCAACCTCCGTATCCCAGCAGAAATCAAAAACAAAGAAACGTATCCAACAGCAGGAACCAGACAGTTTTGCTGAAGGAGAAACGCTGGATTTATGGTTACGAAAGTTCTAAAAAATAGGGATTGTATATATCACACTTTCCCTATAAGGAACCAATATTCTGGTTAACAGCAATTTAGTTATTACATGCTGTATATATAAATTTATTCTGATGTTAACAAGAATGCGCTAACTTTGCCAAAAGTATAATTATAGCGTGCAAAAAATAAAACTCCAGAGAAAAGATGAATCGTTTGAAAAAGACAATACGAAAAACGAAATGCGCCCCAGCCAAAAATGAATCACAAAAGCCATATCCAGCACATTCAGACGCTGACCAACGAAATGGAACAATTGAGGGAAAGAGAACACAGACTGGCCGAACGACTCATCTCTGAGCAGCCGCTCATCAACGAATTGCGCCACAGCCCGCGCTTCATTAAAGAAGCAGACAAAAGTTGTCTGGCTGCTTTGGTAGACGACGTGTACAATAACTTCACTTCACGCCTCACCACCCGTTTCCCGAATCTGACGGAAATGGATATCCAATATTGTATCCTTATCAAACTTCATTTTACGGTATCGCAAATTGCCGTACTTTCGGCCATCTCTCCTACTTCAGTCTACCAGCAGAAATCACGGATGAAGAAACGCATCCAAACACTGGAGCCCGAGCTCTTCACAGATGGAGAAACACTGGACGAGTGGCTGAACAAATGGTAAAAGGAGGTTTTTCACGCTATATCCCCTCCTTCTGAAAGATTTGTGTTATCTTTGAGCAGATAAAATCCGTAATCTTTCATACTGTTTATTATTATGATACAACAAACTACTTTCACACTCCGGGCACGCGCGCGTGGCTTTCACCTCGTGACCGACGAAGTACTCAGTCACCTGCCTGCCTTACCCAAGACCGGACTACTCAATCTTTTTATCCAACATACCAGCGCCGGACTGTCGGTCAACGAAAACTGCGACCCTGACGTACGCAGCGACATGGAAAAGATATTCAACAACCTGGTGCGCGAACGCGAATCCTGGTACGACCATACCTTGGAGGGCTGGGACGATATGCCTGCCCATGCCAAATCCTCACTGGTGGGCGCCAGCCTGTCTATCCCCATCACCGACGGACGACTGAACTTAGGTACGTGGCAGGGGATTTACCTCTGTGAATTCCGCAACCACGGAGGAGGACGGCGTATCGTGGCTACCATCCTCGGAGAATAACTCAAGGAACAGGCTGTGGCATGGAGAGGCTGAGACTGTCAGCGAAACATTTTCCGGCTTCTCCAGTCAACACCACACGCGACAAGTCGATTCCTTCTGCAGCCGCTTCCGAAATTACTCCCTTGGCCGCCATTCTGCGGGCTACCAGCCGGAAGTGTCCTTCCTGATTTTCTTTCAACCGTCCATTAGCTTCGAACGAACTGCGATAATGCTTCGGCTTCGGAATAATGGAAGCCAGGTAAATGCATTCTTCCAGCGTCAGTTGCGACGGACGCTTGCCAAAATAAAACTCTGAAGCCTCTAACAGTCCATACACTCCCGGTCCCCATTCGGCGATATTGAGATACACCTCGAACATCCGTTCCTTTGAGGTAAGCCGGTTCTGTTCTATCAGCCAGACAATCAAAGCTTCCTCCAGTTTCCGCGCAATGTTTTTCCGACGATTCAGGAACACATTCTTGACCAGCTGCATGGAAATTGTACTTCCTCCGCGTGCAAAGCGACGTTCTTTCAAATCGTAAACCATCGCTTCACGAATGGCGTCGGGAAGGAATCCCTGATGATAAAAGAATCCTCCGTCCTCGCTCTGCAATACGGCCATGCGCATCAGCTGCGGCACACTGTCAAGAGGAAGGAAATGATTCCACGACGGCCCCACCGGGAAAGTACGTACAGGCATTTCATTCTCGTAGGCCGTATACTCAAACTCTTCTGACATCTTGCCAAGGTCAGTTGTTCCGTAACCCAGTATCCGGAAATGCTGCGGACGCAGGTCGGAATAAAACTTCAGGCTGTCAGGACGAGCCAAATCGGCATCCAGTTCGAAATCGTATGCCAGTTCTCCTTCCACCCGGAGCCCTTCCAGGTTTTCAAAAAAGTCCATGCGGAAGGGAGTTGAAAAGCTCCTTAGCCGGAAACAGGGGTCGATGTATGGAAGCCATAAGGTGGCTGGGCGGTTCTACCCGCAGGTAAGGATGAAATTGCAAGTCATTGAAACGTATCGTACTGCAACTGTCCAGTTCCAGGGCATGCGGTTCCACATTCAACTGAAAATCCAACTTCCCATGATTCAGGTTAATACGCTCCGGCGACAAGCGACGATGGAATACTTTCAATCCGTCTACTTCTGTCTGACCAAGTAAGATTACTTTTTCGTCTTCTTTCTGCTGCGTGAAACTTAACCACAACCTGTCGAAGGCCACTTCTGCTCCCAAACGGCGGCGAATGTAAGGCACAGTCAGTTCAGGCGCCTGAATGCTGACCGACACACGGCGTTCACCGGCATTGATTTCTCCTTCCGTTTCCCAATGCTGCGTGTGTCCTTCTTCTACGAAAGTAAGTTGACTATGGAACTGATGATTCTCAATACAGAACTCCGGCACATACAAACTGACGGAATCGCTGTCCTTCCGTTCGCGTACATGCAGGCGAGTGAGACGTCCTTCAGAAGGCAATAAACGGAACACTCCATTCAACAAAGTCTGCACACGCTTGTCATACCCCACCTTTTCGGAGGCCCGTTCCGTTTCTTTTTCTCCCTCCGATCTGCTTCGGAACAAGAAATCATAATTGGCCTGATGGTTCTCTTTGACAAAATCCACGGTCAATCCGTCCAACGCCACGTCCATCACCTCCACATTTCCCTTCAGCAATTGCCAGAATCCCAAGTTAAACGTGGCCGACCGGAGCGTCAGTAATGTATCCCTTTTCTCGGGAACAACTGACAGCCCGTTCAAGAAAAGACGTCCGGTCCCTTCAAAGCGCAACTCATCGTAATACACTTCCAGTCCGTACCGCTCCTCCACTTGAGTAATCTTTCTTTCTGCCATCCGGTTCAAGATACGGTTACGGAAAATCCATAGTCCGCCAGCCAGTAACAGCAACAACAGCAGCAAGCCTGCACCTGTATAAATCAATATTCGTTTCATAACGTCCTTATTCCATGCTGCAAAGGTAAAAAATATTCAGCTAAAATATCATAGAATTTTCACCCGCATAATCCATATTTTCGTATGAATAGTTTTATCTGACAACAACTTAGCTACAGCAATCCACATTCGGATTTGGAGAGAAATAGACAGACGTTTATTTTTGGAGAAACAAATATAGAATCACATTCATACAATCTCTCTTTACTAATTTCATTCCGTACGTTCCGGTAACAAATTCTTCACTCAATATAGGTCGCCGGAACAGTACGGAATGTTTTTATCTACAAGAATCGGGTGCTGTTTCATGGATATTCCAAAAGAAATCGTATCTTTACACCATAATCATTTTTTATTAACTAAAAACTTTAGAATTATGGCTAGTAGAAGATCATTGAAAAAAACCAGTCAATTATATTACAGAACTGGCAGCAGGACTCTGTCTGGTGGAATCAGCAAACGCAAATGCAGAAAAACGGGAAGCTTACAGCGAAGTATTCCTGCAGATTATCAACCTGCGTAATGACATCATCAGCCGCATCAGCCACACAGAGCCAGGCAGCGTGAAACTGTTCTACAAAAAACTGAGAGCGGACTTCAATGCTGAAGTAGACAACGTGTTCAAGAAACTGGAAGAACTGTCGAAATAACAGCACATGAAACAAGCTATCTGCCGGTTTATCTACCACAAACTGCTGGGCTGGAAAGCAGAAGTGAATGTACCCGATTTTAAGAAGTGCATCATCTGTGCGGCTCCGCATACCACCAACTGGGACTTGTTTATCGGAAAATTGTTTATCACAGCCATAGGGCGTGAATCAGGTTTTCTGATGAAAAAGGAATGGTTCTTCTTCCCATTGGGAATCATATTCCGGAAAATGGGAGGTATCCCCGTACACCGCGACAAGCGTACTTCTATGGTAGACCAACTGGTGCAACGCATTGAAAAAAGTGACACATTCCATCTGGCCATTACACCGGAAGGAACACGTTCGGCTAATCCCGACTGGAAAAAGGGATTCTATTACATTGCCTTGGGGGCAAAAATTCCGATTGTACTGATTGGAATAGATTATGAAAAGAAGTGCATTACAGCAGGAAAATACCTATTGCCCACGGGTGACATTGAAAAAGACATGAAGGAAATCAAGTTATATTTCAAGGATTTCAAAGGGAAACATCCTGAGAAATTTACCATAGGAAATATTGACTGAAATGAATCAAAAAAAAATCGTCCTTGCGTTTCGTAACGAACGCAAGGGCAGTTTTACTTCAAACGCAAGGACGTTTGAAAACAAACGCCCTGACATTCTGAAAATGAATGCCAAGGCGCCTTGTATGAATTTGCAAGCTATTGATTTACAGAAGCGAAGATATATACTCCTTCATTTCAGGAACCGCACGACGTGCTTCCTGATACAACTTATACTGTGCCAGTGTACGCACATAGTTGTGTTCAGCATATTTTATCTGATAATATGTATCCCCGTTGATATAGTCGGCCAGGAAACGCACGGCCTGCATGTATGGGAACAACATCACAGCGTATGGCAGCATTTCTATCTCCAGCGGAGTAAGGAAACTCTTGGCCGATTCGATGTATCCTTTGGCAAAGGCACGGAAAATGTCCATGTTGAAATGAATCTTGTTCAAGTCAGGTTCATCTTCAGGAGCCGTATTTCCGGCGGAACGAAGGAAGTCACCGAAATCGGAGAATACGAAACTTGGCATAGTAGTATCCAGATCGATTACGCACAATACGTTTCCATCTTTATCAAACAGCATGTTAGACACTTTCGTATCACAATGGCAGATACGTTTCGGAAGCTTTCCTTCCCGATACAGACGTTCTGCAGCACACATTTCATCTGCATCTTTCTCAATATCATCTACCAGTGACTGCACTTTCTCCATACGTCCGGCTGCATTCTGCGCCACAGCCTCACGCAACTGCTGCATACGGAATTCCATGTTATGGAAATCGGGAATGGTTTCTCCTAACTTTTCAGGCAGGTCGGCCAGCATGGCTTCAAACTCACCAAACTTCACACCTACCAGGTAAGAAGATTCGGGAGTTACCGCTTCCAGTGTCTGTGATTCCGGAATGAACACACACACACGCCAGTAGCGTTCACCATCAAAATAATATGTTTTTCCTTCGGTAGTTGGTACAAAGCGAAGCACTTTGCGGTCTATATCGGTCTCATGAGCCTTTTCCAGTTTCTCACGAATATGACGGGTTACACATTCAATATTGTGCTGAAGAAGTTCCACATCCTTAAACACCTGATGGTTGACACACTGCAATATATAATCGCAAGCTTGCGGATCTACAGTCTGGACTTTGTAGGTCTGATTTATCAATCCGGCTGTCAAAGGAATTATTTCTCCAACTTCTCCAACTTCCGGAAATTGTGTAATAATTTCATTAAGAGATTTCATGGTTACAAAATAAATTAGGTTTATTGTATTATTTAATTAGAATCTGCACTTAATCAAAATACATTTTAAAATATTCTTATTTTTATTTGCTGCAAATATAGGGAAGTTTTTACGGATTACCTTCATTTAATTGTAATAATTTCTGTAAAATCTTTGCAGAGTAATAAAAAGTTTATAGATTTGCGCCCGTTAATAAAACTAGACTCTATGAAAGCCACCATGAAAACACTCTCAGCTATTCTGATTTGCTGTTTTATTTCTACTATACAAATGTATGGAGAAAATATTCAACGCCCTGAAAGCGAAAACTATGTAAAAGGAGTAGAAGCCCTCAATGAAGGAAACCCTGAAGAGGCTTATACTTATTTGAATGCAGAAATCAATGAGCACCCGGACAACGGATATGCACATTGCTACATGGCACTTATCTGCAACTTCTGCAATGATACCAAACTGGCACTGAAAGCATTGAACTCCAGTCTGGAACTTATTCCGGAAGCTGATAAGGAATATCGTTCGTTCGCACACTATTCCAGAGGCGTGCTGCTGACCAATCTGAAAATGTGGGAACATGCTGAAGCTGATTTGAATGAAGCAATTCGTCTGAATCCGGAGGATGTGGAAAACTACAAATCGCGTGCGCAACTCTATTTTGAGACTGAACGCTATGAAGAGTCACTCGACGACCTGACACGCGCACTCAAACTTGACAGCAAGGCTGATGTAAACGACCTGGTATTGCAACTTATGGCAGTAGCTCCTACTTCCGAATTCATGGAACGCATCACTGCTACTTACCAGCAACTGGATCAGGTTACGATTCATTGATAAATCCATACAATAACATTATACTTGAAAGCCATCTCAGCCTCTGAGATGGCTTTTTCATTTGCAGGAGAGCAAATGATTTTCTATTTTTGCAAAAAGTACCGATTTACTAACATTTTATCAATAAAAAAAGGAATGAATCAAACAAAAGGGCATCCAAAAGGACTTTATTTACTCTTCGTAACTGAAATGTGGGAACGGTTCAGTTACTATGGCATGCGCGCGCTGTTCATGCTTTACATGGTACAGGCGTTGCTTTTCGACAAGGAAATGGCTTCACAAGTGTATGGCAGTTACACGGGGCTGGTGTATCTCACCCCGCTCATCGGCGGATACATTGCCGACCGCTACTGGGGCAACCGACGCTCCATCGTGGTTGGTGCACTGACCATGGCACTCGGTCAGTTCCTGCTGTTCCTCAGTGCCTGCTATTTTCAGGAGGTGGCATTAGCCAAATACCTGATGTTTTGCGGACTGGGACTGCTGATTTTAGGAAACGGTTTTTTCAAACCCAATATCTCGACCATGGTGGGACGGCTCTATACACCCGATGACAACCGGAAGGACTCGGCCTTCACCATCTTCTATATGGGTGTAAACGTAGGCTCTACCCTCGCCCCGCTGGTATGCGGACTCGTAGGAAATACCGGACATCCGGAGGACTTCAAATGGGGATTCTTAGCTGCCTGCATCGGCATGATACTGGGAGCAACCGTATTCCAGATTTTCAAGAACAAATACATCTGCGACCCCGACGGCAATCCGGTAGGTGTTGCCCCACAAAGAAGCGCATCAACCGAAAAGCAATCAGAAACTTCTTCGCAGAAGTCCACTTCACGCACCCTTCTGATGCTCGGAAGCACCCTCCTGCTTACCTTGCTTTTCTCCATCAACTGGAATGCAGACAGCGCGCACCTGTTTGCCGACGCCGATTGGATTGGTTCATTGATTTACGCCACTACCATCGTCATGCCAGTGATTATCATTACTGACCACTCACTTAGCCGACATGAAAAGTTGCGTATCGGAGTGATTTACATCATTGCATTTTTCGTTATCTTCTTCTGGGCAGCCTACGAACAGGCCGATGCTTCACTCACCTTCTTTGCCGACGAACAGACCGACCGCCACATCGGAGGATGGGAAATGCCAGCTGCCTACTTCCAGTCATTCAACCCTATCATGATTGTGACACTGGCCCCTATCTTTGCAGCAGTATGGTCATTCTTGGGTAAAAGAGGCATTGAGCCAAGTTCTCCACGCAAGCAAGCCATCGGACTGGGACTGTTAGCGTTAGGTTATCTGTTTATTGCCTTCGGAGTGAAAGACATTGAGCCGGGTGTGAAAGTCAGCATGGTATGGCTCACCGGTCTTTACCTGATTCACACCATGGGCGAACTCTGTCTGGCACCTATCGGACTCTCATTGGTGTACAAACTGTCACCTGCCCGTTTTTCTTCATTGCTGATGGGCGTATGGTACCTGAGTACCTCGGCTGCCAACAAGTTTGCCGGTCTGCTGAGCGGTTACTATCCGGAACATGGGGTAAGCAAAAGTTTCATGGGCTATCCCATTGAGAATCTGTTCGACTTCTTCATGCTTTTCGTGTTCATGAGCGGAGCAGCTGCCGTTATCCTTTTCCTGCTCTCAGGAAAATTGAAGAAAATGATGGAAGTATAAAGAACTTACTTCACATACCCATAAAAAACGCGGGCCTCTCTATCGAAAGGTCCGCGTTTCCTTTATAATAAGTTCTTACTTTGAAGAAACTGATTATTTCATCAGTTCTGTAAGTTTTGCTTCCAAGTCCTCACCACGCAAGTCACGGGCTACGATTGTACCGTCTTTTGAAACCAGCAAAGTAGCCGGAATAGCACGCACGCCATACAAAGCCGCACCTTCACACTGCCAGCCTTTCAGGTCAGACATCTGCGGCCAAGTGATGTTCAAATCTTTGATTGCTTTCTTCCAGCTTTCTACATCGTTATCCAAAGATACACCTACAATGCCGAAACCTTTTGCCTTATATTTCGCATAAGCTGCTACTACATTCGGCATTTCCATGCGGCAAGGTCCGCACCAGCTGGCCCAGAAATCAATCAGTGTATAGTTGTTGGCAGCAATGAAGTCAGACAATTTCACCGGTTTACCTTCCGGAGTATTCAGCGTAAAATCGATAAATTTCTTTCCTACTGATGTCTTAGCCACTGTCTCTACATGTTCCTTCAAAGCCTTTACCTCTTCATTGTTAGCAAAAGCTGCCGGAATTTTCTCCAGCAAAGGCTGTACTTTTTCTACTTCGAAAGAAGAACCGAACATGGTCAGCAAGTGTACACCTGCAGCACTTGCAATATTTTCAGACACGAGCTGATAAATACGGTCCATACCTTCTGTCTCTTTCTTATCGAGTACTTCCATCAGTGAATCACGCTGTACTTCAGTCAGCAGGGTATCGCCCTTAATCTTCTGATACATGTCGTTCATTTCCTTACCAATCTTCTGGTATTCATCCATGAATTTCTGATAAGTATCGTTGTTAGGTGTTCCTGAAATACGGCTTTCCATCGGGCTCAGATTTACCTGAATGTTTCCTTTTTCTACAAACACCATGGCAGCCATACGGGCATCTCCCTTCATGTAAGTTACGAAACGAGATACAGCCACAGAATCGGGAGTTCCCTTAAACTCAAAAGTTCCGTTTTTTACAACTACAGAATCAAGTGCTTCAAAACCTTCTTCTGTCTGTTTCTGCAAGAATACGGTATCACCATCGGCCACACCTTCGGCTGTACCCTTAATGATATAGCCTGCTTTTTCCTGACAAGCAGCCAAAGACATCAGTCCGGCTGCTGCAAATAATACAATTTTTTTCATCTTATACGTTTATTCCGGTTTTTTGTTGAAAATAACGGGGGCAAAGATAATCGTTTCAGAGGAAACAGCCCTATTTTTTACAAAAGAAATAGCACACAGCAAAGCAGATAAGCACCGCGGCACACTTCATCCGGCAGTCCGGCATAATCTGTCAGCCCGCTGAACTCCAGCGAAGAGAAAAAAAGCGTAATGAAAAGAAGCACGACAAAGTACGTAGCCCGGCTCTTGTAAAGATAAGCCATTCCTTCTACTACATCCGAATCGTCCAGATAGGAATCGGAAGCAAAGCCATACACGATAGAAGGCAAAGCTACTCCTAATGAACACACTCCCCAGAATCCATCAGCCAACGGAGAATCTGACAACGTACCGATGGCACTGCGCACCGTATTCCAAGGACCAAAAGCCAGCAAGACACACAGTCCGACGTACACTAAAAAAGTGACGGCAGCCAGTCCCATTCCACGTTTCTCCTTTCGGGAGAATTTCCGGGTGCCCGACACCATCCTGTGACAGGCATCACTCAATCCGGAATGGAGAAATAGGCCTCCCCCAAAGAAAAGACACGCCACGGCCTGAAATACGGGAGAAAGAATATAATCATCTAAAAGCGTACGCAAGAGCCACCGCAGTCCTTCGTCACTCAAAAGACTGCGTACACCTTCCCACTCATAAATACTGCCGGTCCATGACAACAAGGCAGCCAGCAAAAACAGCAGCAGGAAACAGGTGGCCGGGTGCAGGCTGAATTTATTCTTCATCAGGTTCCAGATTGTCGATGTCAAGTATGCGCAACTCAAACGCACGGGTTACCAGACGGCAGGCATTGACCCCGGTCCGTTCATCGGAGCGGAACAAGCGGTTTACAAGTTCATTCTGCCGTTTCTCTATCGATTTTACCCCGAAAGGCATGCCTTTGAGGTTGGTTATCATTTCCTTGGTATAACTCAGTGCCAGATGACGGAGAAGTCGTTCGTCGTACTCGTCAATGTCATAATCGATAATTGCCTCCTGACGACGCTGTTCCACTTCCACCGTCTGCATGAAACGGGCTACAATCTTTTCCAGTATCGGTTCGTTGAACACCATCTTCTTTCCATCCATGACGGCCTGCACATCGGTCGCTGTCAACAGTTCGCCGGTCTTCAAGATGATGCCTACTGCTCCAGCCCGAAGCGCATCCACCCAGAGTTTCTCGTTCAGAATCTCTCCAGTGAAGATAAGCACCTTCAGCTCCGGACGTTCCCGATGAAGACGGGCACAAATCTCCACACCAATGGTGGTAGAACCTCCCAACCCCAAGTCAAGCAACACCATATCGGGCGTGCACGTCTCCATCAGTTTCCAGAACTCTTCCTCGGTCATGGCCGTACCGATGACCTCCGCATTCGGTATTTCGTGACGGAAAATTTCTTCCGTTCCCTTTAATTCCAGTTTGACATCTTCTACTATGACAACCTTAAACTTCTCCATTTTGTCTTGATTTTATGTTCATTCTAATTTGTTATTTCTTTTGTCTGAGCGGCAAGGTGAACCACACACTAAATCCCTTTCCTCCTCCGTCTCCCTGCCAAGGACTGGCATTGATGCGGCAGCCTCTTCGCCCGCCATACTCGTCGTGGTCACGGATAACCTGCTTGCACACCAAGTATTCTGTACCTGTCAACCGCTGTCCGTCACCTGAAGGACACATCCGTTCTCTGTCGGGATAAAACAAGGCGTTTAGTTCCTCCTGCGAATAAGTCCGTCGCATATCAATGAAATCCACGCGCACAAAACCGTTTTCAGCTTTCGCTACCAAGCGCAAGGTTCCGGAAGCCTCATAACGCACTGCCTCATCAATCAGATTTTCGAGCAGGAAAAGTAACAAAACCCGGTCGCCCGTTACCCATAGTGGAGGTACATCCATCTGCCATTCCAGCGTAAAGTTACGCTTGCGCATCACCTTACGCAAATATTTCTCCGCACCCTCTGCCAGCTCGGTCACCCCCACTTCCGAACGACGGAAAGTCACCTCCTCCAGCTGACGCGAAGCACACGAACTGAGGAGCGTAAATATATCCTTGTAATACCCCACCAGTTCCGACATATTCTCCAACAACTCTGTCCGTTGTGCGGCCGTAACCTCACCGTTTAATTTATCGGCCACCTGCTTGATTCGGCTCGGATAATAGATTGTTTCATGCTTGATGGTAGAAAGGCAATTGTCGAGCACCATATTCTGCACATGCAATTGATTCTCCTCAAAGAGTGAGCGACGGGCCTCATCCTGAGCCAGTTCAATATCATGGAACTTCCGGTTCACCTGTACAATGGCATTATACAAAATAACAGCCAGATAGTTACATACCATTTCAACCAGCAAACGGTCTTCTTCCCGGCTGTAGGCACGCGCCAGCTTCAAGGCCAGTACCCCCACACAATGCTTGTCTCCCCCTGTTTCTACCCACAAAGGCAGGAAACTCCATTTCATGACACCGCTCCACTGCATCTGCCCCGAATCGTAACACCGCTGGAGACGTTCATGCAATTCTTCCTCATTCTCTTCCGTGGCAAAACATGCCGTTTTCAGGTGAGTGGTTTCCTCGTCATACACAGCCAATGCCAGATTCTCCAGCAAAAGCATCTCGTTCAACTCGTTGAAACATACTCCGTACAATCCGGTCCAGCACCTCATCACCGAGTCCTTCCGTACAAGAGGCAGCCGAAAAGATGGTACGGTTCACCACAAACACCTGCTCCATGTTGTAACGATAATGCAAACGATGACGAAGATAGAGTGCATAATAGGCTACCAGACATCCGCAAACCAGCAACACAAACAAAGACAAGGCAATACGCTTATTGCTGGCCGAGCGCTGCATCTGTAAGCAATACTCCTCCAAAGAATTATCCTTGCTCAAACGTTTGTAAAGAGCCGCGTAAGCCGCATTGTTATAGCGATATTTCCGGAAATTCTTTTACGGCCAATGAAGCCACAGCTGCCTCATTACGCACATCCAGCAAAATAAAATAATCCGTATCGAACGACTGAGCCAGCCAGGTCAACTCTGCTCCCTCTCCCTCACTCTCCAGCCGAAGCAACGGACCGCTCTTTCCCTGAATAACGAAGATAGTGAGCATTCATATAATACAATACACTGTCGGCTAACATCAATGCTGTGGAATATTCTCCGTTTACATTGCACTCATACACCCAGTTGGCATAGTCATTGGCAATGGCCAGCAAACTGTTATACGGAGCCACCTTTTCATTGCTGACCGTATGCGTGGCAGACTCCGGTTTAGAAGAACAGGCCATTCCCAGCAACAGGCACAAACCTATCCACAAAAGTCCGACCATCCGCCGCGCACCTTTTGGGCAAACGGAAAGAGAAGCGACTGCCTTTTCCTGGCGTACTTTGTATGTCGAACCGGCAAACCGCAAACAAGCTGTTCGTCTTCCGGTACTTTTCAATCAATTCCCTTACAATTCATCAGTCCGAAACCATGCCCCTTCTGTCGTTGTAACTCTGCCGTATCCGTGGCAGTATCCATACCGATGGCTCCAGAATCGTACACTTTCTCTCCCAGGATACACATACGGTCCTTTTCCGAAAGACCCGGTCCGTTATCTTCCACGGCAATCTCCACATAGTCGGGCGTTTCTTCTGCGGAAAGGCTCACTTTTCCCCCTTCCTGCGTATATTTACGGGCATTCTCCACCAGTGTATTCATCATAAAGAGTGTCAATGCCTTATCTGCTTTCACACAGGCCGTCGTTTCTCCCACGGTCAGTGTTTGTTTTTTCAGTTCGAACGAACGACGCCCCTTGGCAATCATTGCAAACAACTCCTGCAACTCAAAGTTTTCAATGTTCAGACTTAGCGTACCCTGCCGCATCTTAATCCATAAAGCCAGGATGTCGTTGTATTCATTTATTTTGGTCACCAGTTCATCGATATAACCTAACTTCCCCTGCTGTATAGCTTCTGCATTTGCCGCCGGAAGTATACGGAGCTTCCGCACCTCGTTTACCATACGGTCAATATAAGGTACGATTCCTGTCACAATCGACAGACACGCCTTTTTCACTTCATTCTGACGCTTGTTCTCCATCAGGTGAAGCTCGTGGACGTACTGTTCCTTTTCCAGTCTCTGCTGTTCCTCACCTAACGAAACCAGGTTCATGCCATGTTCCAATGTCCATGCCAGGTAAGGTAATAGCAATCGGATAAGTGTCTGCTCCTCCTTCCGCACAGGAACTGCAAACCACATCCACAGTTTTCCCACAATCACCTCCCTGTCGGGTAATTGAAGGTCGTACACCAACGAAATGCCCTCATGCAATTCCCCGGTTTCTTCTTCCGTCTCTTCCTCATCGCAGAATGTAATGCGCACGTCACGCACCCCAAACAATTCCGACAGCTCCGGTTTCATCACCTTCACTACGGCATCGGCTACCTCTTCCCGGCTGGTTGCCGAAACAGGTACCGCTCCCGTAATCTGTTGACAAAGTCCTAAAATGCGTTTGAGTTCCGTGAGATACATCGTATTCTTCACCCTCCAGGAACGGTTCAGCCAGACAAACAATACGACCAGCACCAGAAAACCCACCGCCACAAGCCACAGCAGCACATTCAACTGTCCGGTTTCCTTTTCCAATGCCAGGAAACGGCTTTCCAATTCCTTATCCTGCCGGGTGTAGTCCAGAATATCCAGATACACATTGCGGTTATAATCCGACTCCACCTTGCATCCCATGGCAGAATACGTACGGCTCAACTGTTCCCGCAACCGGGCTATCCATTCGGGCACCGTATTGATGCCCTCGTCATTAATCCATTTCAATTCGATGGAAGTGCTGTCTCCCGGCAAATTAGGCCTGCAAACGGTCGAGCGAGTCCTTGCAATGATAATATTTCTCATGATGGCAGATTGACATAATTCAAGGCTCTCTTCAAATTGACCAAGCCATTTCGGGCTGTCCCGTATAATTATAGAATGTTGCAATGGTACGATAAGTACCCGAAAGTCTGATACCAGTCACCATAGCGCTTAAATCAAGCTCAACGCATCTTTGGCAAATGACCAGCGGCAGACTGTCTACCGGCAAGTTGTCCGGATTGACCAGG
>ENA-OQDC01000944-OQDC01000944.1-human-gut-metagenome-genome-assembly--contig:-NODE-944-length-16999-cov-5.831259_pt1 | contig 16999 bp, 13 predicted proteins | sample MGYA00242770_ERZ504601 | MGnify/ENA primary metagenome ERZ504601 (study PRJEB26092, sample SAMD00036305) | human gut metagenome | host: Homo sapiens | study: EMG produced TPA metagenomics assembly of...
CGTTGGTAATTCTTAAGGGGCAAAATTCTGCGTTGGGTTTTCAAAATTTGACTGTCTGAGGCGTATGCCGAGTTTCAAATTTTGAAAGCCTGCTTTTAGCAGAATTTTACCCCTTTAGAATTGACCCACCGATGGAACCTGAGCAGGAACGCCTTTTCAAGCTTTATTCCGGTTCGGGTATCCACAGCCTTCCTGAATTAAATCCCAATTACATCCCTACCGGCTTCGCCTTCTCCAGATCTCTCAGCCATACTTCCGCGCATGCATCACTCGGCATTCTCCAGTCGCCTCTTGGAGACAGTGCCACAGTTCCTACCTTTGGTCCGTCCGGCAGACAGGAGCGTTTAAACTGCTGGATGAAGAATCGTCTGCAGAACGTATATAACCATTTGTAAATGGTTGCATCATCATATTCACCGTCAAATGCATATCTCGCAATACGGTATATCTTACCCGGTTCATAACTGAATCTCAGCAGATAATACAAGAAGAAGTCATGCAGCTCATACGGCCCGACCAGATCCTCTGTCTTTTGGGCAATCTCACCGTCTTTTGGCGGAAGAAGTTCCGGACTCACCGGTGTGTCCAGTACATCATACAAGACATCTTTTAATTCCTGGTCTTTACAGGTATCCGCATAATAATGGACCAGATGGCGTACCAGTGTCTTTGGAACCGACGCATTGACTCCATACATAGACATATGGTCTCCGTTATAAGTCGCCCATCCAAGAGCAAGTTCAGACATATCTCCTGTACCAATTACAATTCCACCGGTCTGATTGGCAACATCCATCAGTACCTGTGTCTTTCTTCCTTGCCTGGGAATTTTCATAGGTTACACTGTGATCTTCCGGATCATGTCCGATATCTTTAAAATGCTGCTCTACTGCTGCCCCCACCGGAATCTCACGCAGTGTTGCTCCCAGTTTCAGTGACATCTTACATGCATTCTGATAAGTTCTGTCCGTTGTTCCAAAACATGGCATTGTTACCGCTGTAATTCCACTGCGGTCCATTCCAAGTGCATCAAATGCCTTTGCGGACACAAGAAGCGCAAGTGTAGAATCCAGTCCGCCGGAGATTCCGACAACCGCACTCTTTGCATGTGCATGTGCAAGACGTTTCTTCAGTCCCATTGCCTGAATTGTCAGAATCTCTTCACAACGTAAATTCCTCTCTGCCATCACACTTGGAACAAACGGTCTGGAAGCAAATTTTCTGGTAAGTTCTGTCTCTTCCACATGGATTGAAAATGGAATACGGATCAGCATTCTTTCTTTTTCTGTCTGGAATGTTGTATTCTTACGTCGCTCGCTTAACAGGCGCTTCACATCCAATTCTGTATAAATCACTTCGTTTCTGAACCGTTCACTTGACACAAGTGTTGTTCCGTTCTCCGCAATAATATTATGTCCTCCGAATACCAGATCTGTCGTAGACTCTCCCTCTCCGGCATTGGCATAAATGTATCCGCAGATCAGTCTCGCTGACTGTCCCTCGATCAGGCTTTCACGATAAGATGCTTTACCGATCGTCTCATCGCTTGCAGAACAATTCACGATCACAGTTGCTCCTTCTCTTGCTGCAAGTGTACTTGGCGGAACCGGCGACCATACATCCTCACAGATTTCTGCGGAGATTACCAATTCTTCCATCTGATCTGCCACGAATAAAAGCTGTGGTCCGAACGGGATCTGCTTTCCATCCAGTGTGATCCATCTCGCCTTATCCGGTCCCGGACGGAACTGCCGCATTTCATAAAACTCCCCATAATTCGGGAGAAATGTCTTCGTCGTAAGGCCAAGAATCTCACCATGATTCAAAGCTGCTGCGACATTATAAAGTTCTCCATCTATGGCAAGCGGAACCCCGATAAATATAATCGCATCCTTCTCTTTTGTATATTCGGCTATTTTAAACAGTGCTTCTTTCGATTCCTTTAACAAAATGTCCTGCGTAAAAAGATCACTGCAGGTATATCCCGTTACACATAATTCCGGAAATACGATAACTTTTGCTCCTTTTGCAACAGTCTCATCAATCATCTTACAGATATTTTGTGTATTATAGGCAACATCCGCCACACGGATATCCGGAGTTACTGCTGCCACTTTTACAAACCCGTCTCTCATGACTTTTCTCCTTATCGTTTACAGCGTTTTAAGATATCTTTCAACTCTTCTACGCTGTATTTATATGCCGTATTACAGAAATGACATTTTACTTCTATATCCTGACCGTCATCTATCATATCCTGGATTTCTTTCTTTCCGACACTGATCACAGCCTTTTCTACTCTTTCTTTTGAGCAATTACAATAGAATTTTGTCGGCATTGTACTTGTAATTTCAAGTCCGAGATTTCCAAGCAGGATTTCCAGGATCTGCTCTGGTGTTTTACCTTTTTTCAGATGATCCGTTACAGATGTGATATTCTTCAGATTTTCCTCAATCTGACTGATCGTCTCTTCCTTTGCAAATGGCATCATCTGGATAATGAAGCCTCCTGCACATGCCACTGTATTATCTTTATCCATCAACACCCCAAGTCCTACCGAGGATGGCACCTGCTCCGAATTGGCAAAATAGTACGTCAGATCTTCCGCAATTTCACTGGATACCAGAATGGTCTGTCCGGAGTATGGCTCTTTGAGTCCCATATCTTTGATAACCTGGAGAAGCCCAATTCCAACAGCACCGCCTACATCCAGCTTTCCATTCTTTGGCGGCAGCATGACATCCGGATGATTTACATAACCTTTTACATCTCCCTTGCTGTCCGCAGTAACTGTAATTCCGCCAAGCGGTCCGTCTCCTCTTACCTGAAGTGTCAGCATATCTGTATCATTCTTCATCATACTTCCCATCATAGCTCCTGCAGTAAGAAGTCTTCCCAGTGCAGCGGTTGCCACCGGGCTGGTATTATGATGTTCTCTGGCCGCTTCCACAAGTTCTTTTGTTGTTGCAGCAAACGCTCTTACCTGGCCGTCTGCTGCGGTTGCTCTTACGATATAGTCGTTCATATATATTCCTTTCCATCTTCTGTTTTCCTATTTTTATTCCGATGAGTTACTTCTCATCTCTATTATTTACCATGCTCTCTTGCGATCACAGTGATCCGTTCACTCGTATGCATCGGTGCTTTCTTTGTATACGCATCATAAGCTGCAACGAATTTCAGACCCGCTTTTTCAATTAGTCCTCTGATTTCTCTGAGTGTATATGCTTTCTGGAAATGACTCTCCTGATACTTTCTGTACAGTGCTTCCTCTTCATCCTCGCGGACAAATAATGTCAGTTCGTATTCATTGATCATCGATGTATGGTTATAATAATTTTCCCAGATAAAGCTACACTCATCCCTGTCTTCTGCGATTACCTGATTACCCAGAATTTCTCTGTACTTATATTCTGTATTAAAATCAAAGATCAAGATTCCCTGCGGGTCCAGATAATTATTGACCAGGCAGAATACTTCCTGCAATTCAATTTTTATCTGTCACATAATTTACACAGTCACATACACTGACAATAGCTCTCACTGTTCCATATAATTCGAACTCCTGCATATTTTGTAACAGATAGAGGATATCATGTCCGCTCTCGATACGCTTCTCCATTGTCGATTTCCAACATGTCTTCGGAATTATCCACCCCGATCATATCATATCCTTTTTCTGCCAGTAGTTCCGTCATGCTTCCGGTTCCGCATCCCAGTTCCAGAACCAGCCCGTCTCTTATTCCCATATTCTTTTAATCTGTCTTCCAGATAATCTGCCCATTCCTCATATGGCACATTATCCATGAATGTATCATAGACCTCGGCAAAACTTGTATATGCCTCCATCTCTTCCTCCTTATAAATCCTTGCATATTTAACATTTCTATTATATCTGCTATCTGTAAAAAAGGGCAACGCAGAAAATATGACCATTAGTCAATTTAATTTTGACTTCTTATCTTTATTTTGTTATACTTATATTATTGAATATATTATTTCAATATCTTGTTCAAATGAATTTTATATAACGAACCAAGAACTGTAGATCTGTGAATTTTAAGAAGGAAGTCTGATTACTCATGGGAAGAGTCGAAGAAAACAAAAATGAAAAAAAACGAGGCGCTCTTTCGCACCGCATATGAAATTATTTACCACAAAAGGAATTAATTCAACCGCCATTTCCGACATTGTTGAAAAGGCCGGTGTAGCGAAAGGAACGTTCTATTTATATTTTAAAGACAAATATGATATTAAAAACAAGCTGATCGCACATAAACAAAAGAACTGTTTGATCATGCTGCCGTTGCACTGGAAAATTCCGGCATCACCGGTCTGGAAGATCAGCTTGTCTTTATTATCGATGACATCATTAATATTCTGGTCAACAACAAGCCATTGCTGAATTTCATTTCTAAAAATCTTGTAATGGGTGCCTTAAAGTCTGCTTTCTGGTCAGATGAAGAAGCCGACAAGATCTTTTATGAAAGATATCTTGAACTGGTAGCAGCCGACACCTATAATTATAAAGATATTGACATCATGCTGTTCACGATCCTCGAACTGGCTGGTTCTACCGGATATAATTCTATTCTCTTTGAAGAGCCTGTATCTATCGAAGCGTACAAGCCTTTCCTGTACCGTACGGTCCGCCTGATCATCCGGAGTCACCGCGAAGAAGCTTAAAGCTTCTTCCGGCTACAGGACTTGTCATCCGGCTACTGATACCGTGCAATTATTTCTTTCACGGCGTCTTCTGTTCCTTTCACAGAACCCTGGACCATCTCCGGCTTTCCGCCGCCGCGTCCTTCTAATGTACTGTTTAACGTTTTACTGATTGAACGGACATCTTCACTTCTGCTTCCGATCACATAGCGATACCCCTCCTCGTCCGTTCCTGCAAATACCGCACAGATGACTGCCCCTTTATCCAGCAGTTGGTTCATCATCTCTCTCGGAAGATTTCCCGATAAAGATCCATCAAATACAGTCACAATCTTCTCATCCACCGGTATCTCTGCCACACAAAACTTCAGAAGTTTCTGCTGCAGTTCTGCAATCTGACTCTTCATACGTGTCTGCTCACTCTTCAGTCTGCCGACCGCTTCTGCCACTTCATATTCTTTCGCACACAACATGGTTGAAATTTCTTTTGTCATGGCATCCTTTTTCTCATAGTCTCTCATGGCACGTCTTCCGCAAAGCATCGTAATGCGTTCACCGCCTTTATAACTTACCATGCTTACCAGTTTGACAGCTCCGATCTCACCGGTTGTCTTCACGTGCGGAGCACAGCATGCACATACATCATATCCCGGAATCTTCACGATACGAACCTGACCTTCAATCTCGATCTTACTGCGGTAATCCATATCTTTCAATTCCTCTTTGGATGGATACAGAACCTCAACTTCCAGATTCCGGTATACTGCTTCATTGGCTTCTGTCTCGATTTCTTTCAGCTGCGCTTTACTGATCGGTCCGTCAAAATCCATGGTACAATAGTCGGCTCCCAAATGGAAACCGACATTATTATAGCCAAATCTTTCATGCACAATACCAGACACTATATGTTCTCCTGTATGCTGCTGCATCTTCTCAAAGCGTTCTTTCCAGTTGATCTTACCGGATACTATACTTCCCACTTCCAATGGTGCTGTCACAGAATGAAAGATCACATCATTTTTTTCGTGCACATCGGTAACTTCTGTATTGCCTAGAATGCCCGTGTCGGCATACTGACCGCCGCCTTCCGGGAAGAATGCTGTCTGATCCAGCACCACACAGAAACCATCCTTCGCTTCTTCACAGGAAATTACTTTTGCTGTAAATTCGGTTCTGTGACTGTCCTCATAAAATAATTTCTCTGTCATTTTTCCTACATCCTCTCCGGTGCTTCAAATCCAAGTACGTCGATACAAGCTTCCAGTACATCCTTCGTCACTTTCAGAAGCGCAATATAACTCTTTTGTTTTCCGGCATCTTCTTCTGCCAGAATCTTTGTCTCATGATAAAAACGATTGAATGCATTGGCAAGATCATAAATGTATGCACAGATCTTATGCGGTGCAAGATCCTGGAATGCATTCGCCATCACATCATTATATTTTGCAGCTTCCAGCATCAGAGCTTTTTCACAATCCGCATATGCTTCCTGTACTTTCAGTCCATCCAGGCTATTTCCCTGTGACTGGTATTTATTCAGGATCGATTTGATACGTACAATTGTATACAGAATGTACGGACCGGTATTTCCTTCAAAGGAAGTAAATCTGTCTACGTCAAATACATAATCTTTTGATGCCTGGTTTGACAGATCTCCGTATTTAATTGCTGCCATTCCGATGAGTTTTGCTGTCTGTTTTGCTTCTTCTCCCTCGATAGAATGATTTTCAGAGATTTTCTCATACATCTTCTCTGTAATCTCTGAGATCAGTGTCTCCAGACGCATTACCCCGCCTTCTCTTGTCTTGAACGGCTTGCCATCTTTTCCATTCATGGTACCGAAACCTAAGAATTTCAGTTCTGTTTCCGCAGGGACGATTCCTGTCTTCTTTGCAGCACGGAACACCTGTGTAAAATGCAGTTCCTGACGCTTATCCACCACATAGGCAACCTTGTCCGGATGATAATCCTGTACACGTTGTACCAGTGTGGCAAGGTCTGTTGTTCCATAAAGAGATGCTCCGTCTGATTTCTGGATCATGCAAGGAGGAATCTCTTTGGTATCTGTCTCTTCCTGCACATCAATCACCAGTGCTCCCTGGTCTTCATGTGCAAATCCTTCTTTCTTCAATCTCTCGATCATATCCGGGATGTATGCCTGAGCATCAGACTCCCCTTTCCAGAGATCAAAACTTACATTCAGATTCGCATAATTTTTCTTAAGATCAGATACCGATACACGAATGATATGATTCCAGATCGCACGATATCCTTTATGCCCGTTCTGTAACAGATACGTCGCATGCAATGCATTCTCCCTGTATGTCTCATCTTCTTTTGCCTTACCGCTTGCTGTCGGATAGATTTCTTCCAGTTCGCTGATTGTAAAATGGTGCTTCCTCCGGATATTCTCCTGTATAAGAATCGTCAAATAAACCAGCTCCGGTTTTCTGTGTTTCAGTTCTGTGATGATCAGTCCCATCTGATATCCCCAGTCTCCAAGATGGATATCGCCAAGAACTTCATGCCCCATCTTTCTTGAGATGCGCTTTACGCTTTCTCCGATGATCGCCGAACGGAGATGTCCTACATGCAACGGCTTTGCCACATTTGGTCCGCCATAATCCAGCACGATCATCTCCGGATGTTCTGTCTTCTCGATTCCGAGATTATCCGTCTCTTCCATCTGATTCAGATAATCTGCAACAAATGACTTTTTCAGTCTGATATTGATAAATCCAGGTTTTACAACCTCTACTTCTTCCATACATGCACTGTCTTCTAACAGGGCAACGACATCCTCTGCGATCATGAACGGTGCTTTTTTGTAAGCTTTTGCTCCTGCCATCGCTCCGTTACACTGGTATTCGCAGAGATCCGGACGGTTTGACAGTGTTACTTTTCCATACGTTCTGTCATAACCTGCCTTTTCGAATGCTTCTGAAAGTTCTTCTGCAATATAATCAATGATTTTCTTCACTTCATATCTCCTATATTTTCTATAATTCCTATAAATTTCCATCAAAAATAGCAAAAAAAGTACACACCCGGGCGGATTCGAACCGCCGCTCCCGCCTCCGGAGGGCGGTGCTCTATCCCCTGAGCTACGGGTGCGTATACAATTACTATATGAAATTGCCTTAGTAATATTAACACATCTTTGAGATAAAGTAAAGGAAATGCATCCCACTTTTCGATCATTTCCTCTACTTTTTTAATATTTTTCTTTAATTTTCCTTTTTAAATCTTACAGCGCAAGTTTTCCACTCTCCCGGTCATAATAATATGCCCTGTCCGAAAGTACTTCTTCCGCCTCTACCTGTGTCTCATTGATCTCCTCGATCATGCTTCCCAGTTCTTCTCTGCCCGGCGCTTCGCTTTCAGCCACAATAATGGTCTCATGCACACTGCTTGGGATCACAAAAAAATTTTCTCCCACTACACCGGCAATCTTTCTCAGACAATCCGGATAGATCAGTGCCGCAGCCCCATAGCTACGCATTTCATTGCTCAGGATATACATTTTTTCTGCCGGTCCCTCTTCCATCCCAAGTCCCAGCAATTCTTCGATCACCGTGCGCATCGGTGCAAATTCATACGGCAGTAACTCCTGGGTATTCTTAGAAGCCCGGTAATATAGATCTTCTTCCGTTACTTTCCACATATCCATATGTTCTGCTCTGACCATCATGGATGCCATGCCATATTCATCTACCTCTAACAGTACATAATAAATAATTGCAAGATCCAGATAACTTTTATATGGAATTTCTTTTAAAAGCTCCTGATTCTCCTCTCTGCCTATCAGACGGTATATGATCTTATCTTTGACAAATTCATAGTCTTTTACCTTTTCACCGTCCTCCCATGAATTCTGAAACCGGATTTTCTCATATAATCCGACAATATCTTTTGCAATCTGTTCCAACGGATACCCCATCCGGAACTGATGAAAATACTCTTCCAGATAAATCGTCGGTGAAATATTGATTCCTTTTTCCGAAATCATAATACCGCTTCTCCTCACACCATTATTCTTCACATTGGTATGAATGCTTACTGTTTTTTCTTCTTCCACCTCTTTCTTTACTTTTGTCTCTACTGCATGGATAAACTGAAAATATGTCATAAAAGCTCCTTCCTATCCAGCAATATACAAAAATCATCTTGAAAATCTGCGGTGATATTACCGCCTGAGATAACAGAACATCTTTTGAATTGTTTCTGAAATATTATGGTAATTAGATTATAAAAAAGCCCTGCACAAAATGCAAGGCTTTTTATAATTATTTAATTTAGAATTCTTATGACTCTTATGCTCTTGAGAGGTATGCTCCTGTACGGGTATCAATCTTGATCGTCTCGCCCTGATCAACGAAAAGCGGAACGTTAACTTTCGCACCTGTCTCAACGATAGCCGGCTTTGTAGCACCTGTAGCTGTGTTACCTTTTACACCTGGCTCTGTCTCTGTTACAACCAGTTCAACACTGAGCGGCGGCTCGATCGCAAATGCATTTCCCTGATAGAAGCTGATAGATACTTCTTCGTTTTCTTTTACAAACTTCATAGAATCTGCTGCATCATCTGCGCTGATCATAATCTGCTCAAATGTCTCGTTGTCCATGTAGTTATAGAATTCTCCATCGTTGTACAGATACTGCATTTTCTTTCTTTCAATGTGAGCCTGTTCAAATGTCTCTGTAGGACGGAATGTTGTCTCTACCACACCACCGTCGATAATATTTTTCATCTTAACACGCACAAAAGCTGCACCTTTACCAGGTTTTACGTGCATGAAATCAATAACCTGACATACTTTTCCATCAACTTCAATTGTTACACCATTACGGATGTCTCCTGCTGAAACTTTAGCCATTACCTTATCCTCCTTAAATCGCGTATACACGCTTACGTAATTTCATCTCATATTATTCTATAATACATGATATTATTTTTCAACCTTTTTTTCGTGTCTCTGACTCTTCTTGTAGAAATGTAACACAATTTTTTCCAGATAACGCTTCAAAACAATCTGGATTTCTTCCTTTGGATGTATCGGTTTTACCAGAATATTCGGAATTCCGGCACGTTTTGCTCCCCATACATCTGTAAAAAGCTGGTCTCCGATAAACACAGAACTCCTTCTGTCTGTTCCCATAATCTCCATCGCCCTGAGATAATTCCTGGTTGATGGCTTGTGCGCATTATAAACATAATCCACCTGGATATCTTTATTGAACATCTCTACCCTTGGCTTCTGGTTATTCGAGATCAGACAGCATCGGAATCCGATTGCTTTCAGTCTGGCAAATAATGCCTTTGCTCTCTCGTCCGCCGGTGCTCCGTGCGGAACCAGCGTATTATCAATATCAAAGATCAGTCCGCGTACACCCTCTTCATATAATTTTTCAAAATCGATCACATAAGTGGATGCTACATACTGATCCGGAAAAAATCTATCAAACATATTATTCTTCTGACTCCTGCAGATGCTGTACCAGCTCTTCACAGATCTGAAGAACGGTCTTATCATCCGTATTGATTACTATATCTGCTGCCGCTTCATATTTCTCACGGCGCTGCTCCATAAGTTCTGAAATGCCTTTGACATTCTTTCTGCCATTTAATACCGGTCTGTCATTGCTGTCTTTTACACGTTCAAAAATCGTCTCCGGTGTAGCAGTAAGAAGAACAACTCTTCCGTTCTTTTTCATCTCTGCTACATTTCTCTCTCTTAAGGCCGCACCACCACCGCATGAGATTACTGCATTCTTATGCGACTGCATCTCGATCAGAAGATTCGTCTCCAGATCACGGAAATATTCTTCGCCATATGTAGCAAAGATATCCGGAATACTCATCTCTTCACGTTCTGCAATCACCTGATCCATCTCTACAATATCCATATCAAACATCGTGCTCAGATAATCAGAAATTGTTGACTTTCCAGCCCCCATGAATCCGATCAGTACAATGTTATAATCAAAGAGTTTTCTTGCCTGGATTCTCTTACTGTTACGCAAGATACATCCAAACACATCAAAGATTTCTTCTTTATATTTATTTTCTTTCAGTTTTTCTTCCAGTCTTCTCTTCTGTTTTTCTTCCTGATGCGGCTGTAAGATTGGCATACCATATTCTTCTTTATACGCCATGATCTTTTCAATAATAGAACTACGTTCTACCAAAGCGTCAATAATCTTATCATCACACAGAGCCAGCTGCTCTCTGTACATTTCTAAATCGTTCATTCTTCTGTACTCTCCTATAAATTGCAAACTATTGTCCGATATATTCATGTATTATAGCAAGAAATATACTTTCACGCAAGATTATCCGGCGTATTCCTGCATATTTCCTGCATATTTTCTGCATATTCCCTGCATATTCCGGTCGTCAGGAAATTCCTGTGCTCTCACTGTTCTTCTATTTTTCCCGCATCTGCCGTTCCCATTCATGCAGCTTTCTCGCTGCCTCCGGATTCTGTTTTTCCAGCCGTCTCTCCAATCGTTCGCGGTTCTTTTTCAGATGGTCCAGGATCTCCGGATGATGCATTAATAACTGCTGCTCGATCTTGCGTCTTCTCTTTTCAATCAACTGCAGGATCACTTTTTTGTCTCCACGCAGATTCTCCGGAAGTTCATCTAGATGCATTTCCATTCGTCTTAAGATCTCATCTTCATCCAATGCCCCAGTGAATGCCAGTTTTTGGAGTTTTTCTTCAAACCCTACGTCTGCAAGCCTTTCCAGATCCGGAAGTCTATGGATCTGTTCCATAACCTGATGGACTTTCTTTTCCATCTCTTCCACCGCATCATCACCGAACGCCCATGCGAATTCTTCTAATGTATTCTCCTCTTCTGCCGGGATCATTGCTTCGTGAACTGCATGCACTGCCGCCGGGATTTCCAACTGCCACGGCATCTGGATAACCGGAGATTTCTCCGATTCCATACTCGTCCCCGGTGTTGCAACACCTGCATCCTGCAATGCTGCAAGAATCGTTCTTCTGACCTTTCCTTCCTCGATCAGATGACCGATCCCAAGACTGCGCATCTGTTCATTTACATTTTCGGAATGCTCCGTAATATAAAACCTGATCCCTTTCTTATCAAAATTTTCCGCCATCATTTCCAGCCGGTCTGCTGCCGTAACGTCAATACTGTTGATCGCAGCCGCATCCACGATTACAACTTTCGTATCCTCTTTGATACTGTTCTCAATGTCCGACTGGAATATCTTTACATTTGCAAAGAAAAGGTTCTCACTGAACCGGTAAATGATCGTATGGCGTATCGGATATGCATTGCGGTTTCTCTTAAGATCGTAATAAGCCTCTTTTCCCGGAATCATACCGCGGAAAGACCTCGGAGGATTCGTCGCACGAAGTACCACTGCTACAAAAGAAAGCAGCAATCCGATCACCACACCATAAATAGTACCTAAAAATAATACACTCACACACGCAGCTACAAAAATATAGAATTCATTACGGCTTACTTTAAATAAGCGCACCGCCAGATTCAGTTCTACTACATTCATCAGTGCCGAGATTACGATCGCTGTCAGAATCGGAACCGGCAGGTATCCGATAAATCCAGTTGCACATAGCAATACGGCTGCCATCGTAATTGCCGCTACGACAGATACCGCCTGTGTCTTTCCTTCATACTGTTCATTCATGGATGTTCTGGATATACTGCCATTCACCGGACAACAGCCTACACATGCCGCTGTGATATTTCCCATCGCACAAGCCAGGATCTCCTGGTTTTCATCAATCTTATAGCCATTCTTCATGGCAAAATTATTTTCCGACAACAGCGTCTCCGACATGATAACCGCTGCGATCATCAGACTTCTTCCAAGTGCCTGCCTCAGGTCAATTCCCGCAAAATGGAAATGTACCAGTTTCGGAAGTCCTTTTTCCACCGCATCCAAAAGTACCACACCATGTTCGTCTACACGAAAGCACATCGTTGCTGCTACACCTGCTGCCATGATCACAATTGCTGCCGGGAATTTGGGAATTACTTTTCCTGCCATGCGAAGCAGCAGCAACGCTCCCACACCAAGTACCACTGACAGCCAGCTGATTTCTTTGCACGTCTCTGCGATATGCCTGAGCAGTTCCGGAAGTTCTCCAGATCCGGCCTTTCCGCCAAGGATCTTCGGTATCTGCATCAGAATAATTGTCAGTGCAATCCCGCTGATAAATCCTCCCATCACCGGTGTCGAAATGAAGTCCACGATTCTTCCGGCTTTTAAAAAATAAAACAGCAGCAGCCAGATTCCTGTCAGAAATGCGATCACAGGCACATACTGCATTGCCGCTTCACTTCCGCTTTCAATCCCAAGTGATACCAGTGCTGCTCCGACAATTGCCGCCGGTGCCGCATCGACTCCGAAAATGAATTGCCGCGATGTTGAGAACAGCGCAAAGAACAGAATCGGGAATACCGAACCGTATAGTCCATATACTGCAGGCAGTCCGGCAATCTGTGCATAGCCCATCGAGATAGGGATTGACACTGCTGCCATGATGATCCCCGAGAAAATATCTTTGGGAAGATATTCTTTTTATAATTTTTCATTGTTGAACACAATATATGTTTCATGCAACCTCTCCTTACGATTTTATAATCCGGGTATAAAAAAGAGACAAGCCAGCTATTTACACAGTGTCCCGTCTCTTCTTTCTACATTTTCAACATCTGTAAAACAATTAACAGATCTTGCAGATCCATCCTTCCGGAGCTTCGATGTGTCCCATCTGAATACCGGTTAATGTCTCATATAATTTCTTTGTAACTGGTCCCATCTCTTCCATTCCGCTTGGGAAACAGATCTCTTTGCCGTGGTCAACAATCTTTCCTACCGGAGAGATAACTGCTGCTGTACCGCAAAGTCCGCATTCTGCAAAGTCGCCAAGTTCATCTAAATAAACTTCTCTTTCTTCTACTTCCAGTCCAAGATAGTGTTCTGCAACATACATCAGAGAACGTCTTGTGATGGATGGAAGGATTGTAGATGATTTTGGTGTTACAACTTTGTTATCTTTTGTTACAAAGATAAAGTTAGCTCCACCGGTCTCTTCCACCTTTGTTCTGGTTGCTGCATCCAGATACATATTCTCATCATATCCTTCTTCATGAGCTGTTACGATTGCATGAAGGCTCATCGCATAGTTCAGTCCGGCTTTTACATGCCCTGTTCCATGCGGTGCTGCACGATCGAAATCAGACACCTTGATCGTGATCGGTTTTGCGCCGCCTTTGAAATATGGTCCAACCGGTGTTGCAAACACACGGAACTGATACTCATCTGCCGGTTTTACACCGATTACAGCACTGGAACCGAACATATATGGTCTGACATATAAGGTTGCTCCTGATCCATATGGCGGTACATAAGCTGCATTAGCCTTTACAACCTGTTTAATAGCATCTACAAATCTATCTTCCGGGAATACAGGCATCTCAAGTCTTGCTGCAGAGTCTGCCATTCTCGCTGCATTTAAGTCCGGGCGGAATGTTACGATATGACCGTCTTCTGTGGTATACGCTTTCATTCCTTCAAAACATGTCTGTGCATACTGAAGTACACCTGCACATTCACTGATAGTAATCTGATCATCGGAGGTAAGTGTACCTTCATCCCATGCTCCGTTTTTAAAATCGGAAACATATCTCTTATCTGTCTTCATATAGCCAAATCCTATGTTTGACCAGTCAATATTCTTCTTCTCCATTGTGACTCCTCCGTCCTTTAAACAAATGTTTGATTTATCATCTTGTCTTATTATAATACTACTGTTTTTAAAATTCAAGAGTGCACTCTGTTTTTTTATCTTTCCATCATACTTATGGATTCAATTCCCACACTTCCGCCTCGTACAACTTCAATACTAGCGAATTCTTCTTTCATAAGTTTGATTACTGCATCATTTTTCGTTGCCGTCTGTACAAATTCCAGCAGTACACTGTCTTTGCCGTAATCAATGATTTTTGCCTTGAATGTCTCTGCAATCTGAAAACATTCTACTTTATCATCTTTTGAACATTTTCGCACTTTGACATACAGTATTTCTTTCATACGGACAAATACATCTGTAAAATCGATGACCTTGATCACTTCCACCAGACGGTTCAGCTGTTTCTTAATCTGTTCAAATGTCTCATCATCGCTGACTGTTGCGATCGTCATTCTGGACACGGTCGGATCTTCTGTCGTACCAACAGTCAGACTGTCCAGGTTATAAGATTTGCCGGAGAACAGCCCTGAGATTTTTGACAGAACTCCTACCTGGTTCTCTACATATAAGGAAATCCATCGTTTTTTCATAGCGTTATTATTCATTGTTTTTTCCTCCTGTCCTCTTCTTCCTAACAATCTATGATCAGATCTTCCAGTGTCCCGCCCGGTTTTACCATCGGATATACCAGATCTTCCGGATCAATGTCGAATTCCAGGATATATGGTGTCTTTGTACTCTTCATAGCTTCTCTGAATGCCGGCTCGATCTCTTCTTTTTTCGTAATATGGATGCCTTTTGCACCATAAGCGTCTGCCAGTTTCATAAAATCCGGTGTGTAAACAGGACATTCAACCTCTCCGCATTTTCCTCTGCAGGCTGCTCCCGAGCGCAGACATGTCATGGAATAGCGCTTTCCATAGAATAATTTCTGCCACTGACGCACCATTCCAAGATTATTATTATTAAAGATACAACTGATGATCGGCAGTTCTTCCAACACTGCGGTTGCCAGTTCCTGACTGTTCATCTGAAAACCACCGTCTCCGGAGATTGAGATGACCGGTGTATCCGGATTCCCAATCTTCGCTCCAATCGCTCCCGGCATACCATATCCCATTGTTCCGAGTCCTCCGGACATCAGAAGCTTTTTCTTCTCTGTAATCTCAATAAACTGCGCGGTGAACATCTGGTGCTGTCCGACATCCGTTACAATGATCGCCTCATCAAAGATCCGGTTAATCGTCTCAATAACATCCTGCGGTGTCATGATCGGTTTCTTTTTCATCTTCAGCGGATGCTCCGCTTTCCAGTCTTCGATCGTATCCAGCCATTTTCCCGTCTCACAAGGAGTGACATATTCTAACATCTTCGTAACGGCTTCTTTGGCATCTGCTACGATCGGCACATCCACCTGCACATTTTTAGAAATTGCGGCTGTATCAATGTCAATATGTACAATCTGTGCATTCGGTGCAAATGAATGCAGCTTTCCTGTGATCCTGTCATTGAACCTGGTTCCGATCGAAAATAACAGATCACATTCATTTACCGCCATATTACATGCATAGGCGCCATGCATTCCAAGATTTCCTATATATAATGGATGTGTATTCGGAACCGCCCCACGTCCCATAACTGTTGTTACAACCGGGACATTCGTCACATCCACCAGTTTCGTAAATTCTTCATTGGCATGTGCTATATTGATACCTCCGCCTGCGAGGAACAATGGTTTCTTTGCCTTGGAAAGCATCTTAACCGCACGTTTTAACTGTCCGACATGTACATGGGTATTCGGCTTATATCCACGGATATTCACTTCATCCGGATACTCGGCACTTCCCAATTCTCCCATTACATCTTTTGGAAGGTCGATCAATACCGGTCCCGGTCTTCCTGTTCTTGCAATATAAAATGCTTCTTTCAGGATACGTCCGAGGTCTTCCCTGTTTCTGACCGTAACACCATATTTCGTAATGCTTCTGGTGATTCCGATAATATCTACTTCCTGGAACGCATCATTTCCGATCAAATGTCTGGATACCTGCCCCGTAAAGCATACCAGTGGTACACTGTCGTAATAGGCAGTTGCAAGACCTGTCACAAGATTCGTTGCCCCCGGTCCGCTTGTAACCAGACACACTCCTGTTTTTCCGGTTGATCTTGCATAAGCATCTGCCTCATGTACCAGTGCTACTTCCTGTCTCGGAAGAATTACCTTCGTATAATCCTGCTTATAAAGTTCATCACTGATATCGATCGTACAGGCTCCCGGATACCCGAAAATTGTATCTACCTGTTCTTCTCTCAGCGCTTTTACCAATAATTTATTTCCACTGATCTTTTTCATATACTACCTCCTTGAATTTTTACTTTTCTATAAAATAAAAAGAAAAGCCCTAAGCTGCAAGCTCAGGGCGATTATTGCATCTTTACAGCATTTCACTGAATATTTATAAAACATTATAGGTGACATTCTTTGGTATTGTCAACTCTTTTTATCCGATTTCATTTACTGCTGATTTTTTATAATAAACTTTTGCACAATCGTGTTATTGATCTTTTTTTATCACTTT
>ENA-OQDC01000947-OQDC01000947.1-human-gut-metagenome-genome-assembly--contig:-NODE-947-length-16981-cov-4.070547_pt1 | contig 16981 bp, 18 predicted proteins | sample MGYA00242770_ERZ504601 | MGnify/ENA primary metagenome ERZ504601 (study PRJEB26092, sample SAMD00036305) | human gut metagenome | host: Homo sapiens | study: EMG produced TPA metagenomics assembly of...
AACTCCTCATAAACGCATGCTAAGCTTGCGATACAGGCATTTTCGCTAGGAAAGGATGTCTTGTGCGATAAGCCGGCAGCATCAGATATAGGAGAAGCACTTACTATGAATGAAGCAGCTAAAAAGAGTGGAAGAATATATGGTATGGTGTTTCATCAGAGATTATATCCTAAGTATATGAAGATTAAGAGTATGATTGATGCAGGTGAGCTGGGAGAACTAAGAAGGGTGAATCTTATTAATTCAAGATATTTAAGAACATCATATTATCATCATTCTGGCGCATGGAGAAGTAGTTTTACAGGTGAAGGCGGCGGCGCACTTATTAACCAGGGACAGCATATTCTTGATATGTTCCAGTATCTTTTTGGTATGCCGCAGAGAATGTTTGCACTTATACCATTTGGCAAATATAATGATTTTGCAGTAGATGATGAAGATACTATTATTATGGATTATGATAATGGCATGACGGCTTCATTTGTACTGACAACAGGAGAAGCGTGTCATGAAGAAAGACTGGAAATAATAGGAACAAAAGCAAAGCTGCTGCTTGAAGATAATACACTTACTATAACAAGACATCAGGATGTAGAAGAGTATATAAAAACGGAGATGGTTAATTCAAGGGAAAATATGCAATATGTGAAAGAAACAATTGAGTTTCCAAAGGCACCAGAGCCATATACAGAGCTGCTTAAAAGATTTGCCAGAGCTTCCTTAGAACATGATGATACATATCTTGTGTCGAAAGGTGAGGAAGGAATCAATTCCCTGATGTTGTGTGCAGGAGCTTATTATTCAGCATGTAATGGTATCCAGGTTAAGCTTCCGGTTGACGCGGAGGATTATAGCAGACTTATGGAAGAACTGATTATGAAGGAAAAGAGCATAAAGAATAATATATAAAAAATAATACAAGAAAAATAATATAAAAAACATAGTATAAAATGCTGCCACATAAAATGGCAGCATTTTAATTGGTAATTAATATTCAGAACCGCACCATCTTCCAGAAGCTCCGCAAGGAAGCACAAGTCCGTTAGCGGATACAGGAAGTCCGACTTCATTAGAACTACAGTAGCCGTCAAAATCTTTAAGTTCTGTGCTTAACATATAAGTAAGAACTGCTGGCTGAAGTCCTGTTGTATAGGAGTTGATAAGGAAGAATAATGGCTTGTCAGAAAGAAGCTTTGCACACAGCTTAACAAGTGGGTGTATAGCTTCTTCTATTTTCCATATCTCGCCCTTAGGACCTCTGCCATATGATGGAGGGTCCATAATAATAGCATCGTAGTGATTGCCACGTCTTATTTCTCTTTCAACAAATTTAACACAGTCATCGACTATCCAGCGGATAGGCTTGTCAATAAGTCCTGATGATGTGGCATTTTCTTTGGCCCACGCAATTATTCCCTTAGAGGCATCAACGTGTGTAACGTGAGCACCAGCGGCTGCACAGGCAAGAGTAGCACCACCAGTGTAGGCAAATAAGTTAAGAACCTTTATCTGTCTGTCAGGTTCATTATCTTTAGCTTTCTTTATAATTTCAGAGAACCAGTCCCAGTTGGCTGCTTGCTCAGGGAATATTCCTGTGTGCTTAAAGCTGAATGGCTTTAAGTTAAATGTAAGAGGAACATCAACAGAAGGACTTTCGTATTTTATTGTCCAGCTTTGTGGCAGGTCGAAGAATTCCCATTCGCCGCCTCCCTTAGAACTTCTGTGATAATGTCCATTCATATGTTTCCATCTGTTGTCGTTCTTAGGAGTGTCCCATATAACCTGTGGGTCTGGGCGGACAAGAATGTAATCGCCCCAGCGTTCAAGCTTTTCTCCACAGGATGTATCTATAACTTCATAATCTTTCCAATTATCTGCAACAAACATATTGTAATTAAGTCCTTTCTTGTTTAAGCATATATATTAAGTATATAACAGATTGTATGGTTGGGGCAATCAAAAAGTACAGCGATTACGATAAAAACGGGGGCAAGGAAGAAATCACCCTCGATAGTTTTAAAAGATAGACAGCACACCGAAAATAAGGCTCGCAGAGCTGATGCTGTTCGGAATCAGACGACGCCAGTTCATTGTTCTTTAACCCTCCCCACTACGGTAATACCGCCAACAACCTTATCACCCTTCTTAACGGTGATTTCAACATTTCTGGGAACTACCAGCTCCGTGCTGGAACCGAATTTGATCATGCCGTAGGTTTCGCCCTGTTTTAGGTTGGTTCCTACAGTTACCCAGGAAACGATGCGGCGTGCCAGCAGACCGGCAATCTGGATTACCAGGAAACGCATACGGCCGTTATCCATACCGATAGCATGACGCTCGTTTTCAAAAGAAGCGTTTTTCTCATACGCAGGCACGAACTGACCGCAGGTATAGCGCTGATATTTGATTTCGCCGTCGAGCGGCGCACGGTTGGTGTGTACGTTGAATACGGAAAGGAAGATAGTTACCTTAGTCGCAGGCTCGTTGAGATATTCATCATCAAAAATTTCATCTACGCCCATTACCGTACCGTCTGCAGGCGAATACAGGATGTTGGGATCATAAGGCGTAACGCGGTGAAAATCACGGAAGAAGTAGGCAAAGTATAACGCCAGCACTACGGGGATTACGGCCCACACAGCGCCGAAGAAATAATATACTATTGCAGCCACCAACAGAGAAACACCAACATAAATATAACCATCTTTTACAATAAACATATAAAGCCTCGCTTTCCTGCGAATATTTCTTTTGATTTCAGCTTAAATCAGCACACATTTCCAAACTGACTGTGCAGTCTGTTTTTTGCGGATATAAAAAGTGATGGAATGCTACTTCCATCACTTTATTATAATACACCAACCTGCTTTTGTCTATATAAGTGTAAAATTCTTAGCACTTTCGGCAAGCACAACGTTTTTCGGTATGTATCAGAACTTGGATGCCATTACCTTGATTACAAACTTAGGCAACGCCATCATACGCATAAAACGGCTTGGCTGCTTATACAGACGGAAGGCCCATTCCAAAGAAGCATCCTGCATCCATTTCGGTGCGCGCTCCATTTTGCCGGCGAGCACGTCAAAGCTGCCGCCAATGCCCATCAGAATTTTTGCATTAAGCTCCGTGCGGTGTGCTATCCAGCCATTTTTCCTGCTTCGGTGCGCCCAAAGCGACAAAGAGCATATCTGCACCGCTGGCGTTGATGTCCGCAATAATCTGCGGCACATCCTCATCCTTAAAGTAACCGTTGTGGCAGCCTACTACCTGTACGCCCGGATAAAGCTCCTCAGCCTTCGCTTTCCGCAGCTTCGGCAATTCCCGGACTGCCGCCGAAGAAGTACGCCTTGTAGCCCTTGTGCGCCGATAAATCCAACAGCTCGTTATAGAGGTCAAAGCCTGCTACACGCTCCGGCACCTTGTAGCCCAGGTGTCTGCCCGCCCACACGGCACCGGCACCGTCAGGCAGCACCAGCTCCGCATCCTCGCAGATAATTTTTTTGTACTCTGCGTTTTCCTGGCACATCATGATGATTTCTGCATTCGCGGTAACAACGAAGGTCTGCTCCTTGGCGAGCATTCTTTCTTCAAGCGTTTTCACTGCCTCCTGCATAGTCATTGCGTGTACAGGCACGCCTAATATTTTAATCGGGTCTTGCATATGTTTTGCCCCCTCTTTTCTGCATAATAATACTACTATTGTACACTACTTTAACGATTATTTCAAATATGTATAAGAAAAAGCGAACCCTCAGACAAATACTGCCGAGGGTTCACCTGAATTGCTTTACTGTATATATGCCTTCAGCACATCGCTCTGCTTGTCAAGGCACAGATACTTGTAGACCGGTCTGCCAACGCTGCCGCGGTGCAAATCCAGCTTCAGCAGATGCAGGGATTTCAAAAACTCCAGATATTTACGGATAGAAACGCGGGAGATTCCTACCATGCCTGCCACCTCTTCGGTAGTAAACATGCCGTCAATACCGCAGATGCAATCCCAAACAGTGCCTAAGGTATTTTTATCAAGGCCCTTGGGCAAAGTTACCGCAACCTGATTTTCCTGACGCATAATAGTAGTATCAAGGTCAGCCTGCTTAATGGTGCCCTGCTCCTCAACAATCTGATAACGCTTCAGATAATTGTTCAGTGCAAGGTTAAAGCGTTCAAACTCAAAGGGCTTGATAATATAATCGACAGCGCCTAAACGCAGCGCCAGCTTAATTTTATCCTTATCGTTTGCTGCCGAAACGATGATGACATCTACATCATAACCATTCTCGCGTATTTTAGCCAAAAGCTGTAAACCATCCATAGTAGGCATAAAGACATCAAGAATGATTAAATCGTATTTGTTCTGACGCAGCAGCTTCAGTGCAGTATCTCCGTTACCGGCAATATCGCACAGCTGAAAGCCCTTAATCTGGCTAAGATAGTGCTCATGTAATTGGGCAACCATCGGGTCATCTTCTACAACTAATACGTTAATCATCTTAATCCCCCTCTTTCCTGGTCGGAAGCCTTACGGTAAAGGTAGTGCCCTCACCCGGAGCAGACTCCACAGTAATGGTGCCATTAAGGTTATTGATGCTTTGCTTAACCAGATATAAGCCAAAGCCATGACCGCTTTCGCACTTGCTGCTGAAGCCACGCTGGAAGATATGTTCGCGTACCTCGTCACTCATACCGGGACCGGAATCCTCCACGACAATAACAATCTCGCGGTCAAAATCCAGAATCGAGAGATTAACGATGCGTTCACCGTCAAAATTCTTCAACGCATCAAAGGCGTTTTCAATAATATTGCCGGCAATCAGTACAATATCATGTACCGAAGGCACATCCAGCTCACTGTGCAGCTCGCTTTCCTCTGTCAGAGAGAAGTCGATATCAAGTTCACGGCTGCGGCTTATTTTACCGAGGATAAAGCCTGATAATGTAATGTCTTTCAGGCGGGTTACTACATAAGAAACCTCAGATTGTCTGTTATAGGCAATTTCCTGCGTAAAATTCTTCAGCTCGTCATAGGCCTTCATATCTATCAGGCCCATAATCACATGCATTTTGTTCATAAACTCATGTGTCTGCGCTCTTAAAGCAGTAGCATAATTTTTAAAGCCTGTCAGCTGGTTAGCCATCTCTTCTACTACAGATTTTTTGCGGAAGGTAATCACGGCACCGATAATGTTCTTTCCATCCAGCAGCGGTACTGCAGTAATAATAAAGACAGTATTACCCATCTTGACACTGGCATCAACTAAAGTTTTACCTTCTTTTATAATATCATCCAACGGCACACGTTTCAAGACATCTTTTGCAGATTTTCCAAATAGTTCATTAACTCCTTCAATACCGGCTTGCTTCAAAAGCAATTGGGCCTCGGAGTTGACAAGCGTAATGCAGCCGTTGCTGTTGATATTGATAATGCCTTCACGTACAGAGTTAAGAATAACGTCGCGCTCCTGCAGCATTCTGGCGATTTCCTCAGGCTCATAGCCGAAAAGTACACGTTTAATTCTCTGCGCCAGATAAATTGCTCCCCAGATGCCGACAATCAGGCCAAGCAGCGTCATAGACAGCAAGAATAAAACTGCATCGATTGTAGAGTTATTGACGATTTCATCGGAATAACCGGTAACAACGTAGCCAATTACTTTTTTCTCATCATCTTTAACAAAGCCAATAGCCTTATTGGGAATCGAGTAGTTTTCCTTATAGGAAATATTGTCGCGTCCCGCGTATTTGTCAACCAGATTACGCGCGCTATGCTCGAAGTCCGGCAGCTTGCCGGGATTGTACAACACGCGCAGATGGCGGTTCTTATCGTAAATCGCTACGCCCGCTTCATCCGAATGGTCAACATCGTTAACAAAGGCAGCCATAAAGCTGTCTACGGAATCCTCCGGCCTCTTGTTCTGCTTCTCCAGGCTCTCCCTTATTTCCGGAGAGTTACAGAGAATGTTGTTGATGCTTACGGCATTGATACTGACGCGGTCATAAATTACCCGCGCCATCTTCTGCGTCGTAAACAAAGATGTCGGCAGCAGTGCGATACACACTACGAGCGTAATAAGTACTACTATTTTCTGTAAAAGTGAAAGCGTTTTTCCTGATTTGTAATTGTAATTATCTTTAGATTTTCTCCACATCAGCAGGTACCGTCAGGAACTGAATACCAGGATTTCGTTCCAGAATCCAATTCAGGGACCACTCGTTATTTACAAGAATAACAGGTCTGTCCTTTTTATCATAAACAAGCATTCCGTTATCCAAGCCTTTAATGTTCTCAATCAGCTTCTTATCCTCTGCGTATACCCAACGTGCAACGGAGTACGGCAGCTGGTTCATCAGCAGCTTAGAGCTGTACTCGTTAAACAGACGATATTCCAGAACCTCCAGCTGCAGTACGCCGACTACGCCGACGATGTAGCTTTCAAGACCTACGCCCTCCTGACGGAATACCTGAATAGCACCCTCCTGCGACAGCTGGATGATGCCCTTTTCAAACTGCTTGCGTTTAAGGGAGTCCTTAGGCTGTACGCGGGCAAAAATTTCCGGCGGGAATACGGGGAAGTCTTCAAATTGCAGCTTCAGGCTGCTGTCGCTCAAGGAATCACCGATACCGAAGATACCCGGATCAAAAACGCCGATAATGTCACCTGGATATGCTTTTTCCACTATTGTGCGCTCCTGAGCCAGGAACTGCTGCGGCTGTGCCAGCTTAACCATCTTACCGGATTGCTTGTGGTAAACGCTCATTCCCTTGTCAAAGACGCCGGAACAAATACGCATGAAGGAAATTCTGTCACGGTGAGCAGGATTCATATTAGCCTGGATTTTAAAAACAAAAGCAGAGAATTTTTCGTTCTCCGGTGACAATATTGTACCATCCTGCAGCATTCTTGGCTGTGGCATGGGAGACATTTCCAAAAATTTTTCCAGGAAGCTCTGTACGCCAAAGTTGGTCATAGCACTGCCGAAGAACATCGGAGTCAGCTCGCCGGTGTTAACCTTTTCCATGTCAAACTCATCGCCTGCCATGTCCAGCAGCTCGATGTCATTGCACAGGTTTTCGTACAGCTCGTCACCCAGCAGCTCTCTGATTTTGGGATCATCTAAAGAACCGGTAGTGGATTTCAGCTTTTTGGCACCATGGCTGGTGTCGTCCTCGAACAGCTCAATAGTGTTTTCCAGACGGTTATATACACCTTTATAATGGCCGTCGATACCGATAGGCCAGTTAATCGGATATGCGCGGATGTTAAGCACCTTTTCCAGCTCGTCCATCAGGTCGAAGGGGTTACGGCCGTAGCGGTCCAGCTTGTTTATAAAGGTAAATATAGGCAGACGGCGGCGGTGGCAAACCCAGAACAGCTTCTTGGTCTGCGGCTCTACGCCCTTAGCAGCGTCAATCAGCATGACAGCGCTGTCGGCAGCCATCAAAGTACGGTAAGTATCCTCGGAGAAATCCTGGTGACCGGGGGTATCCAGAATGTTTACGCGGAAGCCGTCGTAATCAAATTGCAGTACGGAAGAGGTAACGGAAATACCACGCTGCTTTTCAATCTCCATCCAGTCGGATACAGCGTGCTTATTGCTTTTTCTTGCCTTTACGGAGCCTGCCAGGTGAATAGCTCCGCCGTAAAGCAGCAGCTTTTCGGTAAGGGTAGTTTTACCTGCGTCAGGGTGAGAAATAATAGCGAAGGTACGGCGTTTCTTAATTTTATCCATCAATTCTGTCATTATGTATATGCTCTCCTATTTCTTTAAATTTTTGGTAATCCTGGCAATTTCATCCTCATCGGAAACCAGCTCGTCTACTGCCGGATAATCGGCGTTCTGCTCCTCATACAGCTTGTAGGCATCAAGAATCTGCATTTTGATGTAGTCGGGAACAGGGATTTCCGTCTGCAGCTCACCGCGCATGGTTACGCGGAAGGCAACGTTCTCATAGCGTTCACCGCTGTAGGTTTCGCAGGTGAAGGAGGTACGCATGAATTCATCCTTAAAGGTGCAGTCCTTCAGGATGTGCGCCTTGCGCTCCTTATCCCAGGCTGCATAGATTTTATACAGCTCCTGCTGTGCCTCCACCGGCACGTCCTCGCCCAGGACAACGGTTTCTGTTTCATCTATCGGCGTGCAGTCCATGTTGTTATAGACGGTGCCGTCCTCCAGCTCCAGGTCAACTGTCAGCACATAGTCAACCTCATGAAAGCTGGCTGTTTTAATCTGCCATTTCTGCTGCCAGCGGGCAATGCAGTCCGGGCAGATAAATTTGGTATCGCGAATGCTGTTATTCATGTAATTATCACGATAATACAATTTTTCTCCGGGCACAAAATGTTCGCCGCACTCGCTGCAGACGAATTCCAATGTACGAATCATCGGTCAAAACCTCCCAATATAATATGAAAAAGCCCTCACGTCGAACGCAAGGCGCTCTGCTATAACAGTAATCAGTAATGCCGTGGCTGTCGGGAAGCTGTGTTCCCAAGCTGTAAGCCTTCGGTCTGATGTTTTGCAGCTTTTGCTATCAATTACTGTTCAAATTGCTTTATTATACCGCCAGCGGCAGTTGTATTCACCTCTGCTGCCCGGCAGCTGCGCAAAATATATTCACACGTTCTATATTATAACATATCAGCTTGTTTTTCCCTAATAATTTTTCTTTAAAATGAGGGTTGTTTGGGACGTATCGCAGAGCGAATTGTATAAAATGCTTACTACTCACATTTTTATGGGATTTTTTGTGTTCTGAATCACACTTTTATGTAAATTTACGCAAATAAAAAGAACCAAAATCGGTTCTAAGTTTATAAGATTAGTTTTTCCCAAGCTCTTATCGAGAGCATTATAATATTTTCCCGCGTGCCCCAACTTCCTTTTAAACATGAAAAAAGCCTTTACGATAAACGTAAAGGCTATAAGTCCGACATTGGTCGGAGCGGCGGGATTCGAACCCACGACCTCTTCCACCCCAAGGAAGCGCTCTACCAAGCTGAGCCACGCCCCGAATCACAAGGAGTATTATACAGGTTTATTTGGATTTTGTCAACACTATTTTATAAATTATTTTAAACTTTTTTTACACCGTCTGTATCGAGGTCCAGAATATGGTAGCAGGCATGCTCATTATTGGCCGCAAACACGTCTACCATAGCCTTGGCAATGCGCTCACAGTCTGCCTCCGGCGAAGCATAGGCCATCACCGTAGAGCCTGCACCGCTGATAATAGCGTTATAAGCGCCTGCTTCCTTGGCTGCCGCAAAAACATCAGGCAAACCCGGAATAAGATGCGCACGGTACGGCTGATGCAGCTTATCCTCCAGCGCCATGCCCAGATACTCATAATTGCCGCTCAGCAGCGCACCGACCAAAAGCGAAGCTCTGGAGGTGTTGTACACTGCGTCCTTGTGCGGTACAGTCTTGGGAATAGCCTGACGTGCAAGCGACGTTGGCAGCTTGCTGTCGGGAACAACGGCGATGAACTTCAACGGCTTGGCAGGCAGCAGACGCAGGGAATGCGCCTTCTCCTGCTCCATATAGCTGATGGTAAAGCCGCCGTACAGTGCCGGCGCTACATTATCGGGATGGCCTTCGATTTCCGTCGCAATACCGAGAAGCTCATCCTTGGTATAATGGTCATCACACAAAGCGTTAGCTGCAAACAGACCGGCAACAATCGCACTGGAGCTGCTGCCCAAACCGCGGGACATAGGAATGCGGTTGAGCATCTTTACCTTCAGACCGATGCGCTGGCCGTCAGTTACGGCGTTCCACACGCGCAGAAAGCTGGCGAAAGCCAAATTACGGCCAAACGGCTTCAGATAGTCTGCTCCCTCACCTTCTACCTCCAGCTGGAAGCCCTTCTTATCGGTTATTTCATAGCTTACTTCGTTATACAGATTGCAGGCCAGACCGAGGGTATCAAAGCCGGGACCGCAGTTGGCTGAGGTTGCGGGAACCTGAATAAATACTTTTTTCATGCTGCCGCCTCTTTATGCCAAATGGCTGTCTTCTACACGAATCACACAGCTGATAGCCTCTACTACCGGCAGTACGCGCAAAATTTGCAGCGCCATCTGCAGATTAGCCTCCGAAACACTGTGGGTAATTACAACAATCTCCGCCTTATTGCTCAGAACATCATTAGTCTGCACAACATTGCGCAGGCTCACATTCTGTGCGCCGAAGGCTGCAGCGATGGCTGCCAGTGCGCCCGGTTTATCTGCTACCTGCAGACGGATATAAGCCGGTGCGGACATCTTATCAGGCGGGCAGAGGCGTTTTTCCTCAAAACAGGTGCAGCTGATGCGTCCGGTGGACTTGTGCTGCATATTGCGGGCAATATCAATAATATCGCCGCAGACAGAGCTTGCAGTCGGCAGACGGCCTGCACCGAGGCCCAGGAACATTGCCTCACCGATAGCATCACCGTTGACGAATACAGCGTTATAAACGCCGTTTACGCCTGCAAGCGGATGGGAAAGCGGAATCATCGTCGGGTTAACACGCAGGCTGACACCATTTTCAGGATCGTTCTTGGCAATCGCCAGAAGCTTTACTGCGTAACCGAGATCGGTTGCATATTTGATATCGCAGGCTTCAATGCTTTCAATGCCTTCAACCTGCACATCGTCCAGATTGAAGCGTGTATTGAAGGCAATAGATGCCAGAATAGTAATTTTGCGCGCAGCATCCAAACCGCCTACATCGGCAGTAGGATCGGACTCTGCATAACCCTTGGCCTGCGCTTCCTTCAGTACCTCGTCGTAATCAAGGTGTTCGTTAGCCATCTTGGACAGCATATAGTTGGTGGTGCCGTTCACGATACCCATGATAGAGGTAATCTGATTGGCTGCCATACTGGTTTTCATTGGTCCGATGATAGGAATACCGCCGCAGACGCTGGCCTCAAACATAAAGTCGCAGTTATGCTCATGCGCCAGTGGGAACAGCTCAGAGCCAAATTTGGCCAAAACGTCCTTGTTGGCAGTAACAACATGCTTGCCGTTGGCAAAGGCTCTGGCGATAAATTCCTTGGCAGGATGCTCGCGGCCCAGCAGCTCAACGATAATATCGATATCCTTATCCTCAAGCACCTCATCGGCGTTGTCGGTAAAAATATATTTATCGCCGTATTCCTGTTTCAGGCGGTCTACATGGCGGTCAAGCACCTTGGTGATTCTTACCGGCTTGCCTACCTCTTTGGCTATTTTTTCTGCATTTTTCTCTAAAACCTTCAGCACACCGCCACCGACAGTGCCGGCGCCCAACAGACCAACATTTACAAAGTCCTTCATTTAGTACCCCTCCAATACCTCAATCAGTAATCGGTTATACCTGACCTAAAACTTCCAGACGTTTTACGCCGTCAATCATGCGCAGCTTGTCCAGCAATGCCTCCAGATCTATCGTCAGATGCTTGGTTTCGATAGAAATAGTGGTGTTGGCAACGCCCTGCAGAGGAATACCCTGGTTGATGGTCATGATGCTGCCGGAATCGTCGGCAACAGTATTCAGAACCTTGGACAGCACGCCGGATTTGTGCTCCAGCAGTAAGGATAAAGTGATGATTTTTTCCTTGCTTGCTTCATAGAACGGGAAAACGAAATCCTTATATTTGTAATAAGCACTGCGGCTCAGGCCCATTTTTTCAACTGCTTCGTTGATAGTTTTGATTTCGCCGCGTTTGAGGATTTCTTTAACCTTTATAGTTTTTTTAATTGCTTCGGGAAGAATTTCTTCGCGAACCAAATAGAATGTGGATTTTTCAGACATACTACTGTCCCCTTTCTTCATACAAAGTTCTATTAATATTATACCACTGTTCTCTTGAAAAGTACACTTGTTATTTTTGTAAATTTTGAACAAATTCAGTGCACAATGCACGCATGCAAATATACAAAAAAGCTGCCGCAGGCAGGTTCCGTCACCGTAAGTAACAGAACAAGCCTGCAACAGCTGTTGCGTAATTCTTAATTAAAATTAAGCGCGGGAAATGTAGTCGCCGGTTCTGGTATCGATAGCCAGAACGTCGCCCTCGTTGATGAACAGAGGAACCTTAACAACATAGCCGGTATCCATGGTAGCGTTCTTGCTGCCGCCGGTAGCAGTATCGCCTTTGATGCCGGGTTCGGTTTCAACTACGGTCAGTTCTACAGTGTTCGGCAGGTCAACGCCCAATACACGGTTGTCATAAATCATGATTTTAACGTCCATGTTCTCTTTCAGGAAGTTCAGTGCGCTGCCCAGAGTTTCTTTGCTCAGCTCGGTTTGTTCGTAGGTTTCATTGTCCATGAATACATACATGCCGTCGGATTCATACAGATATTGCATTTCGCGACGGTCGATGTGAGCCTTCGGCAGACGCTCGCCTGCGTTGAAGGTACGCTCAACAACAGCACCGGTGCACAGGTTACGCATTTTTGCACGTACGAAAGCAGCACCCTTACCAGGTTTTACGTGTTGGAATTCAACAACCTGCCAAGCGTCGCCATCGATGGTAACAGTTACGTTGGTTTTAAATTCGTTTGTGGAAATCATTGGAAGCCCTCCTATAAATTTAAATATTAGACAATTTCAATAAGCTGCTTTTTGACACCGTTCAAGGCTCTCGCCCCATCCTCTGTCAAAACAACAGTATCTTCTATACGTACCCCGCCTTTACCGGGAATGTATATACCGGGTTCAATAGTGAAGATCATGCCTGTCTGCAGCACCGTAGTGCCACGCTTGTTAATCATCGGCATTTCGTGGATTTCCAGGCCTACGCCGTGACCTGTACCATGCACATAATAATCGCCGTAGCCGCAGGCGGTAATGCTGTCACGCACAATAGCGTCCAGCTCTCTGCCGGTCATGCCTGCTTCGGCAGCCTTCAGGCCCTTGCGCTGTGCTTCTTCAACTATAGTATAAATTTCCTGCTGCCAGGAATTTGCCAGGCCAACTACCAGTGTACGCGTCATATCGGAATGATATCCCTTATAGACAGCGCCGAAGTCAAAGGTAATAAAATCACCGACCTCGATAACCTTGTCGGATGCCATGCCATGCGGCAAAGCACTGCGTACGCCGGAGGCTACAATCGTATCGAAGGAAGCCTTTTCACTTCCCAAGGCACGCAGGTATGAGTATTCCAGACGGCCTGCCAGACTGCGCTCGGTACAGCCGGGCTTGATATCCTCAAGCAGATGGATAAAGGCTTCATCAGCAATGCTGGCAGCCTTCAGCAGCATGTCCAGCTCTTTTTATCCTTAATCAAACGGATATCGCTGAAATCAATGCTCTGCATATAGGTTTCGCCCAAAAGCTCGTGCAGCACAGTATAATCATCATAGCTGTAATACGCTCCGTCAAAGCCTACTACCTGCGCTTGGGCATTCTTTGCCAAATCAGCGGCGGCAGCCCAGATGCTGTGCGCACCTGTCGGAGTATACTCCAGCACCTTGAAGAACTTCATTTCGTTTCTGGCCTGCTCTGTATAACGGCCATCCGTAATCAGCACGCCCTGTTGTCTGTCCAGATACAGCAGACTGGAATCTCCTGTAAAGCCGGTCAGATAACGGATTGTGGTAACATCCTTAATAATGACACTGTCTACCTGCAGCTTGGCCATATGCTCCAAAACTCTATTGATACGCGTCATGATATTACCCTCTTTCCATAAACTAGTGACAGCTATGAATCACCTAAATATTTTACCACTCATTGGCAAAACTTTCAACTATTATCTTTGTTAAGGCACTTTTTTTTCGTTAACTTTGTAGCATAACCAGCAAAAAATGCAGGCCGTAAGCAGCGCCTTGCAGCGTTGTCGGCCTGCCTTTTCCAAGACAAACTTTAAAAATTATTTACATTCTGCAGCAGCAATGCCTTCTGCGGTTTTGATGTTCTTGCGTACATCGTCGCAGCATTTATGGAAGTTTGCCAGCTCCTCGGCAGTCAGAGGCAGCTCCAGCACACGCTCTGCGCCGTTTTTGCCCAGCAGAACAGGAACGCCTACAAAGACATCCTTTTCGCCGTATTCGCCGTCAAGCAGCATGGAAGCAGGCATAATGCGTTGCTCGTCGTTGAAAATGCAGCGTACCATACGTGCTGCGGTAGAGCAGATGCCGTATTCGGTGCAGTGCTTGCCGCTGTAGGTTACCCAGCCGCCGCCGATAGCGCGTTTTTGCAGCTCCGGTTTGTCAAAAGCAAATTTAGGATCCTCGTGCTCCAGAGAGCTTAAAGGAATGCCGTTGAAGTTTACGCAGGACCAGGCAGCCATTTGGGAAGCGCCGTGCTCGCCAATCATGTAAGCGCTGATGGATTGCGGAGAAACGCCGGTCTGCAGGGATAAAGCAGATACCAGACGGGAGGTATCCAGACCGGTACCGGTGCCGATTACATGGCCTTTCGGCAAACCGCTTTCGCGATAAAGGATGTTGGTGATAACATCGCAAGGATTGGTGATGTTAACAATGAAGCCGTTGAAGCCGCTGGCCATAACCTTGTGGATATAACCTTTAACCTGTGCTGCAGTAAAGGTAAGCTCGTCTAAGCGGTCACCGCTGGCAACCAGATTGATATCACCGATGCAGTTGACGATAGCGTCGCAGTCGCCCAAGTCAGCGTAGGTACCGCCGTTGATTTTTACATCATGCGGGCAATACAGAATTGCGTCGCGCAGGTCCTGTACCTCGGCAGCCAGCTTGGATTCTTTCGGGTCTACCAGCACCAGCTCGGCAGCAATGCCCTGAATAGCCAGGCTGTATGCAACGTGAGCACCAACGTGACCTAAACCGATAATACCAACTTTTCTTGTTTTCATAATTAAGTTCCCCCCAAAATTATTCTTTAATATTTTATTTGTCCAAAATAGGCAGCGTAGCTGACGCATGGCCCATAATGGTAATATTGTAATCCTTTTGCCCTGCTCTGCAAGCTTTTCCTGAGCCAGATTCCAGGCCTCCTGCAAGGACGCACAGGGAATATGACCTGTCTTGCGGACAAAATCGAAGTTCTCCGGACGTGTTACCAGATAAGCGGTTACATCGTTGACAATGCAGCGCGCCTTGAAGGCAACAAAGGCCGGAATAGTGAAATTAGCACGGATATCCTTTTCAAACTGCTCCATATCGTTACGGCTGAAGCAGTCCGTAAAAATAGCAGGCTCCTTAATATCCGGGCAGTCCAAAGTGAAAATCATGATGCCGCCGTGCTTAACCGCAAACTGTGCGTTCATGTGGCACTTGGTAGCCTGATACAGGTTCAGATCCTTGGGATAACCGCCTGCGGAAGCAATTACTACATCAGCCAGCTGCTTGATGTGTACGCCTGCCATAGCCAGCAAATCCTTACAGCCCTTCCGCATGCCTCGTACCAGTGGCCTGCAACAACCTCGCTGATTTCTCCGTCCGGAGTAAACACAGTGTTTCACCAGAAAATCCGGATCCAGCAGCTTGCAGGATTCATACATATCCTGATGAATGGGATTGCCTCCAGCAGACTTGCATCACAGGCCTTATTGCAGCCTGCTCCTTCTACCGGGGACATAGTCATGCAATGGTTTTTCATAATGCTGTCATATGCCGCTACGCCTGGCATAACAGCCTTGCGTCCGCCGCCGAAGCCGGCAAAGGGATGCAGTGTTACGGCACCGGTCAGAATTACTCTGTCGGCATTGGCAACATATTTGCTGATAGCAACATCGTTACCGAAGGAGGTTTGACCAAGCAGTACCATATCCTCGCTCTTGCGGGAGTCATGCTGAACGATTTTCAGACGGCGCACCATCTCCTCGCCGCAAACGGTGATATCCTCTTCATGCGTATGACCGCGGTGGGTACCGGTAGCAACAATAACAGTGATGTCCTCGTCCTTTACGCCCACACTGTTCAGCTCGGCCACAATGACCGGCAGAAATTCGGACGTGCCGCACAGACGGGTGATATCGCTGATAACGATGGCCACAGTTTCGCCTGCATGCACAATTTCGCGCAGAGGCTTGGTGCCAATCGGGTTACGGATTGCTTCGGTAGTAGCGGCAACAACGTCCTCGCAGACGCTGGATTCATTGCCGTGTATATCATATATAACGCGCTCCTCGGGGAGCACTACCTCTTCCTGTCGTTTGCCTATTGGCAGAAAGTATTTTTTTCATCGACATCCCTCCATTTTGAAAAAAACTAAATCTATTATACATGAAATTAGCTAAATATACAAGCTGACAGTAAAACTGTAAAGAAAATTCAGCCTTTGTCTAAAATTGTGTTATAATACTACTATATGAAAGCGAGGTTCCCATTATGAAGAAAACTCTTATCGCCTATTTTACACGCACAGGCATTACCAGAAAGCTGGCCGAGGACACCGCCAAGCAAACCGGCGCCGACCTTTTTGCTATCGAGCCGGTAAAAGAATATTCCTCCTCTTATCTTATCTGCGTAGGCCAGGCCAAGCTGGAAAACCTGCAGAACGCACGTCCTGCGATGAAGGCTAAGCCGCAGAACCTGCAGGATTATGACACCATTGTGGTGATGTTCCCTATCTGGTGGTTCACCTGCCCCAATATCATCCTCACCTTCCTGGAGGAAAACGACCTGAGCGGCAAAACAGTTATCCCTGTCTGCACCTACGGCAGCAGCGGTAAAGGCAGCAGCGAAAAGGCTATGACTAAAGTTTGTAAAAACGCAACATTCAAGCCCTGTATCGAAGCAACCGGCCTTAAAGACAAGGCTGTTGCAGCCATCGCCGCAGCAATCGAAGAAGCATAAAAAAATATAATAAGCGTAAAAATGGTTCTATAATAAGTGTTGGGGTCTTGATCTAAAATAAGATTGAGATTACCGGCACTTTATTTTTATTAAAGACAAAAAATAAAGCATAAATGCCGGATTTGTAGTAGAATATAAGTCGACCAAAACCACACCACACTACAAAGGAGAACCAGTCAGTTTATGCTTCAAGACAATTATACACAAGATTTACCACTTTTTAA
>ENA-OQDC01000949-OQDC01000949.1-human-gut-metagenome-genome-assembly--contig:-NODE-949-length-16969-cov-4.224558_pt1 | contig 16969 bp, 15 predicted proteins | sample MGYA00242770_ERZ504601 | MGnify/ENA primary metagenome ERZ504601 (study PRJEB26092, sample SAMD00036305) | human gut metagenome | host: Homo sapiens | study: EMG produced TPA metagenomics assembly of...
GCGGTTACACATTAATGTACTATAAAGAAAGAGGGATACCTATGGATAATAATTTCAACAGCCAATCTGATAACAGTCAGATTGGAAAGCTAATTCCAGACAGAAGAATAAAAGCAGGACTGGCAGCAAAAGCAAATTATCTGTATTGACAATTGTTCTGCTTGTTACTGCCATCGCTTCAATAATAGCCAATATTGTCCTGCTTGTTACCGACTCCAAGAGAACTGCTGATACTGTAGCAAGAATTGAGGACAAGGACATTGAAACTGCACGCAATACTGAGAAAGACGATATGCTTAACCTTATCCGAAGCAGATTTGAGAACGGTTCATCTACACTCTCATTATTAAAAGAACTTTATCCTGACAACATAGTATATGTCAATAGAAGTGGTAATTATGTATTTGCCGATATTAACCCTAAGCTTGCCGCAAGCGAATATGATAAATCAGCCTTTGCCCGCAATGATAAGGGATTGATGACTTATTCAGGAACTAATGCCGAGACATATACAGGAATTGATTTATCAAAGCACAACTCTGATGTAGATTTTGCAAAGGTTAAAGCCGCAGGTGTGGATTTTGCTATGATTAGATGTGGCTACAGGGCTTATGGCTCAGGACTTCTTGTGGAAGATACTTCATTTAATACTTACACAACTAATGCTATCAAGAATAATATAGATGTCGGTGTATACTTCTATTCACAGGCTCTTAACAAAGAGGAAGCTATCGAAGAAGCCAACTATGTACTTACTCTTGTAAAGCCTTATAACATTACATACCCAATTGCTATTGACGTAGAAGCTATAGAAAATGACAGCTTCCGTCAGGAAAATCTTTCGGCTAGTGAATTAACTGACGTAATAATCGCATTTTGCGACACAATTAAAGCTGCTGGATATACTCCATTAATCTACAGTAATCTTTTGTATTTTATGGATAATGTTGAACTTGAAAGACTTGAAGGTTATGATAAATGGTTCGCCGGTTATCAGACTGCCTCTCCATATTATCCCTACAAATACGCTATGTGGCAGTATACTAGCACAGGTTCAATAAATGGAGTATCGGGCAATATAGACATCAATATTGCTATGAAAAAGCTGAAAAAATAATAATTAACAATAACGCGCAAGAATGACACTCGCAGCTATGCCTGCCGCTGTTGCAATTAATGCACCAGCAAGTGTCCAGCGCGTTTTTTTAATGCGTGCCGCCATATAATATACTGACATTGTGTAAAATACTGTTTCTGTACACCCCATAAGTATAGACGTTATAAGTCCTGTATATGAGTCTGTTCCGTACTGCTTGAATATATCAAGGCTAAGTCCGGTTGCAGCTGACGAACTGAACAGCCTTACTATAATAAGCGGCACTATGCTTGCTGGTATTCCAAGCTTTCCACACACACCGCTTAAAAGTTCAGCTATAAAATCAAGAAATCCAGAAGCTCTTAATACTCCAACCGCAACCATAAGCCCAATCAGTGTAGGTGCTATTGAAACCACTGTCCTCATTCCATCCTCTGCACCATTTACAAAGTTATCGTAATTATCACTCTTTTTGTACATTCCATATCCAACAATAATCAATATGACAAACGGCATTATATACGCTGAAATCTTAGTTATCATCGCTCCCTCCTTGTCATAACCCTGCAAAATATAACAGCCGCAAGCGTGCTTATAGTTGTTGCTATTATTGAGGGAAATAGTATTGCAGTCGGGTCAGGACTTTTGTACTGGCTTCTGTATGCTATTATATTTACTGGAATTAACTGAATTGAAGAAATGTTAATCACAAGAAATGTACACATATCACAGCTTGCTATATTCTTATTCTGATTAAGCACTGCCATCTCTTTCATAGCCTTTATTCCTGCCGGTGTAGCCGCCCAGCCAAGTCCAAGAAAATTAGATATCATATTGGTAACTATATAGCCAAATGCTTTGGAGCTGCTTGGAACCCCCGGAAACAGCCATTTTATAAGAGGCTCTATCATGTATCTGCACTTGTCTATAAGTCCTGATTTTTCTGCTATTTCCATAAGACCGCACCAGAATGACATAATACCGAACATAGTTATACATAATGTGACAGCTTCCTTGGCGGAAACAAATGCCCCCTGCGTGACACTTTCTATATTACCTGTGATAAGGGCGTATACTATTCCTATGATAATCATAAAGCCCCATAACCAATTAAGCATAGAACCACCCCACATATGTTTGGGATAATTCTATGCTTAATAATAATGTATTATTCTAATTAGACGGAACAATTGAATGTTCTTTTTTGAATTTTAATATCATCTCTCTTGTAAGACTTATTCCATCGTCTTCTAAGTCAAGGTCGTCTGCCTTAACCCACGTTCCAAGTGATAATTCATCTTCCTGCAATGTGATTTTATCATCACCGTCAAGCTCACAGAAGAACCCTGAAAGCAGTGAGCCGCTAAGTCCCCAAGGCTGGCTCTTGTAATATTTAAGGTTCTTGACCTTAAGTCCTACTTCTTCCATTACCTCACGCCTGACTGTCTGCTCTATTGTCTCTCCAGCCTCATTAAAGCCAGCGACTAAAGCATAATTCTTATATGTTCTTCCTGCATACTTTGTAAGCAGAACCCTGTCGTTATCTGTAACTGCCACGATAACCGCAGGACTTATCTTTGGGAATACCATATTGCCACATACCGGACACTTTACCATACGCTCTTTGTTATCGTGTATTGTAGGTCTGCCACATCGTCCACAATAATGATTGTCCCTGTACCAGCCATACAGATGATATGCCGTTATTGCTGCAAATGCTGTGGCTTTCGGTTTGGCTTTTCTAAATGAGTCTACCCCGACAAATGAAAATCCTTCCACCACTGATGTATACTCATTATGCACTTTGGAATCTGCCATTTCACCAGCATATTGTCCTCTTAATAATTCGCCTTTTCTCTGTGCAAGAAAATATTTCGTATCATCCACAGATAAAAGGTATGTAAATGAATAATTATCAACAGAATCTTTTGATATACCTGTCTTTATCCCCTGTATGAACTGCTTGTACAGTGGATAAGTTAATGTATCTTCTTTAATATACTTCGCAAGAAGTGATGAACCCTCAAAGAAGAAAATTACATCATTATCCTGCGGACTACATTCTACATATTGGTTATCAAGTCTATTAGGAAATATATCCTGTATCATTGTTCTCTCCAGCCGTATTACTAATTGTTATATGTGTCCGATTTATTCAAAAAATATAGAATATAAAATTCTATTTTCTCCACGCTTACAAGCTTAGAAATAAACCATCTCTTCCACTGGTGGCTCTGCATTTTCAACCTTTTCTACATAAAGAACAGGTCCTTTCTTCTTGTATGCCATCTGGAATTCATTCTTGATTGTTGCTGTAACCATTATCCACTGTCTATTCTCTAAAGAAGCAATGTTATTATAAAAGCTTATATAGCCAATAAACTGTGTATCCTCAGCACAGCAGGTCATAACCTTTCGTCCTGGTACAAAGTTCTTATCTTTGAAATATTTATTCTTTAATACCTGACCCTTAAATCTTACTTTCTTGCCAACATATACATCTGGTCTTTCTGATACATCCATATACCATATTCCATAATCAGCATCATCAACCTCGATAATATCCGCATTAACATCATAAGGAAGCTGTTCTGCAATTGACATCATCTCTCCCTTATCGTCCTCAAATACAATCTGAAGTGTGTTATTAAGTGCTCTCATACTTCTTCTGTAGCTTCCAAGATCCATACCTGACTTACATCTATTAAATATAACCATATCTGTATACTTAACAGTCTCTGCAATTATTGATCTCATATTGTTCCACTGAAGATTGAATGCTGTAGCATCAATAAGTGTTATTGACTGGTATATCTCCCAGCCTCTTGGCTTAGCTGTTCCCATAAGAAGGGCTGGATCCCACATACCATTATACTCAACAATTACTATCCATGGGTCATACTCTTTATCAAGTTCATTAAGCTTGGCTTCTGTTAATTCTTCTTTTTCAAGAACTACCATATCCACGCCATTATCTTTTAAAAGCTTCTCGCTGTATTCTTCTTCGCCTTCCTCACATACGATAAGGAGCTTATTCTTTGCCTCTGCAAACTGTCCCATTGCTATAGTATCTGAGATAAATCTGGTCTTGCCACTATCTAACTGGCCATTTATTAAAAATATAGGAATCTGATACTCTTCCTGTGCCATTATATGTCCTCCATCTATTCTAACTATATATAACGCTGGGGGCTTATGCCCCCAGTCTGTGATGTCTGCGGATTGTCCAGTACTTTAACTTCCGCAATTATACATTAAATAATTGCTTAAGAGCATCTTCTTTTAATTCTGCTCCTATTACACATATTCTTCCTGTAAAATCAGGCTTACCTTCCCTGATTTCATATTCTTCTGGTACAAGGTCAAAGAACATCCACTTACCATCTGTGCAAGGAAGCATACCCTTAGCTCTTAAGATGTTACCATAATCATCTGTCTCAGAAAGCTTTCTTAATATCTCTGAAAGTTCTTCCTTGTCATACTTGTTAGGAGTTTCTACGCCCCAGCTTGTAAATACTTCATCGGCGTGGTGATGACCATGCTCGTGATGATGTCCACAGCCACACTCGCCATCGTGATGATGATGTTCATGCTCTTCATCGTGGTGGTCATGTCCGCAGCCACATTCATCATCGTGATGATGGTGATGTTCGTGTTCTTCATCGTGGTGGTCGTGTCCACAGCCACACTCGCCATCGTGATGGTGATGTTCATGCTCTTCATCGTGGTGGTCGTGTCCGCAGCCACACTCGCCATCGTGATGATGGTGATGTTCGTGTTCCTCTGCCACCTTTGCTGCTGCCTCTGCAAGCATTTCAAGTTCAAGATTAGTAACATTTTCCATAGCATCAAGTATCTGCTTGCCATCAATATCATCCCAAGGAGTTGTTATAATATGAGCATCCTTATTAAGTGATCTGATAAGTTCAATATCTGTCTTTAACTTGGCTTCTGACACATTCTGTGTTCTACTAAGAATAATAGTTCCAGCGTGCTCAATCTGGTTGTTAAAGAACTCACCAAAGTTCTTCATATATACCTTTACCTTAGAAGCATCGGCTACTGTTGAAGCACTGTTTAAACGGATTTCATTCTCAATATGAAGATCCTTTACAGCCTTAATAACATCTGAAAGCTTGCCAACACCTGATGGTTCGATAATAATTCTGTCTGGGTGGTACTTCTCAACAACTTCCTTTAAAGATGTTCCGAAATCACCTACTAAAGAACAGCATATACAGCCTGAATTCATCTCTCTGATTTCAACGCCTGATTCCTTTAAGAAACCGCCATCAATACCTATCTCGCCAAATTCATTTTCTATAAGTACAACCTGCTCACCAGCAAGTCCTTCTTTTAAAAGCTTTGCAATAAGAGTAGTCTTACCTGCTCCCAAAAATCCTGATATAATATCTACTTTTGTCATATTATCCTCCATTCTGTCTATACATTTAACTAATAATTTACCTTACCTAATTTTTATTATACGCTTGTTGTCAATCCCCTCTTTCAAGTCTTAACTGTTCTGCGTATTCGCTTATCTTTCTGAGTCTGTGATTAACACCTGACTTGCCAACAGGCGGGTCTAACAATGCACCTATATCTTTAAGGTTCATATCCTCGTGTTCAAGCCTTACCTCGGCAACCTGTCTTAAGCTGTCCTTAAGGCTTCCAAGACCAACTGTATCCCTTATATATATTATGTCCTTAGTCTGCTTTACCGCAGCGGCAACCGTCTTGTTAAGGTTCGCAGTTTCGCAGTTAACCTTACGGTTCACGTCATTACGCATTTCTTTAAGAATCATAACATTGTAGAGATTCATCTGCGAAACATATGCTCCCATAAGATTAAGCACATCTGTTATATTACTGCCTTCCTTCATATATACTATATAATCATTCTTGCGGACTGTAATCTTAGCATCAAGCCCGAAGAATATAAGCATATCACACAGGCACTGTGCATCTTCTTCATAGTCGCATACTATTTCATAATGATAGAACTTATTAGGATCGCTTATAGAACCTGCCGCTATAAATGCACCTCTTATAAATGCTTTCTTACAGCAGTCCTTCTGCACTATTCTTGGGTCAACAAATACAGGTTCAATATTATCAAATGTTTCATCAGCCCATTTAAGTGTCTGCAATATTTTAGCGACATATTCCTGATTTTCTATTCTGATTGTTGTGTCACGACTGCTCTTTGAAACATATATTATATCGCCTGTATCAATATCAAATATCTGCTCTAATAATACTATAAACTTGTATCTTGCAATCTCGTTCTCAGTAGACATCTCTATCTGCATTCTTTTGCCCGATGCTCTCCTGATACGTCCTGACATTCCCATAATCGCAGCAAATTCAGCTATCTGGCAGTGTCTTGCCATATCAATTCTGGTGCTTAATTCTTCTTTAACATCTGAAGAAAACGACATTACTTATCTCCCTTTCTCTTAGCATCTTTGTCTATATCACGATGTTCAGCTTTACAGCCATATGGTGTACTTGCTATTCTTGCCGCCAGCTCATTGGCAAGTGTTACTGAACGGTGCTTTCCTCCTGTACAGCCAACAGCTATAACAAGGCTTGACTTGCCCTCTTTTACATAGTTAGGAAGAAGAAATTGTATAAGATCATCTACCTTATTAAGAAATTCTTTCGCCTCTGGTGCTTTCATTACAAATGACTGTATTGGTTTGTCATTGCCTGTAAGCGGCCTTAATTCTTCAACATAATATGGATTAGGCAGAAATCTTACATCAAATACAATATCTGCATCTACTGGTATTCCGTATTTAAAGCCAAATGACAGCACAGTTACAAATAAATTGTTATACTCCTTACGTTCAAGAATTATCTTCTGTAACTCCTGCTTTAATTCTCTTGTAAGAAGCGTACTTGTATCAACAATATAATCTGCCCTCTGCTTAAGGAACTTTAACTGTTTCCTCTCAAGCTCAATACCTCTGTCAACTCGTCCGTCCTTCGCAAGCGGATGTGTCCTTCTCGTTTCTTTATAACGCTTTACAAGCACTTCGTCACTAGATTCAAGGAATAATATTTTATAGTTATACTGGCGTTTTTTCATATAATCAAGTACGGACTCGAACTCTGCAAGAGAATGTCCGCTTCTTATATCAACGCCTAATGCTATATTATTATATCCGTTATCCTGTTCCTGACAGTCTGCCAGCTCCGCAAATTTAGGTATAAGCGATATAGGCATATTATCAACACAATAATATCCCTCATCTTCAAGCATATTTAATGCTGTTGATTTACCTGCACCTGACATTCCCGTTACAATAACTATCTTCATAAGTTCCTCCACGGCATTTAACTAAAATCTCCGAGCTTTATAACCTCCAGTTCAAGATCTACACCTGACTGCTGTTTAACTTTATCCTTAACCATATCAGTAAGCATACACACATCCTTTGCTGTTGCATTGCCTGTATTAACAACAAAACCAGAATGTTTCTCTGAAACCATTGCTCCGCCAACTGACACTCCTTTAAGTCCTGCATCTTCTATAAGCTTAGCATGCAAAGAAGCCTTGTGGACGTTTAAATGTACTTCCTGCACTAGGATATTCCAAAGGCTGCTATGCTCTTCTCTTAACAGCAAGTTCCTTTATAAGTGCCTTGATTGTGTCAGTATCACCTTTCTGTAATCTGAACACAGCACTGACAACTATATAATCCATAGCCGCTATACAGCTTGTTCTATAACCTAACTCAAGTTCGTCCCTGCTAAGGCTTATAAGCCTGCCGCTTCGGTCGAGTACATCGGCACTAACTATTATGTCTTTAATCTCTCCACCATATGCACCTGCATTCATTCTAACTGCACCGCCTATGCTTCCCGGTATTCCCGTTGCGAATTCAAAGCCTGCAAGTCCCTTATCTGCCAGCTTGTTACCGAGTCTTGACAACATCATTCCTGACATAACCTTTACAGTAACATCATCAATATATTCTACCTCGTCAAATGTATCTGAAAGCTGTATTACAACTCCTCTTATTCCTTTATCTGATACTAAAAGGTTGCTTCCGTTACCTATAACGCAGCATTCTATGTCCGATTTATTCAAAAATCGAATTAATGATTGTAACTCCTCAATAGAAGATGGCTGTACATAATAATCTGCACAGCCTCCAATTCTAAATGTAGTATGAATATTCATAGGTTCACCAGTTCTTACCTGTGTGTCACCCACAATTAATTTAAGATTATCTAACAGCTCATTATTATCCATAAGCTTCTTACTCTCCAATCTTTTATATTAACCTAATGCCAGCTTGGCAGCTCCATACATACCTGCATCATTACCAAGTTCAGCCCTGACTATCTTAGTATTCTTGCACGCGTGAAATGCGTATTCTTTGTAATACTTAGCAACTCTTTCTATAAGATAATCACCTGCCGCTGATACTCCGCCGCCAATACATATAACCTCTGTATCAGTCATAGCAGAAGCACAGGCAATGCCTTTTCCTAAATATCTGCATACATAATCAACAATCTTTATGGCACACGAATCTCCTGATTTAGCTTCATCAAATACTGCCTTAGCAGATATATAAGGAAGTGCTCTAAGTGCCGATGGCTCATCGGTTGCATTTAACATTCTTGTCGCTGTTCTGACTATGCCTGTTGCTGATGCCACCTGCTCAAGGCAGCCCTTATTACCGCAGTTACAGTATTCTGTCTCCTCCTCTACTATAGGCAGATGTCCTATCTCTGCCGCAGCACCATTGTATCCGCATATTGGCTTACCGTCAATTATAACTCCGCCGCCAACACCTGTTCCTATTGTAACTAATACAACGCTTGAATATGCTTTCGCACTTCCCATCCAGTATTCACCAAGTGCCGCCATATTGGCATCATTGCCAACTTTAACTTCATAGCCTGTCATATCTTTAAAAGTCTGTGCAACGTTAAATACACCCCAGCCAAGATTGACACATTTGTTGACTGTTCCATCTTCTCTTACCGCACCCGGAACTCCTATTCCAACGCCTTTAATCTCATCACAGCTTCGTCCTGCCGCTTTCACAAGCTCTGGAATATGTTCTTTAATGTCTGATAAAATAAGACTTCCGCCCTCATCTTTCCTTGTTGGTATCTCATCCTTGTATACAAGCGTGCCATCTGTTGTGAACACGCCGCATTTGCAAGTTGTTCCACCTATATCAATGCCAAGAACTATATCCTTAAATAAACTCATCTTCATCATCACCCCTCATAAGGTTCTCTTGTACTCTTCTATATAACTCCTTAGCCGCATTGTAACCCATCTTCTTCTGTCTGTGGTTTACAGCCGCAGCCTCAACTATTACTGCAAGATTACGTCCTGGTCTTATTGGAAGCGAATGACACACTACTTTATTGCCAAGATATTCTGTGTATTCTTCTTCAAGTCCAAGTCTGTCATACTCCTTATCCTTATTCCAGTCCTCAAGCTTGATAACCATATCAATCTCCTGAGTTTCCTTAACACTCTCTACACCGAAAAGTGTCTTTACATCAATAATACCAATACCTCTTAACTCTATGAAATACTTAGTAACTCCTGGTGCTGAACCAACTAATGTTTCATCACTTACTTTTCTAATCTCGACAGCATCATCTGTTACAAGACGGTGGCCTCTCTTTATAAGCTCAAGCGCTGCTTCACTCTTACCTATACCACTCTCACCTGTAATAAGCACACCTTCGCCATATACATCAACTAATACACCGTGTATTACTATGCAAGGTGCAAGCTGTACTTTAAGCCATCTTATAACTTCTGCTGAAAATGAAGATGTTGACTCAGCAGACTTTAATATTGGAATCTGATATTTCCTTGCAAGTTCTATAATCTCTGCCTCCGGCTCTAAATTCCTACAGAAGATAAGGCAGGGAATATTGCTTGATAACAACTGCATATATCTTTCATAACGCTCTGTTTCTGAAAGGCTCTTAAGATAAGCATATTCTACATTACCTATAATCTGTATTCTGTCATTATCGAACTGGTCATAAAATCCGGTGAGCTGTAACGCTGGCCTGTTAAATTCTGGAACGTGAATCCATATTCCCTTAACATCAATATCAGGTGTAAGATTAACAAGATTCATCTTCTCGATTACCTTGAATAAATTAACTCTTTCTTTTCCGTTCATATCTACTCCAATCCTGCGCAATTATGCCACATTTTATATTTCATTGCCTTACTTAAGACTATATATCTTCTGACTATCTATTATTAATAGTTTAACACAGTGCAATTAATATTGAAAGACATTAAAATAACACATCAATGAAAATATTTGTATATGTTCTGCGCTACATTTTCTGTAATTCCTTCTGCCTCCATAAGCTCACTTACATTGGCATTACGGATTTTGTCAATATCAAGAAAATGTTTCATCAACGCTTTTCTTCTTGCTGGTCCGATTCCTTCAATCTCATCAAGAACTGAGCTTACCTGCTTCTTGCTTCTTAATGACCTGTGGTATTCTATCGCAAATCTATGTGCCTCATCCTGAACCCTTGTTATAAGCTTAAAACCTTCACTATGCCTGTCTATTGGAATTTCTACATTATTATAGTAAAGTCCCCTTGTGTTATGGTTATCGTCCTTAACCATACCGCATACAGGAATATTAATATGAAGTTCATCAAGAACCTCCAGTGCAATGTTCACCTGTCCTCGTCCACCATCCATCATTATAAGGTCCGGGTACACAGCAAAACCCCTTGTCTCTTCCTCACCTGCACGCTCTCTCATTCCTCTTGTAAAACGTCTTGTAAGTACTTCTCTCATACTCTTATAATCATCAGGCCCTTTGACCGTCTTAATCTTGAACTTTCTATAATCATTTTTCTTAGGTCTTCCGTCCTCAAATACAACCATTGAACCAACTGACTCAACACCACTTGTATTAGATATATCATAAGCCTCTGCACGCCTTATCGAAGCAAGCCCAAGCCAGTCTGCTATCTGCTTCATAGCACCTGTTGTCCTTTTCTCCTCAAGCTTAATCTTCTCTGCATCTTTAGTTAATACCATAAGTGCATTCTTATGGGCAAGTTCAACCATTTTCTCCTTATCGCCCTTCTTTGGCGTGATAATTGTAACTTTCCGCTTCTTCCTGCTTGAAAGCCAGTCGGCGATTGTACCAGCATCCTCAATCTCCTCCTGTGTCATTATCACATTGGGAATATATGGTGTTCCACCATAATACTGCTTCATAAATTCTGACAAAATGCCGCTTCTGCTGTCATTCGTTGCAACCTTCATATGGAAATGCTCACGTCCAAGAAGCTTGCCCTGTCTTATAAAGAATACCTGTACAACTGCATCTTCCGCGTCCATAGCGCACGCAATTACATCTCTGTCTGTTGCATCATCTGCTGTTATCTTCTGCTTCTGTGCGATCTGCTTAACGCTGATTAACAAATCCCTGTATCTAGCGGCTTCCTCATATTCCATACGCTCGGAACAATCCTGCATTTTATTCGTCAGCTCATTAATAATCTCAGAATAATTACCATTAAGGAAGCTTATTACTTTATCTATATTTTTTTTATATTCATCTTTGTTCACATAACCCTGACAAGGTGCATTGCACTGTCCGATATGGTAATTAAGGCATGGTCTGTCCTTGCCTATATCTTTAGGAAGTCTCCTGTTGCACGTTCTTACCTTGTAAAGCTTACAGAGCAGTTCAATTGTCTCCTTGACAGCACCTGCTGATGTGTACGGTCCAAAGAATTTGCCAGTTCCGTGCTTCATTGTTCTTGAGAATAACACTCTTGGAAATTCCTCTCCAATAGTAACCTTAATAAAAGGATAACTCTTGTCGTCCTTTAACATCGTGTTATATTTTGGTCTGTGTTCCTTTATAAGATTACATTCAAGCACCAGTGCTTCAAGCTCAGAATCTGTCACGATATACTCAAAATATGCAATATGTGAAACCATCTGGACAACTTTTGCCGAATGATTTTTATTACTCTGAAAATATTGTCTTACACGATTTTTTAATATCTTAGCCTTGCCGACATATATAATTGTGTCGTGTTTATCGTGCATAATATACACTCCCGGCTTATCTGGGAGCTTCTTTAATTCTTCTTCTAGATTAAACATATAAGCCTCTTTAATTCTATATAATAACTCCTGCCACTAATATTACAAAATGGATATACATATGATACCATAATATCACAAATGTATATCCATTTTACCTTTATTATTTTACATTTACTCAGCCTCTGCCAAGCTTCAATGCCTTATGATTAAGCTCTCTGTATTTCTCTGGGACTATCTCATCTATTGCTTTATCCCACACCTCATATGGAATGTCTTTGAAATAATCTGATAATCTTCCCATAAGTACAATATTAACCGCTTTGGCCGACCCTGCTTCTTCTGCTATTGATAAGAAATCTTTAGCATCGACCTTTGCACCTGCACTCTCAAGCTTTTCAATAATATTATCTGGATACTGCATAGCACCTGTAATTACCGGCATTGGGTCAACTTCCTGCGTGTTAGTTATTATCTGTCCGCCAATCTTTAAATATTCAATCCATCTTAACGCTTCAAGCTTCTCAAATGAAAGAATATAATCAGCCTCACCTTTATCAATAACTGGAGAATATACCTTATCTCCAAATCTTACATAAGTAACAACACTTCCGCCTCGCTGGCTCATTCCGTGTACCTCTGACACTTTAACATCATATCCCTGCTGCATAAGAACATAACCAAGCAGTTTACTTGCCAGAAGTGTTCCCTGTCCGCCAACACCAACAATCATAATATTCTTAACTGAATTACTCATACATATTCCTCATTTCCGACATTATCAGATGCCCTGCCTAATTTCACATCAAGCAAATCTAATTTGAACAAATCGGACATCTAATACTTTTTCTATTCCATTAACACCTAATATACATCGCCTTACAACATTATATTGCCTCGAACTTACACATCTGTGAACATACTTTACAGCCTATGCAGAGTGTAGGGTCAATATGTGCTTTCTTATCTTTAACTGCAATTGCTGGACAGCCTATGCTCATACACTGTTTACAGCCAACACATTTGCTTTCATCTACACTGATTGGTGGTTTATGTACTGTTCCTTTAATCATAACGCAAGGTCTGCGGCTTATAATAATAGATGGTTCTTTAGCTGCAAGCTCCTCTGTAACAGCTTCCTCAACTGCCTTAAGGTCATATGGGTCTACAACCCTTACTCTGTTAAAGCCCAATGCCCTGCATAATGCTTCAAGATCAACCTTTCCTGCTGGTTCACCACGAAGGTTCTTTCCTGTAGTTGGATTTTGCTGGTGTCCTGTCATTCCTGTAATAGAATTATCAAGGATAATCACTGTCGAATTACTCATATTATAAGAAATGTCTGTTATACCTGTCATTCCTGAATGAATAAATGTTGAATCTCCGATAACACCTACGCTGTTACTCTCTGCTTCCTCACCTATAGCTTTATTAAAGCCGTGAAGTCCTGAACAGGAAGCTCCCATACAGACATTCAGATCCATTGCATTAAGCGGTGCAACTGCGCCCAATGTATAACAGCCGATATCACCATATACCATACATTTTTTCTTCTTTAAAATGTAGAATATTCCTCTATGTGGACATCCTGCACACATAACTGGAGGACGTGCTGGAACATTTTCTTCTATAGTAATATGCTCTGGTTCTTTCATACCAAGACATTTTCTTACAAGGTTCTGGGAGAACTCGCCGCATATAGGAAATGTATCCTTACCAGCCACCTTAATTCCAAGCTGTTTGCAGTGATTTTCAATTATAGGGTCTAACTCTTCAAGAACAATAACCTTATCTACCTTCTGTGCAAAATCTTTTATAAGCTTTTCTGGAAGCGGGTTAATCATTCCAAGCTTTAATATGCTTGCTTTATCACCTAACACTTCTCTTGCATACTGGTAGGAAGTTGAGTCTGTGATAATTCCTACGCTTGTATCCTCTCCAAGCTCAACCCTGTTAAGTTCTGTACTCTCTGCATATTCTATCAACGCCTTAGTTCTCTCCTCAACTCTTATATGGGCATTTCTTGAATTAAGTGTCATCATTACTTTAGCTGGGTCTTTTACATAAGGAACTCTATCCGGCTCAACTCTTTCTTCTGTATCAACTACACTCTGTGAGTGGGCTACTCTCGTGACCATTTTTAAAAGGACTGGTGTATTGAACTTTTCGGACATCTCAAATGCTTTCTTAGCAAATACTCTCGACTCCTCTGAGTCCGATGGCTCAAGCATTGGAAGCTTCGCCGCAATTGCATAATGCCTTGAATCCTGTTCATTCTGTGATGAATGCATACCTGGGTCATCTGCAACACACACTACAAGTCCTGCATTAAGTCCCTGATATGATATTGTAAATAATGGGTCTGCCGCAACATTTAAGCCTACGTGCTTCATAGCACACGCCGCTCTTACACCGCCAAGTGTTGCTCCGTGAGCCACCTCTAATGCAACCTTTTCATTAGGTGCCCATTCACAATATATCTCATTGTAAGCTGCCGCCTCCTCTGTAATTTCAGTGCTGGGAGTTCCCGGATAACTTGATATAACCTTACAGCCCGCTTCATATAACCCTCTGGCAACCGCTTTGTTGCCTAACATTAACTCTTTCATACCTTTTCCTTCCATTATCTATAATAATATCTGTATTGCATATTAATCTATAATCACAATTATGCTTTGTTCTCCATCGCAACAAGCTTATCTGCTCCATATATTTTACGAAGCTTTGGTTTCTCTATCTTTCCTGTCGCATTTCGTGGTATCTCAGCAAATATTATCTGCTTAGGTCTTTTATAACGTGGAAGCTCAAGACAGAACTTTTCGATTTCTTCCTCTGTACAACTGACTCCGTCTTTAATCTCTATAATTGCTGCTGTCTTCTCGCCTAGACGCCTGTCAGGAAGACCAATTACCGCCGCATCCTTTATCTTGTGAAATCTTCTTAAGAAATCCTCTATCTGCACAGGATATATATTCTCTCCACCTGATACAATAACATCTTTCTTCCTGTCCACAAGAAAATAAAAGCCATCTTTATCCTGCATAGCCATATCACCTGTATACAGCCAGCCGTCTTTTAATACTTCCTTTGTAGCAGCTTCATTTCTATAATAACAAGTCATAACTCCGGGTCCTTTAACACATAGCTCACCGACTTCACCCTGACAGACTTCATTATCATTCTCATCAACAATCTTACATTCCCAGCCATAACCCGGAATTCCAATTGCACCAACTTTATCTATATTCTCAACTCCAAGATGAACACAGCCCGGTCCAGTTGACTCTGACAAACCATAGTTAGTATCATATTGATGATTAGGAAAATATTTCCTCCACCTCTTAATAAGTGATGGTGGAACTGGCTGAGCACCTATATGCATAAGACGCCACTGCGATAAATTGTAATCTGATAACTTAATCTTTCCTGAATCCAATGCATCAAGAATATCCTGTGCCCAAGGCACTAACAGCCATACTATAGTGCAGTGTTCACTTGATACTGCTGACAATATCTGTTCCGGCTTCGTTCCTTTAAGAAGAACCGCCTTACTTCCTGCAACAAGACTTCCCATCCAGTGGAACTTTGCTCCTGTATGATAAAGTGGTGGTATACATAAAAATGTATCATCCCTGCCAGTAGAATGGTGCTTCTGTTCCATAACAGCCGCCTGTGTAAGGCTTTGGTGCTTATGAAGTATTGCTTTAGGAAATCCTGTTGTTCCTGATGAAAAATATATCGCACCATAATCATCTTCCGTTATCTTAACATCTGGCTCTTTACTTGAACAATCAGCAACAAGCTCGTGATAGCTTTCTGCAAAGCTTGGACAGTTGTCTCCTACATATATAAGAAGTCTTCCTCTTAATAATCTCTCAGCATTAACCTCTATTCTTCCAATGAATGCAAAGCCAAATACAATGACATCTACCTGTGCAAGTTCAGCGCAATAGTATATCTCATCTGAGTCATATCTGAAATTAAATGGCACTGCTATTGCACCTGTCTTTAATACACCAAAATATATTGGCAGCCATTCCAGGCAGTTATACATAAGAATAGCAACCTTATCCCCTTTCTTAACTCCACGGCTTATAAGCATATTGGCAAACCTATTGGCTTTCTCATTAAATACGCTCCATGTAATCTCACGCCTATATGGCATATTGGCACTTGGCTGTATTAAATCAAATTCTTTCCAAGTTGTTCTCCTTGTATCTTTCTCATCTGGATTTAGTTCAACCAAGGCAACTTCATCGGGGTATAACTCGGCATTTCTTATTAAATATTCTGTTACTGGCATAGCATTTTCCCTTCCATTATTGAATAAATATATGTACTAGCTTTCTTTAAAATACTACATATGTTCTACGGCTAAAATTCATATTTTATTTGATAAATTATCTTAATAAATAATAGAATACCACATTTTACACAAATAAAAAAGAGTTGCAAGGCAACTCTTTAGTCAATTATACTATTTTACTTTATGAATAACACCTAAATCCATTTCATAAACTGTATCACATAATATATCAATATCTTCTGCACTATGATTAGCCATTATAATTGTTTTCCCTTCTTCTCTAAGCCTTGAAAATAAAGCTCTCATCTCTTCAACGCCCCTTTTGTCCAATCCATTCATTGGCTCATCCAAGAAAAGAATATCCGGATCTTCCATCAGTGCTTGCGCAAGCCCCAACCTCTGACGCATTCCCATTGAATATTTAGAAACGTGCTTTTTACTATCCGGGTCAAGACCAACCGTTTTTAGTGTCTGT
>ENA-OQDC01000951-OQDC01000951.1-human-gut-metagenome-genome-assembly--contig:-NODE-951-length-16958-cov-3.771374_pt1 | contig 16958 bp, 14 predicted proteins | sample MGYA00242770_ERZ504601 | MGnify/ENA primary metagenome ERZ504601 (study PRJEB26092, sample SAMD00036305) | human gut metagenome | host: Homo sapiens | study: EMG produced TPA metagenomics assembly of...
AAGATGGAAAAATTGATCTTAGTAACAGCAATTAATCCAACACCTGCAGGTGAAGGGAAAACCACAACAATGATTGGATTATCACAAGCACTTAACAAATTAGGAAAGAAATCTGTAGTTGCAATGCGTGAGCCATCGCTTGGTCCATGTTTTGGAATCAAAGGTGGAGCTGCTGGTGGAGGATATGCGCAAGTTGTTCCAATGGAAGATATCAACCTTCATTTTACAGGAGATATTCATGCAATCACTGCTGCAAACAACTTAATTGCAGCGATGCTTGATAATTCCATTCATCAAGGGAATCCACTTAATATCGATGTAAGACAAATCGTTTGGAAACGTGTGGTCGATTTAAACGATCGTGCACTACGTCATACTGTTTGTGGACTTGGTGGTAAAGTAAACGGGGTTCCTCGTGAAGATGGATTTGATATTACCGTTGCCAGTGAAGTTATGGCAATTCTTTGTTTAGCGACTTCTTTAGAAAGATTTAAAACAAAGAGCTGCAAAAAATGATTGTCGCTTATACTTATGATGGAAAAACCAGTTACTGTTGATGATATTGAAGCAACAGGAGCGGTAACACTTTTATTAAAAGATGCGATTAAACCAAATTTAGTTCAAACTTTAGATCACACACCAGTATTTGTTCATGGGGGGCCATTTGCAAATATTGCCCATGGATGTAACTCTGTTATGGCTACTCAACTTGCTATCAAGTTAGGAGATTATGCGATTACTGAAGCTGGATTTGGTGCTGATTTAGGAGCTGAAAAATTCTTAGATATTAAATGTCGTCAAGCAAATTTAAATCCTGAAGCAGTTGTTATTGTTGCAACTGTTCGAGCTTTAAAAATGCATGGTGGTGTTGCTGAAAAAAGATTTAGGAAATGAAAATTTGGGAGCTTTAAAAGCTGGTTTAGGAAACTTAGAAAAGCATATTGAAAACATTGCAAAGTTCGATTTACCTTGTATCGTTGCTATTAATGCTTTTCCAACAGACACAGAAGCGGAACTTCAATTATTAAATGAATGTTGCAAGAAACTTGGTGTTGAAGTAGCTATTAGTAAAGTTTGGGAAAAAGGTGCTGATGGTGGAATCGAACTTGCTGAAAAGTTATTAAATATTTTAGAAACAAAAGAAGCTAATTATCATCCACTTTATGATTTAGATTTATCAATTGAAGAAAGATTGAAACAATCGTTAAAGAAATCTATGGTGGAGATGGTGTTGAATTTACAAAGAAAGCAAAAAAGTAAAATTAAAAATATACAGAACAAGGATTAAGTCAATTACCAATTTGTGTTGCTAAAACACAATACTCATTATCTGACCAAGCTTCCTTGCTTGGTCGACCAACAGGGTTTACTGTTAAATCAATGATATTATTCCATCTGCTGGAGCAGGATTCTTGGTGGCTATTTCTGGTGATATTATGCGTATGCCAGGACTTCCAAAACGTCCAGCCGCTGTCAATATGGATATTGATGAAGATGGAAAAATTATAGGATTATTCTAAAAAGGAGAGAAAGATGAAAGTTGCTATTATTATGGGTTCAACTTCTGATTTACCTAAAGTTGAACCAGCTATTTCAATTTTAAAAAATTATGGTGTTGAAGTGAATGTTCGTTGTTTATCTGCTCATAGAGCGCATTTAGGACTTTCTAGTTTCATTAAAGAAACAGAAACAGATGGAACAGAAGTTATTATTACAGCTGCAGGAATGGCAGCAGCCCTTCCAGGTGTGGTGGCTAGTCAAACAGTTTTACCAGTTATTGGTGTTCCAATTGCAGGAAGTAATTTAGACGGAATGGATGCTTTATTATCCATTGTTCAAATGCCTTCGGGTATTCCAGTAGCAACCGTTGCTATTAATGGAAGTAAAAATGCAGCTTATTTAGCACTTCAAATTATGGCTATTAAACATAGTGAAATCAAAGAAGGGCTACTTAAAGAAAGAAAACAAATGGAAGCTGACGCAATGAAAGCTAACGATGAAGTCATAGAAAAATACAAATAGGAGGAAAAGAAAAATGGCAGAATTATTGTATGAAGGAAAAGCAAAACAAGTTTACAAAACTGAAAAGGAAGATGAATATTTAATTCATTATAAAGATGATGCAACAGCAGGAAATGGTGTTAAACATGATAAGTTTGAAGGTAAAGGTGTTTTAAATAATACAATCTCTTGTATTATCTTTGATATGTTAGAAGAAGCTGGAATCAAAACACACATGATTAAAAAATTAAATGAAAGAGATATCTTAGTTAAAAAAGTAGATATCTTCCCATTAGAAGTTATTATTAGAAATATTACAACTGGATCTTTCTGTAAAAGATTAGGGGCGCCTGAAGGTGTTGTTTTAGATGAACCAATCTTTGAAATGAGTTATAAAAATGATGAATATGGTGATCCATTAATTAATGATGATCACGCTGTTGCTTTAAAACTTGCAACTAGAGAAGAATTAGCATACATCAAAGAAACAACATTAAAAATCAATGAATTATTAAAAGAATTCTTCTTATCAATGAATTTAAAACTTGTTGATTTTAAAATTGAATTTGGTAAAACAGCTGACGGTACTATTTTATTAGCTGATGAAATTTCACCAGATTCATGTCGTTTATGGGATGTTGATACAAACCAAAAATATGATAAAGATGTATTTAGACAAGATATTGGAGATTTAATTGAAACTTATAAAGCAGTTCTAGCAAGGATGCAAAATAAATAATTAAGGAGAATAAAAATGGATTACAAAAAAGCTGGAGTCGATATTGAAGCAGGTTATAAATCAGTAGAATTAATGAAAGAACATGTTAAAAAAACAATGCGTCCTGAAGTTTTAGGAGGACTTGGTGGTTTTGCTGGTGCTTTTGATTTAAGTGGTATTAAAAATATGGAAGAACCGGTTTTATTATCAGGAACAGATGGTTGTGGAACAAAAGTAAAACTTGCTTTTGTGATGGATAAACACGATACAATTGGTATTGATGCCGTTGCGATGTGTGTCAATGATATTGCTTGTTCTGGAGGAGAACCACTTTTCTTCTTAGATTATATTGCTTGTGGTAAAAACTATCCTGAAAAAATTGCTTCCATTGTAAGTGGTGTTGCAGAGGGGTGTTTACAATCTGAATGTGCTTTAGTTGGTGGTGAAACTGCTGAACATCCTGGTTTAATGCCTGAAGATGATTATGATTTAGCAGGATTTGCTGTGGGTGTTGTTGATAAAAAAGATATTATTGATGGTTCAACAATTAAAGCAGGAGATACACTTATTGGTATTGCTTCAAGTGGTGTTCATTCAAATGGTTTTTCACTTGTTAGAAAAGTGTTTGAAATGACAAAAGAATCATTAGATACATACTATGATGAATTAGGAAAAACTTTAGGAGAAGTTTTAATTGAACCAACACGTATTTATGTAAAAGCTTTAAAAAATGTAAAAAATGCGGGTGTTAGAATTAAAGGATGCTCTCATATTACAGGAGGAGGTTTCTTTGAAAATGTACCTAGAATGCTTCCTGAAAATGTAAGAGCAATCATTAAAAAAGAAAGTTATCCAGTACCAGCTTTATTTGATTTAATTCAAAAAAATGGAAATATTGAAGAACATATGATGTACAACACATTCAATATGGGTCTTGGTATGGTAATTGCAGTTAATCCAGAAGATGTTGAAACAACAATGAAAGCTATTGAAGAAGCAGGAGATAAATGCTACGTTGTTGGAAATATCGTAGAAGGAGATAAGGGCGTGGATTTATGCTAAAATTTGCAGTCTTTGTCTCTGGCGGGGGAACAGATTTACAATCTATTATTGATGCTAAAAACGAAGGAAAGATCAATGGCGAAATCGCCCTTGTTCTTTCGAATCGTCAAAAGGCTTATGGTTTACAAAGAGCTAAAGATGCTGGTATTGAAACGACAGTTGTTAAAAAAGATGATGCTTTGATTGTAAAGATGTTAAAAGAAAGAAATATTGATTTTATTGTATTGGCTGGTTATCTAGCAATTTTAACGGATGAGTTAATCGATGCATATCCAAATAAAATTATGAACATTCATCCTTCTCTTATTCCTTCTTTTTGTGGACCAGGAATGTATGGAATGCATGTTCATGAAGCTGTATTACAACGTGGTGCAAAGGTTTCGGGGGCAACCGTGCACTTTGTTTCAAATATTGTCGATGGGGGACCGATTATTAAACAAGTTGCTTGTGATATATCGGATTTAGACACAGCTGAGGATATTCAAAAAAGGGTGTTAGAGATTGAACATAAATTACTACCAGAAGTTGTAGGGCTATATTGTGATAATAAGATAAAAATAATTGATGGAAAGGCAAAGGTAATTTAAATGAAAAGAGCTTTAATTTCAGTTACAAATAAAGATGGGGTTGTTGATTTTGCTAAAGGATTAGTAGAATTAGGCTTTGAAATTGTATCGACAGGAGGTACAATGAAAGTTTTACAAGAAAATGGGGTTTCTTGTATTGCAATTGATGATGTGACAGGATTTCCTGAAATGTTAGATGGACGTGTTAAAACACTTCATCCAATGGTTCATGGAGGACTTTTATATCGTCGTGATTTACCTAGTCATGTTGAAACAATTAAAAAACATGGTATTCATCCAATTGATTTAGTATGTGTCAACTTATATGAATTTTGAAAAAAGCTTTAAAAGCTGGTAAAGATTTACCAGATATGATTGAAAATATTGATATTGGTGGACCATCAATGATTCGTTCAGCAGCTAAAAATTTTAAAGATGTTTTAATTGTTACGGATCCAAAAGATTATGACAATGTTTTAGATGCGATTAAAAATGATACAACTGATTTTGATTTCAGAATGAATCTTGCTTATAAAGCATTCTCTATGACAGGTGCTTATGATGCAATGATTTCAAGATACTTTGCAGATCAAGTTGGAGATCAATTCCCAGATACATTAAATCTTTCATTAAAGAAAGTAGAACATTTACGTTATGGCGAAAACTCTCAACAAGCAGCAAATAAATATGAAGATAGTTATGTTCAAAAATCTTTATTAGATTATGAACAACTTCATGGTAAAGAAATTTCATTTAACAATGTAAACGATTTATATGGAGCAGTTGCACTTGTTAGAGAATTTGGTAATCAAATCGTTACAGCAGCCATCAAACATTCAACTCCTTGTGGTGTTGCTATTGGAAATACAGGTTATGATTCTTATATGAAGGCCTATGAAGCAGATCCTCAATCGATTTTTGGTGGAATCGTTGCTGTTAACTATAAAATTGATAAAGCAACAGCTGAACAAATGCATAAGATTTTCTTAGAAATCGTAGCTGCACCAGATTTTGATGATGATGCTTTAGAAATCTTAAAGAAAAAGAAAAACTTACGTATTTTAAAACTTAAAAATTTAGATGCACGTGGTGCTAAATATGATATTAAATATCTTGAAGGAAAAGTATTAGTTCAAGAATTAAATACAAAATGATTGATGAAATGAAAGTTGTAACAAATGTTCAACCTACAAAAGAACAACTTACAGATATGGAATTTGGTATGAAAGTTGTTAAATATGTAAAATCAAATGCGATTTGTATTGTTAAAAATGGTGTAACACTTGCTATTGGTGGAGGACAAACATCAAGAGTATGGGCTTTAGAAAATGCTATTCATAATAATCCAGATAAAGATTTCAATGGTTCAGTACTTGCTTCAGATGCTTTCTTCCCATTCAATGACTGTGTTCAAGTGGCTGCAGATGCAGGTGTTCAAGCAATTATTCAACCAGGTGGTTCAATTAGAGATCAAGATTCAATTGATTTATGTAATGAAAAAAATATCCCTATGGTATTTAGCGGATATAGACACTTTAGACACTAGGAGGCTTATATGAAAGTTCTTGTAATCGGTAGTGGTGGTCGTGAACATGCGATTGCTTATAAATTAAAACAAAGTCCAAAAGTATCTGAACTTTATGCAATTCCAGGAAACCCTGGGATTGCAAGTTTAGGTACGTGTGTACCAGGTTCAGTAGAAGATAATGAATTTATTGTTGATTTTATTCAAAAGAATCAAATCGATTTAACAGTTATTGGTCCAGAAGTTCCTTTATGTAATGGTCTTGCTGATGATATTGAAAAAGCAGGTTATAAAGCTTTTGGCCCTCAAAAAAAAGCAGCAACTTTAGAAGGAAGCAAAGCTTTCTCTAAAGATTTTATGATTAGACATCATATTCCTACAGCAAAATATGTTGAAGTCACAGACTTTGAAAAAGCTTGTAAAGAAGTTGATCACTTTGATTTTCCATTAGTAATCAAAGCAGATGGTTTAGCTGCTGGAAAAGGTGTTGTCATTGTTGAAAATAAAGAAGATGCCATTTCTACTTTAAAAGACATGATGGTTGATGGTGCTTTAGATGGTGCCGGAAGTAAAGTTGTATTAGAAGAATTCTTAACAGGATTTGAATGTTCTTTACTTTGTTTTACAGACGGTAAAACAATTGTACCAATGGTTTCAGCAAAAGATCATAAACAAATCTTTGATGGAAATAAAGGACCTAATACGGGTGGTATGGGAACTGTTTCCCCAAATCCATTTTTACCAGAAGGTATGGATGAAGTCTTAAAAAAAGATATTCTTGACCCATTTATGCAAGGACTTAAAGAAGATCAAATGGACTATCGTGGAGTTGTTTTCATTGGTTTAATGATTGAAAATAATCAAGCAAAAGTTCTTGAATTTAATGTCCGTTTTGGTGATCCTGAAACACAATCAATCCTTCTTCGTTTAGAAAGTGATCTTTATGAAATCATGGATGCTTGTGCGACTTATACTTTGGATCAAGTAGATGTCAAATGGTCAGATGACCACGTGGCTTGTCTTGTACTTGCAAGTGGAGGTTATCCAGGTAAATATGAAAAAGGAATTGAAATTAAAAATATTGACAAAGTAAGTGATGATATTGTTGTTTTCCATGCGGGAACAGCTTTAAAAGATGGTAAACTTGTCACAAATGGTGGACGTGTTTTAAATGTGTGTGCAAGAGGAGCAAATTTACAAGAAGCACTTGCGAAAGTCTATGAAACTGCTACAATTATTACATTCGATGGTATGTACTATCGTCATGATATTGGACTTAGATAGGAGAGAACTCTATGACAAATGTAAGAAGAATTTATGTAGAAAAAGAAAAGAATACGCAACAGAAGCGCATGAAATTCAAACCAACCTCGTTGAACAATTAGGTTTAACGATTCATTCACTTCGTATTGTTCATCGTTATGATGTACAAGGAATTAGTGAAGAAATCTTACAACAAGGAATTTAATACAATTCTTGCTGAACCAATGGTGGATCATGTTTATGATGAAACATTTCCAATGAGTGAAAAAGAATCTGTTTTCGCAATTGAATTTTTTACCAGGTCAATATGATCAACGTGCTGATTCATGCGAACAATGTTTCCAAATTCTAACAGGAACATCTTCAACAAAAGTAAGATGTGCCAAACTTATTGTAGTAGACATTGATAAAAATGAAGATGTTTTAAATCAAATCAAACATTATTTAATTAACCCAGTTGATCAAAGAATTGCTTCTTTAGAAAAACCAGAACATTTAAATGATGAAACACCTGATATTAAACCTGTGCCAACTTTAACTGGATTTAATGATTTAGATGAAGCAGGATTAAATCAATTCTTAAAAGATAATGGAATGGCTATGAATCTTGATGATTTAAAAGTAACTCAAGATTACTTTAAAAATGAAGAACATAGAGATCCTACTGAAACAGAAATCAAAGTGTTAGATACATATTGGTCTGATCATTGTCGTCATACAACATTTGCGACAGTTATTACAGATATCGATATTCAAAATGGTGCTTTTAAAGAAATCTTAGAAAAAGATATTGAAAGCTATAAAACAAGCAGACATGCCGTTTATGGAGTAAATACAACAAGACCTCTTACTTTAATGGATCTTGCAACTATTTCAATGAAAGAACTTCGTAAAAAAGGATATCTTGATGATATGGAAGTTTCTGAAGAAATTAATGCATGTTCTATTGAAATTACTGTTCATACAAATCAAGGAGATGAACAATGGTTATTAATGTTCAAAAATGAAACACATAACCACCCTACAGAAATTGAACCATTTGGGGGAGCTGCAACATGTTTAGGTGGAGCTATTCGTGACCCACTTTCAGGACGTGCTTATGTTTACCAATCAATGCGTATTACTGGAGCAGGTGATCCAAGAAAAACATTGGCAGAAACAACGCCAGGTAAATTACCACAAAGAAAAATTTGTCAAGAAGCTGCTCATGGTTTTTCAAGTTATGGTAATCAAATTGGGTTAACAACAGGTTATGTTCATGAAATTTACGATGAAGGTTATATCGCTAAACGTATGGAAGTAGGAGCTGTTGTGGCTGCTGCACCAAAAGAACAAGTAAAACGTTTAGAACCACAAAATGGACAAATCGTCTTATTAATTGGGGGACGCACAGGACGTGATGGGATTGGTGGTGCTACCGGTTCTTCAAAATCACATGACGTAAAATCTATTGAAACAGCAGGTGCTGAAGTTCAAAAAGGAAATCCTGTAGAAGAAAGAAAAATTCAAAGATTATTTAGAAATAAAGCAGTCTCAGAAAAAGTTGTTAGATGTAATGACTTTGGAGCTGGTGGGGTTTGTGTTGCCGTTGGTGAACTTGCTCCAGGGCTTGATATTGATTTAGATGCTGTTTTGAAAAAATATGATGGTTTAACAGGTACAGAACTTGCTATTAGTGAATCACAAGAACGTATGGCTATTGTTGTCAATGACTATGATGTTGATTTCATTAAAGAAGAATGTGCAAAAGAAAACTTAGAAGTTGTTCAAGTGGCAACTGTTACAGATACAAATCGTTTAGTAATGAAGCACATGGGTAAAGATATTGTTAATATTTCTCGTGATTTCTTAGATGCTGCAGGGGCAAAACGTTATCAAAATATTGAAGTTGAGTTACCAAACTTTGAAAGTACACCTTTTGATGAAGAAGAAAGAAATGATTTTGTTGGTACAACAAAAGAAGTATTATCAAGATTATCTGTTGCTTCACAAAAAGGTCTTGTTGAAAGATTTGACTCATCTATTGGAAATGGTACAGTTTTATCTTCTTATGGTGGACGTACATATCACACAGAAACAGAAGGTATGGCTGCTTTAATTCCTGTTTTAGGAAAAGAAACAACAACTGCTTCTTTAATGGCTTATGGGTATAATCCTAAGATTTCTAAATGGTCACCATATCATGGAGCGATGTATGCCGTTGTTGAAAGTGTTGCTAAGATCGTTGCCATGGGTGGAAACTATCATACAATTCGTTTTTCATTCCAAGAATATTTTGAAAAATTATTAGATGATCCAAAACGTTGGGGTAAACCATTAGCTGCTTTACTTGGAGCTAATCGTGTTCAACAAGAATTAAAACTTCCATCAATTGGTGGTAAAGATTCAATGTCAGGAACATTTGAAAATATTTCGGTTCCACCAACACTTGTTTCTTTTGCCATTACAGCAAGTGATGTTCATGATGTTATGACACCAGAAGCAAAAGAAGCGGGACATATTTTAGCAGAAGTTCAAATTAAAAAAGATCAATTTAGAGTCTTTGATTTTGATCATTTACAAAAACAATATAATGCTATCCAAGTTTTAATGAAACAAAAGAAAATTTATTCAGCTTATACAGTTAAAGATGGTGGTGTGATTGAAGCTGTTTGTAAAATGGCCTTTGGTAATGGTTTAGGAGCTGCTTTCAATACAGATCATACTCTTGCTTCTTATGTTGAAAAGAATTATGGAAACATCATTGTTGAAGTAAAATCTGAAAAAGATCTAGTAGGTTTAGATTATAGAGTAGTGGCTACTTTAAATGATAGTGAAAAATTCTCTTATGGAATGGATACAATTTCTATTCAAGAAGCTTATGCAATCAATAAAGCACCATTAGAAAGTGTTTATCCAACAAGAGAAAAAGCACCTACACAAGATATTAAAGTTGCGGAATGTAAAACAAGATCAACTTTAAAAGCAAAACAATATATTGAAACACCATTAGTTGTTATTCCAGTGTTCCCAGGAACAAACTGCGAATATGATTCAAAACGTGCTTTTGAAAAAGCAGGGGCTAAGGTTGAACTTGTCTTAATTAGAAATAAAACAGAAGAAATGTTAAAAACATCGATTGATGAATTGGAAAATGCCATCAAACGTGCTAATATTGTGATGCTACCAGGAGGATTCTCTGCTGGTGATGAACCTGAAGGTTCAGGTAAATTTATTGCAACAGTTTTAAGAAATCCAAGATTAAAAGCAGCAATTAGTGATTTATTAGATAATAGAGATGGTTTAATGATTGGTATTTGTAATGGATTCCAAGCACTTATTAAATTAGGATTACTTCCATATGGTGAAATTAGAGATATGTCTGAAAATGACGCTACTCTTACATTCAATACGATTGGTCGTCACTTATCTCAATTTGTAGATACACGTATTGGTTCTGTTAAATCACCTTGGCTTGCTAATGTTAATGTGGGGGATGTTCATGTTATTCCTATTTCTCATGGAGAAGGACGTTTTGTTGCTCCTAAAGAAGTTATTGATGAATTATTCGCTAATGGACAAGTATTCTCTCAATATGTTGATCCTAATCGTAAAGTCACAATGCAAACACCATACAATCCTAATGGTTCAATGTATGCTATTGAAGGTATTGTTTCTCGTGATGGTCGTGTTCTTGGTAAGATGGGACATAGTGAACGTCAAGGAGAAAACCGTTTTAAAAATGTTTATGGTGAAATGGATCAAAAATTATTTGAAGCTGGTGTAAATTATTTTAGAGGTGGTAAATAGAATGGATAAACAACAATTTGAATGTTTTACATTAAGTCCTTTAGATGGACGTTATGCAGGTATTAAAGATGCTTTAGGTGAATATTTTTCTGAATATGCTTTAGTGAAATATCGTGTTTTTTGTTGAAATTCAATGGTTAAAATTTTTAATTGAAAATGTAGAAAGTAATGTTCTTTCTAAATTTGACAAAGATAACTTAGGACAAATCGAAGCTATTTCAAAAGATTTCAATTATGATTCTTTTAAAGCAATCAAAGATATTGAAGCTGTTACAAGACATGATGTTAAAGCAGTAGAATATTTCATTGGAAATCAATTAAAAAGATATGGGTTATGATTATTTAATCAGTTTTGTTCATATTGGATGTACTTCAGAAGATATTAATAATACATCTTATGCTTGTATGATCAAACATGGTTTAAATGATGTTTGGTTAAAGAAAGCCAAAGAATTTACAGCAGTTATCAATCAATGGGCTGTTGAACATAAAAATGATGCGATGTTAGCTCATACTCATGGTCAACCTGCTACACCAACTACAATTGGTAAGGAATTTAAAGTTTATGCTTATCGTTTTACTTCAAGCATTGAAAATATTGAAAATATTAAAATTAAAGCTAAATTTAATGGAGCAACAGGTAACTATAGTGCTATTTTAACAGCATTCCCTCAATTAGATTGGCAAATTCTTAATAAAAAATTTGTAGAAGAATATTTAGGGTTAACTTACAATCCTTTAACAACACAAATTGAAAGCCATGATTATACATGTCATATTTTAGATGGTATTCGTCATTTCAATAATGTGTTAGTGGATTTTGATGTTGATATGTGGTTATACATTTCAATGGAATACTTCAAACAAATTCCTGTAAAAGGAGAAGTAGGAAGTAGTACAATGCCTCATAAAGTAAATCCAATTCGTTTTGAAAACTCAGAAGCAAATGTTGATATGTCTAATAATATTTGTGTTGGTTTATCAAATAAATTACCTAAATCACGTATGCAAAGAGATTTATCAGATAGTTCAAGTCAAAGAAATATTGGTTTAGCTTTTGGATATTCTTTACAAGCAATTAGTGAAACAACAAATGGTTTAGCTAAATGTGTTGTTAATAAAGATAAACTTGCGGCTGACTTAAATGAAAAATGGGAAGTTCTTGCTGAACCAATTCAAACAATGCTTAGAAAATATGGTATTTCTGATGCCTATGATCAATTAAAAGAACTTACAAGAGGTAAAAATATTTCACAAGAAGCAATTATGGAATTTGCGAAAGGATTAGATGTTTTATCAGATGAAGATCGTCAAACTTTACTAGATATGACACCTGCAAGCTATATTGGATATGCTTCTAACTTATGTGATATTGATTTATAATGATTGATCGTCGTGCAATAAATATTTTATATAATGATCAAGTTGGTAAAAAGCTGGTAGAACATTTCTATCAGCTTCTTGTTGATTTATAGTCAAAATGAAAAAATAAAACCTGTTGAAAGTTATCTTTTAAAATTGAATGATATTGCTAGAAAGAAGAAAACACGTCTTGTTTATTATGATAACCATAGTTTAAAAGAAGATCTGTCACAATTTATTGTAGAAGAGTATCGTCTTTCAAAAATGGAACAAAAATGAGACAAATTTGAGACATAAATGATTAAAAAACGTGGTATACTATAGATGCTAGAAATAGGAATTGATTTTTTAGTCATTATTTTATATAATCTTTGTAATCCATTGAGCAAGATTAAATAGTGGAAATAGTTAGAGAGAAGATGGCTGGTGAAAATCTTTGTATGGAAGCTATGGGACACTTGTGAGGAATTACTTGAAAAGAGTAATCGTTAATCGCGTTAAGATGAAAGTGCGTATGAAAATACGAATTAAGGTGGTACCGCGTTGAAACGTCCTTAGAGGGGCGTTTTTATATTTTTAAGGAGGAAAAATAATGGGATATAGTGCACCAAGAGGTACGGTAGATATTTTACCTGGACAAAGTGAAAATGGATTAAATTAGAACAATTGTTAAGAACAATTGCTGCTAATTATAATGTTAAAGAAATGAGAACACCAATTTTTGAACATGCTGAATTATTTAACAGAGCTGTGGGGGATACAAGTGATGTCGTTTCTAAAGAAATGTATACTTTCCAAGATAAAAAAGGAAGATATATTTCCCTTAGACCAGAAGGAACTGCTGGTATTGCAAGAGCTTATGTAGAAAATAAAATGTATGGTTTACCAGAAAAACTACAAAAAGTTTATTATATGGGACCAATGTTTAGATATGAAAGACCTCAAAATGGTCGACAAAGACAATTCCACCAATTTGGGGTAGAAATGTTAGGTGTTGAATCACCTTATGTAGATGTTGAATGTATGCTTATGGCAGTGACTGTTGTTGAAGCATTAGGACTTCAAAATGTCACACTTCATATCAACTCTTTAGGTGATAATGAATCAAGAGATGCTTATCGTGAAGCTTTAAAAGATCATTTTAGGGATCATTTAGATGAATTATGTGGAGATTGTAAAGCACGTTTTGAAAAGAATCCTTTACGTATTTTAGATTGCAAAGTGGATGCGAAACATCCAGCTATGAAAACAGCACCGAAAACAATTGATTATTTAAGCGAAAGTGCTAAAAATCATTTTGATAAAGTATGTTCTTTATTAGATGATTTAGAAATTGATTATGTCATCGATACAAACTTAGTAAGAGGATTAGATTATTATTCTCATACTGTTTTTGAAATTATTTCTGATGATCCAAAATTAGGTGCGGGAGCTACTGTTGGTGGTGGCGGACGCTACAATGGTTTAATTGAAGAAATTGGTGGACCAGCAACACCAGGTGTTGGTTTTGCCTTTGGTATGGAAAGACTTCTTCTTGCTTTAGATGATGAAGAAGATGAAGACGAAGATGGTTTAGATTGTTATATTATGCCTTTAGGCGAAGAAGCAAAAGATCTTGCTATGCAAATTATTGCGATGTTAAGAGCAAATGGCTTTACATGTGAAATGGATCATGTATCTCGTGGTTTAAAAGGACAATTTAAATCAGCAGATCGTTTTAATGCACATTTCTCTATTATTTTAGGGGAAGAAGAAGTAAAAAATGAAGTGGTTAATATTAAATGTAATCATGATAAAGAACAAGAAGTTGTGCCATTAGAAAATATTTTGGCACATATTGAAAATCATTTAAGTGGGGACATGAACATGAATAGAACACATAATAACGGTGAACTTCGTTTAGAAAATGTTGGACAAACAGTTGAACTAAAAGGATGGGTTGCTAAAAAGAGAAATTTAGGAGCTCTTGTATTTATTGATTTAAGAGACCGTTATGGAATTACACAAATTATTATCAATGAAGAAATGGAAAACATTTCAAAAGATATTAAAAATGAATATATTTTATATGTTAAAGGAACTGTTGTAGAACGTTCTAGCAAAAATCCAAATATGCCTACAGGGGATATTGAAGTCGATGCATCAGAAATCAAAATCATCAATACAGCCAATACGACACCAATTATTGTTGCAGATGATACAGATGCTTTAGAAGAAACAAGAATGCAATATCGTTATCTTGATTTAAGAAGGCCTGTTATGCAAAATAAAATTCTAACAAGACATAAAATTACAAGAAGTATTAGAGAATACTTAGATAGTCATGATTTTGTGGATATTGAAACACCTTATTTAAACAGATCAACTCCTGAAGGAGCAAGAGATTTCTTAGTACCTTCACGTGTACATCATGGTGATTTCTATGCTTTACCACAATCGCCTCAATTATTTAAACAATTATTAATGGTTGCTGGTTTTGAAAAATATTACCAAATTGCTCGTTGTTTCAGAGATGAAGATTTAAGAGCGGATCGTCAACCAGAATTTACTCAAGTCGATGTTGAAATGTCATTTATGACAACAGATGAAATCATCGAAGTTGGTGAAAATATGGTAGCTAAAGTCATTAAAGATGTAAAAGGTGTTGATGTTAAGTTACCACTTCCACGTATGACTTGGCATGAAGCGATGGAAACTTATGGTATTGATAAACCAGATATCCGTTTTGAGATGAAACTTGTTAATTTAAATGAAGTTGTTAAAGATGTTGATTTTATGGTATTTAAATCAGCTTTAGAAAATAATGGATATGTTAAAGGTATCAATGTTAAAAATCATGCAAGTGATTATTCAAGAAAGAAAATTGATCAATTAACTGAACTTGCAAAAAACTTATAAAGCAAAAGGTCTTGCTTGGTTAAAAGTAAATAATGGTGTAGGTGAAGGACCAATTGCTAAATTCTTTAGCGAAGAACAAATGCAAAGATTAATTGAAGCAATGAATGGTGAAGATAACGACTTATTATTATTTGTATCGGATACAAAATATATGGTTGTTTGTGATGCTTTAGCTGCTTTACGTAATCATTTAGGAAAAGAATTGAATTTATATGATTCAAAAGAATTAGGATTATTATGGGTTGTTGATTTTCCAATGTTTGAATATGATGATGAAACTCAAAGATATTATGCAATGCATCACCCATTTACAAGACCTAAAGAATCAGATTTAGATAAAATAGATACAGATCCAGCAAATTGTCTTGCTGATGCCTATGATATTGTCTTAAATGGTTTTGAGCTTGGTGGAGGTTCTCAACGTATTTACGAACAAGACTTACAACAAAGAGCTTTCAAAGCTTTAAGTTTAACAGATGAACAAGTAAGAAATAAATTTGGTTGGTTTGTTGATGCATTAAAATATGGGACACCACCACATGGAGGATTTGCTTTAGGATTAGATCGTCTTGCCATGTTACTTACTGAAAGTGATTCTATTAGAGACGTTATTGCTTTCCCTAAAAATGCCAGTGCAACATGTCCAATGTCTAAAGCACCAAACAGTGTAGAAGAAGATCAATTAAAAGAATTAGGTATTGGAGTTTTAAAAGATGAATAACGATCGTATACAAGAAATACTTGATTTAATGGAAGAAGCAAGATTGGATTACTTTTTAATAAGTGATCCTCAATCAATTGCTTATTGTACAGGATACTATAATGATCCGCATGAAAGAATGTTTGTTTTTATGATTTCAAAACATGGGAATCATACCTTGTTCATGAATGATTTATTCTATTTAGAGCATGATTTAGATGTTAACATTGTTTGGCATAAAGATGGACAAGATGCTATTCAAACAATTGTTGATGAAATGCATTTTCCAGGAAGAATTGGAATTGATAAAAATTGGGCCTCACATTTCTTGTTAGATCTTATGAAAAAACTCCCAGATGCAAAATATATCAATGCTTCACCATGTGTTGATCTCGTTCGCATGAAAAAAGATTTACAAGAACAAGTTTTAATGATTGAATCAAGTAAAATCAATGATGCTGTTATGGAAGAAATCATTCCATTCATTCAAGAAGGCGTGACAGAAAAACAACTTGCTAAAAAATTAGATGAATTATTTTTCAATCATCATTCTACTTGTTATGGTGCGATTGTTGCATTTGGTAAAAACGCTGCTGATCCACATCATGAAAATGATGATACACCACTTAGAAAAGGTGATTGTGTACTGATTGACATGGGATGTGTTTATAAAGGGTATTGTTCTGATATGACACGTACATTCTTTTATGAAGGTATTTTGGAAGAAGAAATTAAAGTTTATGAAATTGTAAAAAAAGCAAATGAAGCTGCAGAAGCAATGATCAAACCAGGAGTTAAATTATCAGATATTGATAAGTGTGCAAGAAAAGTCATCAGTGATGAAGGCTATGGAAAATATTTTACACATCGTTTAGGACATTTTATTGGTCGAGATGTTCATGAATATGGAGATGTCTCTTCGGTAAATGAAATGGAAGTTGAGGAAGGAATGATTTTTTCAATTGAACCAGGTATTTATTTAGAAGGAAATTTCGGAGTACGTGTAGAAGATCTAGTTATGGTGACAAAAGATAGATGTCAGGTTTTAAATTCATTTACAAAAGATATTTATAT
>ENA-OQDC01000952-OQDC01000952.1-human-gut-metagenome-genome-assembly--contig:-NODE-952-length-16950-cov-10.284016_pt1 | contig 16950 bp, 20 predicted proteins | sample MGYA00242770_ERZ504601 | MGnify/ENA primary metagenome ERZ504601 (study PRJEB26092, sample SAMD00036305) | human gut metagenome | host: Homo sapiens | study: EMG produced TPA metagenomics assembly of...
GATCTTCATGCCGGGGAAGCCCGAGTTGTCGCGCATATCGATGACGCCGGGGGTGAGGAAGCCCAGGTCCTCGGCGATGATGGGCAGCGTGCCGAGCTTTTCCTCGAGTGTCTTGAAGAGCTTGAGGCCGGGACCCTGCGTCCACGAACCGTAGGACGAATCAGGCGAGGAGAACGGCACCTCCCAATAGGCCTCGAAGCCGCGGAAGTGATCCAGGCGGATGACGTCGTACATGTCGAGGGCGGCGCGAATGCGGCCCTCCCACCAGGAGAAGCCGTCGGCCTCCATGGCGTCCCAGTCGTAGATGGGGTTGCCCCAGTACTGGCCGGTGGCCGAGAACTGGTCGGGCGGCGTGCCGGCGACGCTCACGGGATTGCCGGCGGCGTCGATCTTAAAGAGCTCAGGTGTCGCCCACATCTCGACGGAGTCACGCGAGACATAGATGGGCAGGTCGCCGATGATGAGAATGTCGCGCTCGTTGGCATAGGCCTTGAGGCGGCTCCACTGGCGATCGAAGAAGTACTGCGTCATCTGGTGGTAGAGCATACGCGCCGGATGGTCGGCGCAGACCTTGGCGGAAGCCTCGCCGCGGGTGCGGAGCTCCGCGGGCCACTCCCAAAACGCCTTGAGACTGCACTCCTCTTTGACGGTCATGAACTCACAGTAGGGGATGAGCCAGTCCTCGTTGGCCTGGATAAAGTCATCGAAATCGGCCGGCTTGTCGGCAGCAAAGCGCTCGGCGGCGCGGTCGAGAATCTGACGGCGGCCGCCAAAGATGGCACCGTAGTCGACATTGCTGGGGTCGGATCCCAGATACACGCCATCGATATCGCGCTGCTCCAGATACCCTGCCTCGATAAGCTCGGCAAAGTCGATAAAGTTGGGGTTGCCTGCGCGGGCCGAGAACGACTGATAAGGCGAATCGCCATAGCTGGTCGTCGTAAGGGGCAGAATCTGCCAGTAATGTTGTTTGCACGAGGCGAGAAAATCGACGAAGTCGTAGGCATTCCAGCCAAAGCCGCCGATTCCGTATGGTCCGGGCAATGACGAAACGGGCATCAGAACACCGCTTGCACGCTCCATGGATGCACTCACCGTCCTTTTGAATAAGGGGCTGCGCCGTAGATGGATAGACGGCTCGTCCCGAGTTTCCATTTCTATTGTCCCTATTGTAGAACATGTTGTTTAAACATGTATATAGAGAATGAAAAAGTTGCCGAATTTCGGTGAATGGTAGTGCGCCATAAAGACGATATGAGCAGAACAATGTGAGCCCCTGCTTCGTATCGTCTTTTGATTCGTGGGCCAAGGCTGACAATGGTCGTCGTCATTAAAATCCGGCAGCCAGCCAGGTTGCCACAATGCGAGACTGGCTCACAATGCCACATGTTGCCTCTATTGGCCTTGAGGTGCACGCCCGCAGCATCAAAGGATGCGCCTTCAATCCGTTCACGGGCGAGATCGGCGGGAAGCCCCTTCTCCTACGACCCCGCCTCCGTCGCCGACTCGATCCTTTCTATCGAGTCGCCCGGGGCAGTCTACGAGTCCGGCGTCACCGGCTTTCCCTTCTGCAGGGAGCCGCGCTGCCTCGGCGTGGACTGCGTCATCGGCGCGGTCTCCAAGATGCAGAGGCCCGCGGCCGACAAGCGACGCAAGACCGACAAGCGCGACGCCGAGTTTTCGGCCAAGCAGCTCGCACTGCACGAAATCGTCGAGGTCCACGTCCCCGACTGCGAGTGCGAGGGCGCCAGGGACCTCTCCCAGGCCCCCGCCGATGCCCGGGAGAGGTTGCCGTGTTACCGTCAAGCAGCGCCTCTCCAAGTACCTGCCCAGGAATGGGCAGTGCCACCCCGGCGGAGACGACCAGAGAAGGAGGCTCGGGACGTGGACCAGGGCGCACTGGGCCTGGATCGAAGCCGCGGAGATGGCCGACCCCACGGCCCAGCAGACCCTCGACTGCTATAAGGAGCGCGTCAAGCGGGCGGTAGACGAGAAGAAGGACCTGGAATCCAAGGTGGAGTCCCAGTCGGAACAGCCCCGATGGAAGCCGACGATGGACGTGCTCAGCTGCATGAAGGGCATCGACGTCGTCATCTCCGCTGTTAGTGTTAGTGTATTTTTCACCGTTCAGCTTAATGCTACCACTGACAGTTGAAACGCCTGTGGAAGGGATAGCCTTGTTGGACGGGGACTATTCGTGATAGTATCGCGCCGCAACATCGAGGCGCGAATCGCCCATGTGGTGGCAGTGCGAGTTTCGTGAGGTGTGGTGTGGACGGGACGCAGCGTTTTATGGGTCTGGCCGGTCCGACTGGTGTGCAGTTCTGTCGGGCCGGCCGAGATTGGTGAAGAGATCGCGTTGTTGAATGAGCGAATTTTACAAGCAGCTCTTCAAGGCGCTCTGGGCGTTGGCTAGGGCTGCGCAGTCAATCGCATGCAGCGATAGGCGAGGTGATTGCTCGATGGGTTGGCGACTAGTTTTGTGCCGTACTTGCCCCGGTGCCGTCGTTATCTGCCGAGTACCAGAATGCGTAGGCCGCAACGACGGCATCGTAGACGGCTGCAACTACGTTATCCACGACGGCTGCGAAGTTGACTACAACGGGAATGGGGCCGGTTTTGGAATCCATCTTCTCTACTTCTGGGGTCTCGTACATGGGAACATCTCCTTAGAGTTGGGACAGGACGCTCAGGTCGCCTAGATCGTCATCGATTAGGTCGATATAGAGGTCGCCGTCCATATTGATGTCTGCAATCAACGATGAGACCTCTTCCATCTCGTCAATCGAGTGCATGCGATTGGCCAACGCGGTAATAACGGGTTTATCCCAAACGGTTGCCATTCCGGCATCGTAGTATTCCTGAAGACTGTGTTTGCGAACGTTTCCACTGATGAGAGGTATATAGGGGGATACGACGATATCGCCATTGGCGTGGATGGCCACTTGGTCAAATTGCATCTGCAGCTGGGGGAATCTGACCAAGTGGTCGATGGGGTCGCCCCACTCAAACATGAAGTAGCCTCGATAGCCTGGATCGTATCGAAGGTCGTTGATCGTGTTGACCAACCGACGGTATTGATTATTTGAAGGGCGAATTGTGCGGTTTTTTCGGGCTCTGCCGAGGAGCATAAGTGGCTGAACTCGAAGGTCAATTCGGTCGGTCCTGCTCGACGATTTCAGCTTGTCCCGGAGCATCGTGCAAACTGGTTTGAAATCGTCGACATTAAATGATGTTGGACAAAAGGCAATCGAAAGGTGCAGCGAAGTTTCGTTCAGCGTGATATCGATGGCGTCTAGTACCCGGTCGTATAGCCCCGGGAACCCCCGCATATGTTCATGAGAATCACGTAGGCCATCGAGGCTAAACTGTATGCCGTTTAAACCGGTATGTTCGAGCTCATGCAAAGTAATTGAGCTTGCGAGCAGTCCGTTTGACACGAGGTTGCATTTGACGCCAGATGTGCTGAGCCGCCGCAAGGATTCGATGACAAGGAATGGACTGGAGTGATGGCGATGTCGGACGTTGTGGTTCCAATGGTGGGGTCATGCCTGCTGCTGGTGTTCGGAATAATGATGTATCGAGGCAAGCTCACGGGATTGCTTGCTGGAATGTCATCGCTATCGGGAGGGCGTTTAGAGGAGGAAAAGCGGACGGCCGAGTCTCTAGGCACAAACCGAGCGGTGGGGGCGGTTATAGTTTTCTCCGCAATATGTCTCCTTTTTTCGTCCCTTTTTCCGGACAAAAGGGCGATTTTCGGTCTGATGGTGGCTGCCGTAATAATCGCCGCACTTGCCTATGTAAATAGGGAGTCTATTCGTATGTATATCAAGGCGAAACGGAATCCTGGGCATCGCAACCCGCGATAGTGTTTTGCGAGGATTAACAATAAGGAGTGTATGGGAGCGATTAAGCGGCGAACTAATTCAGTTTTGGATAAAAGGTCGCTTGATGGGGGCTGGCATGTTTAAGAAGACGGTTAACGAGTTATTTCGCTGTAAAGGGTCGCGGCTTTTCGTGATTCTCATGTCGGTGAATTATGCTCTCTCGTGCGTCATGCCCGCCTTAAACGGTGGGTTTGTAGATTTTCTCGTGACGAATAGGGATCCATCTCGCGTCGTATGGTTTGCAGCCTTTGTTGCCAGCATAGGGATATCGGCATCCTTCATGTCGTATGCGATGGGCGTGAACGTATCGCGCGTCATTTTGGAGATGACTACGAGACTGATGGGGGCCACGTGTGAGTCGTTTGAACGAGGGCCCTTGGAAAAGGGGGAGCAGGCGGATTCATCCTATACAACGCAGAGGGTGTATGCGGATTCGAATGCGGTGTCATCGTTTGTCGTGAACAACTTCCTGACAATCGGGCTTAACATCGTTCTGATTGTGTTTATTTTCATCATTCTGTTTTCAATTAACCCGGTGTTTCTGGCGTTAAGTACATGTTCGCTTGGGGCATACTTCATTTTATTTAGGGTGTTGAAAAAGCCGCTGTACAACAGTTCGCTTGCGAACAAAGAGGGGTTGAGCAAGCTGTTCGCATCCGTGAGCGGCGAGCTGTCGCAGTTGTTTGACATTAAGTGCGATGGGGCATATGACCAGAGTGCCCGTACGCTCAAGGGGATATTCGAGGGGTACTACCCGATTTACATGAAAGCAAGTAGGGTCTCGAATCTGGCCACCTCGAGCGACGGCCTGATCTCATCTGTGTTCCGGGGAGCGTTGCTTGTGATCTCCGGAATGGAAATATTAAACGGAAGAATGAGCATTGGCGAGTTCACAATGGTGAACTCGTATTACTCGATGGCGTTCGGATGCTTCAAATATTATTTGAATTATTTCAAATCATATCAGGACGCGAGGGCCTCGTTCGACCGATTGGAGGCTCTGTCGGAAGGCGCCGAGGACCGCGGCACCATCTCGGTTGGGCACGTGGAGAGCATATCGTTGTCCAACATCGCGTACCGATATGCGGGAAAGCCCTACTTGTACCGCGATCTCTCCGTGGAGGTCGAGAGGGGGAAAACCTATGCCATTACCGGGCCGAACGGATGCGGCAAAAGCACGTTTCTGAAGGTGCTTCTTGGACTATATTCTGCTGGGGGGCATCGGACTTTGGGGTCGGTGCCATATGAAGAGCTCGATATGGAGACGATCCGACATGACCTGTTTGCGGTGTGCCCGCAAAAGCTCTTTATTCCGAATGAAACGTGGAACACTATCTTGAGAGGGCATCGATTCGGGGAACGGGCGAGCATCTCTGCGAGCTTGTGCCGAGTTTCTGCCGAACCGTCGAATCGTTAAAAGGTAAGAATTGTAGGGACCTTTCTGGTGGAGAGTATCGGAAGCTAAGGATAAATCTCAGCACTTTGCAGGCAACCGGAAGTGCTTGTGTTTGACGAGCCGACGAATGATTTAGACGAAGAAAGCCGTCGGGAGTTCACGGAGTATGTCTCTCGAAACCCCTTTAATCAGCTAATTCTTGTTGTAAGCCACGATCAGGATTTGATTTTGGCATGCGATAAGAAACTGGATTTGAATTTCGACTCGAAAGATGGGCAATGCTGATGAGAAACGCTTGGAGTTCGGGATTGCGCGGCGTGAAGCGACCCTCTTCTTATCGAGTTCGTTACAATGTAGGAAAAACAGTAAGTAAGAAGACCTCTGATTGCTTTAGGAGGAGCTGTGGTGAATAGCGCCCAGAAGATCGATAAGTCCATCCAGAAGATGATGACTCTCGGAAGAAGGCTTGGGATTCTGTTTACGGCGCTGTTTATAGCGGTGTGTTGCTGTTCGGTGGTGGTGGTTATTTCCATTGGGCTTATGGCTGCTCAAGGAAACCTATATGATCCATCAAAGACGGTTTCCGTAGTGGTTCCTTTGATGTATCTTCTGATTTCCGGAGGGGCCACATGGACCCTGCGGGGAATCAGCATGGACATGGCTCATGGCGAATCGCCCTTTACCCTTTCGCATGCTCGAAGAATCTCGATTATCGGGTGGCTGTTTGTTGCAGCAGCAATAGGTGACCTCTTGTTTTCTCCGGGGTTTCTTTCGATAGTGATTGGCCCCTTCGACTTGCTGGGGAACGCCTATTCGATGTTTGAAAACCTGGCCCTGCCCATAGATATTGGTGCTGTGCTGGGGGCCGTTTGCTGCTTCTCGATTTCTGCGATATGGCGCTACGGAGCTCTGCTTCAAGACCAGACCGAGGATTTGGTGTGAGGGGCGGCATGGACTATCTGATTATTGAGCTTGAAAGCTTATTGCTTCGACGCGGAAAGACGAGTACGGATATCATTCGGGCGACCGGGCACACACCGGCAAGTATCTCAAAAATACGAAATGGCAAGGTGAAGGCAATTAGGTTAAAGACATTGCTGGATATTTGCGTAGAGCTTGATTGCCAGCCTGGCGATCTTATTAAGCGCGTCAACGAAAGAGAACTTGAGGAACTGGCGACGCGGCGCGCCCGCAACGCGCTGAGCAGGGCGACCGCGACGGGTGATGACCCGGTCCTGGAGTCAGATCATGTTTACGTGGTCGATCTTAGAGACGACTGAGGCTGGAGAATAAAAAAGTATTGAGCAGGTGCAGCCCGTGAAAACAACGGTTTTCACGGGCTGTTCATTCAACGTCCTGCAGTGGCCTGTATTTCTCGCCGCGTCACTGGGGAACGAGAGAGTCATTTCCTGTGCTGGATGCAGGGGGGGGTGCTTACCTTGTGTAATATATAGATAAGCTTATAATGAAATATGATACATATTGAATTAGAATAACATTATCAATTCGGTATGCAAGGAAAGGAGGGAGAGATGGATTGGATTAACGAGCCGGAGGAAGGCGTTGCACCCGCGTGCGGCAACTGCTTCTTCTACGCGCACGGGGGATGCACGAAGAGGTGCCCCAATCAGTCCTGCACGTTCCGTTTCTAGGGGGCAGAGATGAACTGGCTTTCTACCGCGAAAGGAGGGGAATGAAATGGAATGGATTACCGAGCCGTCAGCCGGGGCTGAGCCCATGTGCAACAATTGCTTCTTTTACGCGCACGGCAGCTGCAGCACCAAGTGTTCTTCACAGGAGTGCACTATCCGCTAAAAGCGGATAGTGCACGCCGTACGGCGTGCACAGACTGTTCAAAGATATTTTGGCCAGCAGCGCCTGAGGGGCGATGTGGCATTGCAATATGGGGGGGCGAACCGACGTTACCTATAACCCCGCACAATTGCCATGTCGTCCCTTTTTTTTGACGGGGAGGATGTCGTCCATGCGGGAAGTCCCAGTTGAATTGCGTGCCATATCCAAGAGATATGGCGGGTTTGAAGCGGTTAAATCAGTCTCGTTCTCTTTAATGGAAGGCGAGCTGTGTGCACTCATTGGGGAGAATGGTGCCGGCAAGAGCACGTTAATTCGATTGATCACGGGGCTTTCGGAGCCATCGTCAGGAACGATCTCGATGTTTGGGCAAACCGGGAGACGTGAAATACGGAGCTGCAGGGAAAGGCTGGGTTATATGCCCGACCTCAATGCTTCGTATCCTAATCTGACCGCGCGAGACAACTTGGTCGTTCGCTGTATTGAGTGGGGGCTTCCCACCGATCGTTCCATCGACGGTGTGTTATCAACCGTCGGTTTGGGGGAGGCCGGCGGGAAGAAAGTGAAGAACTTCTCAATGGGAATGAGGAGGCGTCTCGATCTGGCCATAGCGTTGCTGGGCGATCCGGAGCTGTTGATCCTGGACGAGCCGACAAACGGCCTGGATCCGATGGGGATAGTCGAAGTAAGAAAAATCCTTACGCATCTTAACAAAGATCAAGGTAAAACGATTCTCGTATCCAGCCACAATCTTGAGGAGATGCACAAGCTGGCAACTGATTACCTCTTCATAAGTCATGGTCGCCTCATTCGAAGGATGACCGCACCTCAGCTGGAAAAGTCATGCCGCGGTGGTTTCGTGTTGCATGTGGACGATCTGGAGCGAACGAGATCGGTTCTCGGAGATGAGACCTCACATTCTTTTCTGCCGGACGGCAGCGTCCTTATGCGCTATGAGGAGAAAAAGGAAGGGCGGGGCATTGCAATCGAAGCGCTCTCGACCGCAGGTGTGAGGGTTGCGGAGGCGTATTCTCATAGGAAGAGCCTTGAGGAGTTTTATTCGGAGCTCATCGGTCGAGAGAGCGAGCTGTGATGAAACGCGAGTTCATCTCAGCTTTTCGGAGCGAGGTATGGTTGCTCGCCAGGCACCCGGCGACCGCTCTGATGATTGCGCTTGCGGCTGTGCTGTATGTGGTTGCGGCTGCGACTTCGTCTGAGGTGCTGATCATGGTCGCCGGTGATGACCCGTATACGCTTGGAGGGGCTATAGGTTTTATTGGAAACCTAGTGGATGCAGGGGACGTTTTGGGCTCTGTTGCCCGGACGTCTTTTGCGTCTACAGTGGTCTGGATTCCGGTGACGATTCTCTACGCGGTTTACGCTACGTCGAGAGACTTTGAATCCGTGGCTTACGCCGTATCGAGATCGCGAGGGGTGTCGCAGGCGGCGATTGTGATCACGAAGCTGTTGGTGAACTGCACTCTGGTCGGTGCCGTGTATCTTCTTTCTACGACTGCGCTGTATTTAACCAAGATGGCCCAATGGGACGTTGGGGCCTCGTGCTCAGGGTTTGCCCAATTTGTATCGATTGCGCTGATGATCGCGCTGCTGCTCATTTCGATGTACGCCGCTACCTTCGCCCTGTATTTGCTCACGAGGAGTGTGGTGGCGAGCAGCGTCGTTGCAATAGCGGTTTCGACATTTGTGATGGTGTGGTTCCCAAGTACATACGGAAGCGGTCAGCCCAGCTTGCTGCTCATGCTCTCGCCCGTGTATTACCTGATGAACCTGTGTTCCCTGAGTATGCAGAATGTTGGTGTAATTCAGGTTTTGCTGTATGCGGGCGGCACTGTGCTTGTGTCGGTTGGAGTTGCGCTCGTCTCGCTATTTGTAAGGACGGCGGTTCGATGAATCTTGGGATGTCGGTCAGGGCGGAACTGTTCCGCGCAAGGAGAATGAAACTCGCCGTGATAATAGCGCTGATGTATTTGGGCATCGCGGGGATTTATGTGTTTGCCGGGTCCGGCGCATGGGTCTCCGCAGGGGGAGAGGGCCAGTTCTTTGGCTTTTCCGCCGATCCGGGCTATCTTTTCTCGATAGGGGTTGGGCCAACGGGTATCTCTTCCTGGCTAAGTGTCGTCTCCATGGCGCATACGGTGTTCTTCCCAATCGTCTCTGTTGTTGTGGCGGGGACGCTATTCGGTGATGCGACGAGCGTGTCGGCAAGGGGAGTTTCGATTGCTCGGGGCTTCCGCAGCTGGCAGCTGTTTGCGGCAAAGACATTGGCTTGCGAAGTGTATACGCTGTGCCCCTACATCGTGTTTACTCTCGGTGTCGCTGCGGTCTTTGCCGTGTGCTCCGGAAGCGGTCTAGACAGCCTTACGGTTGGTAATGTGACCTCGGCACTCCTGTCGAATATCGTTATAGACGCCGCTTATACGCTGATGGTTGCGGTTGCATATGAGGTGTTCAGGATCAGATCTCTTGTGTCGGGAGCCTTGCTGGTCGCAACGTTCGCGGGCCTTGTTATCGCGATGAGTTTCCCAACCGTTTTACCCCCGGTTCACATGGCTTATTGGATGAGGGCGTGCGGGGCTGCCGGCGGGACGGTCCTGATGGCTGCATGCGGCCATGCGGTCATCGTGTCGCTCGCATGTCTATTGCTGCTTTCGTGCAGTTTTTATCGAAGAAGGTAGTGCGCTGGCGTATGCGCAGCGTCTGAGGGTCGATATGGATTTGATTGGAAATGGAGATGGTGCGAAGTGAAACTGTCGCAATTTAATGTGGTGCATGAACATAACGGAAGTCTTCTTATCATGAATGCGCGAACCGGCGGCATCCTGTCGTTAAATCCGGAATACGCGCAGAAATTCAAAAGGATTCAAGAAGGGGACGTTCGGGATGCCGATGATCTTGTCGCGGAGCTGATAAGGGGAGGCATCCTAGTCAATGAGGAGAGGGACGAGCTTGGGGAGATCAGGTTGCAAAGTCGCGCCGCGCGCTTTGCGAATACTGCTCTGTCCCTTACCATTGCGCCAACGATGGCTTGCAACTTTTGCTGTCCCTACTGCTATGAAAAGGGACAGGCGTACACGACGATGGGCGAGGAGGTTTTGACACAGCTCTCCAAGTTCGTGAAAGATTACTATCCTGGTATCGCAAGTCTCTCAGTTGGATGGTACGGCGGCGAGCCTCTGCTCGGAATGAAGATGATCGAACGGATTACGTCGGATCTGAAAGATGTCGTGGGACCAACGTGTGAATATTCCGCATCGATAGTGACAAATGGCTATCTGCTGACGCCTGATGTTGCAAGGAGGCTCGCGGCATGTGGTGTGACGAGCGCGCAAGTGACTATAGATGGATCGAAGTCGGATCACGATTCGAGAAGGATTCTTCACGACGGAAGCCCTACATACGAACGTATTCTCAAGAACGTCAAAGAGTGTGCCGACATCATCGATATTTCGATAAGGAGCAACGTCGACAAGACCAACATCGAGGCCGCTCAAGAGCTATTGGATTATCTCGAGCTAAATGGCCTGATGAATAAGGTTCACTTCTATTTAGCCCCTGTTGACGATATCAATCAGGTATGTGCGAACGACAGCCACTGCTTTACTGTAAAAGAGTTCTCGTATGAGGAGACTGAGTTTTATAAAAGGGCAATTGCGCGGGGCTTCAAAAGTTCAACCTTTTGGTGGGACGAATTTCGGGATATGTTGCGCCGTTGGAATCAACTCGTACGTGGTTGATCCCGTCGGAGATTTGTATAAGTGCTGGGAATGACATTGGAATGAAGGAGCGGAGGGTCGGAACTATTTTCGAGCCGCCAATGTTGAGCAAGAACATGATTAACTGGATGGCATATGAGCCGGATGACCCGGAATGCCAAGAGTGCTTTGCTTTTCCCATGTGCATGGGAGGGTGCCCCAACCACGCCTTAAACGGTGAGGGGAAACGTTGCGTTTCCTTCCGGTATGATGCCGAGCAAAAATGCTGCTCTCCCAGATGATGAATACGGCAAAACGGGGTGCGGGGCAAAATGAGGCTGATGCTTAATCTCTGTAGAAAATATATACTGGGCGGTCGATTCTACGCCTATCTTGTCGTAACAGTTTTGGTCGGGCTGCTTGCGCTTGCGGGTCCCTTTCTTACCGGCATAGTGGTAAACCGATTGGCGATGCCGGCCAGCGCCGATCTTGCCGCCGTTCTCGTTTGTTGCCTTATTTTGGTTGCGGTCCAAGCGGTTCGAGCGGGACTAGTGTATTGCTCAGAGATGCTGTACATCAACCTTCAGTCGCATGCGGGGTTCGGCTTAAATGCGGATACGCTTGAGCACGTGAAGCACCTTCCCCAGGCATTCTTCGAGGGCTTCAACGCGTCGTATTATAACCAGCAAATCAATCACGACGCTAATGACCTTGTCATCTTCGTAATCAACTCGGTTGTGGGGGTTTCAAGCAACGTTATCACCCTTTTGTCCGCCCTGTTTGTTCTCGGTAGCCTGAATATCAAGTTGAGTGTGGTCTGCCTTGTTCTTGCGGCAGCGAGTGCCGCTTTTTATGCGGTTTCACGCGCAAGGCTGTTTGAGAGAAGTTTTGACGTACAAGAGCAGAGCGCTAGGTTTTTTTCCTGTCTACAAGATCAGTTGGAGAAAGTTGATTTCATCCGCAAACATGCTTTGTTCGATAGGTCCCGCGCTGTACTGGTCGAAGCTTTTAATGGGCTCTATCCAACGATGAGAGCAAATCAGGAAGTAGGGTCTAGATTTACCTTTGGCAACGCGTTGGTCGCTTCCGCCGCTCAAGGATGTCTTCTTGCTGTGGGCGCGGTTGAAGTGATGGGCGGGAGACTGTTGCCTGGTTTTCTCGTGACTGCTGTTGGATATTATTCGAACTTAAGCTCAGCGGTACAGTATTTGTTGGGCTGGGGAAGGGATTACCAGACTAATCGCGTATGCTATGAGCGGCTGAAAAGAATTTGGGATGTCCCGGTGGAAGCGAATGGCAAATTGGCGCTTGGTCCGATTGAGGAAATCCGTCTAGAGAACATCAAGCTACGTTATCCAGGGGCGGAAAGGGTCGCGTTAAGCATTGAGGGGCTCGCGTTTTCCAGGGGTCGGCTATATGGAATCTCGGGGCCGAATGGTTCGGGGAAGAGCTCGCTGCTGTCAGTGATATTGGGGCTATATCCAGATGACACAGAAGGGGCCGTTCGCTACAACGGGGTGTCACAGCGTTGCATCGATCGATATGCATTGCGGCGGTGTCGAGTCAGCATTACGGAGCAAGAACCCCCTATCGTTGAGGGGACGATTCTCGATAATCTTACGCTGCTTTCTGATGATTACGAGATGGATAAGCTGAATCGGATGCTTGTCATATTGGGGCTAGACGAAATGGTTGCTTCTGTGGAGAACGGGGCAACGGCGATGCTTGACGGCGGGAAAGGAGGGGTGTCCGGCGGCGAGAAGCAAAAGATTGCAATTGTGAGACAGCTGTTGAAATCGCCGGACGTTATGCTTTTTGATGAACCGACCTCAGCACTTGATGCGAAGAGTCGAGGCGCGCTGATCAAATTGCTTCATGAAATTAAGAGAGACCATATTGTAATCGTTGTCACTCATGACGAGGAGATGCTTGCCGCCTGTGACGAGGTCATTTCGACGGCTGGATGATTATCGGATTGTGGCGTTGAAGACCAAGAAACTTGAAATGGCGTGGGCTCTGGGTAGGTCTCCACGGGTACGCCGTCGGTGCTGTACTCGACCGCCCGGCAAGAAGGTTTTATAGCGTGTTTCCCCAGAGAGGTCCCTTTGTCCGGTAGTGGCGAGGGGAGCCTCTCTTTTGCTCACCTCTTGCGGCGGAGGGGGACACCATGCGCCTATGCAGGACAAACTGCGCGTTCTTGTCGAATGATGGGCTATGTGTAGAGATGATGGTCTCGGGTAGAGGCCGTGTCGCGCTCGGCTGCGATGAGCCAGGCAATTCAATCTTCATCCGGGAGGGCCTTGGCAAGACAAGCAGGGCGAAGACCTTGGCGACGTTCGGGAGCCGTGTGGCGCCCGGCTCCACGCTCATCCACGACATGGAGCCGGGCGCCACACGGCTCCCGTCAACAATCTGTCACTGAAGAGCCAGCACTACAACGCGAAGCTGCTCAAGGGCGTTCCCGACGGCCAGAACCCGCTGGGGCCCGTGAACCGGATGCGCTACTTCATGCAGTGCTTCCTGAGGGCTCATCCCGGCTCCAACCGGGACGACATGCGGGGCTGTGGCTATGAGTCCGCCCGAGGACAAGCTTGAGAAGGTCGCGATGGTGCTCGATCGGGCAATGCGATACCCGAAAACGCTCAGGTTCAGGCAGTTCTATGCAAGAAAGCCCAGTTCAGATGAGTTCGACGAGCAATATTTATCAACACAGTGCAAGGGGGGATTATATTTGTATTTCATCCGTGTTGAGCTTCACACGGTGCGCGACTCATCGCAAACTGGCGGGCGCAGCGGAAAGAAAACCGACTGCAGACGAACGATCGATATCGGGAGCAAATAGCCACCGGATGCTTTTCGGTCTCCTACGCGTCGACCTCCGCGATTTCTTCTGCGTCTCGCCAAGTTGAAAGGAGCGATGTCGAAAACTCCTTTTCGGTTAGCGTCAAGACATCCTTCACGCAAAAACCTTTCAATTTGTCAGGAAGCCCAAAACGCGCTTTTTTCCTAATCGAGCTGGCAACCCGCTTCAACGCGGTCTTGTTCTTGTCCTCGTTGTATACCAAAACAAAGACGCAGTGCTCGCGAAACCATCTCGTCCTCTTTCCCCACAGGTCCGAGCAGATCAAAACGCTGTCCTTGCACTTCTCGATGAGGGCGTCCCTTTGGCCAAGATTGATACCAAGCTCTTCGTCATCCTTGGGATTGAGCCTCTTCCCCAGCGTCTCCTTCAGACTGCCGTTTTTAAATTCGACTAGATATAACGTTTCCCGATCGCAATACAGCGCATCGGCGGAGCGCGGGAGTTGCATCCACCTATTGACCTTCTTGCAGTAGCATTCTTTAACAGAGTCAAAATTGACAACAGGCAAATCGTCATCCACAAGAGAGACGCTCCCGTCTCTGGATGTTTTGGAGATGGTCGACGTGCAGTCCCTTAGGATACAGGTCCTGCAACGGGAGCAACCATCGCTGCCATCTGGCACCACGGGAGAGTTCGGATGAGGGCAGGAGGCGCACAGGTCGCTACTCAAGGCCGTACTCCTCCCTCTCAAGCGTATCAAAAGGAGCCGCCAGCTTCTCGTAGGCGACCTCAGTCGAGCCGGTTATTTCGGCAAAGCGAGAGCGTCCATCAGCGCAGGTCTCCGCAAGATAATATGAGCACAATCCATCAACAGCGTGCTTCTTAGAATACACTTCGATCGCATTCAAGAAATATGGACTATGGGTGCTCATTAAGACGTGCATCCCGAGCTCTTTCTGGAGCAGCACGATTATCTCGGCGAAGGCCAGCTGCCATGCAGGATGAAGATGAATCTCGGGTTCATCGAGGATAATAGTCCCTCCGGCATCTAGCGCGCCGGACTTCAAGAGCACCTTCATGATGGCGAACGTCTTCAAGCCAGCAGAAAGGTTCCCAGGCTCCAACCCCCGAGCGAAGCCCTCTTCGAGATACGTAAGGTGACCGCGACTTTCGCTCCTCTCGAAATACCCCGGACATAAGGAGGAGACCTTGTCCATGAGAACCTTCAGGTGCCGCTCCTTCGCGATCTCGTCGAACAGCGAGGACTCGCTGTCATCGTTACGGATGGTCGCCTGAATCAAATCTTGCCGCAGCTCCTCCTGGTGTCCAAGGAGGGGCCTGAACCGAAAAGCGGGGCCGTAGGGCCCTCCGAGAGAATCGATCAGGAACGGGTCGTCCAGATAATGCGCCCTGAATCGCAAAACCCTCCTATCGTGCACCTCCGCCACCTCGTCACCTGCAACCGAGAAAACCGTAGATGCGTCCTTTATCTGGAGTTCGACCTTCCCGGGCTCTTCGCCGAAAACCGAATTGATCTGGCCGTTGAACTCGCTTTGGAACCTGTTTGTCGCAATCGCACGAAATACCTCATCATCGGAGATATCCATGATCTCGATAATCTGATCGGCAACTCCTGCTACGCCATTCGTGAAATCGGATTCGATCTCACGGGAGATCTCCTCCCCGTAATACTCCTTTATCTCATCAATAAGCTCGTCCCTCGTGCACTCGCCCGAAAAAACCCTGTCGATGAAACCATTCATTCTTCCAGCAGTTCGCCTGTGGCGAGACGTGGAGTCGAGAGGGCCTCCCACATATGCCTTCCTGATGGCGCGTTCAACACTATTGCGCCTCATGCGGTCGATTTTGTTCTCCGAATCGGACATGCTGTTGAAGGCCGCATAAAGCGCTTTTCCAACCGTGCTTTTCCCCGTCCCGTTCTCCCCGGCGATCACGGCAATGCCATTAATCTCGATATCGGCCTCAGCGACCCTGCCGATGTTTTTCACCTTGATTTTCAATGCATATCACCAGCTCTAAACTCGCGAGACTCAATAGCTCGATTATCGCACAGGGAGATCGACTTCTCGAGGACTCCCTAAATGGAACGCGCGGGGAGGACATGGCTCGCCGCCGTCCGCTTTGCGTTCGCGCGGGGAAGGGCGACGACCAGGGGCCTCTCCGGGCTCATCAAGAGGAGCGCCGGATCCTCCTCGTCCATTTGAACTGTATTGTATCCCAGGACACTTGACTTAGAGGAATGGCGTTGAGCGGCGATAATCGTTTCAGCGCCAAAAAGAAAGGAGTGTTCAGTCATGGCAGATAGGCTCTCCTGCACAGCGGGGCACCGCACCGAGGCCGCAGACTTCGCCGTCGCGTCGGGGAAGCCCATCGCCCAAGTTGCCGCCGACCTCGGCATCAATGAGAAGATCCTGGGAAGATGGGTGACGGTCAGAAAGAAGGAACTGGCCAACCACCCGGTCGCGGCGGCCGCGGCCAAGACCGAGACCGCCGAGATGAGGGCCGCCCGCAAGTGCATGCGCGAGCTCGAGCTCGAGAACGAGTTCCTAAAAAGCCCCGACCTCACATTGGAGGCCGGGGCCAGTAGATTTTTGGGACATGTCTAGAAATCTACCCATGCAGGAAGCGGCATGTGCCGAGCATGTCGCGTGCTAGGTTTTGAGGCATGCCACAAAACCTAGCACGGGGGAGTGGCTACTCGGCGTCGGCGAAGCCGTTGGGGTTATGGCTCTGCCAATTCCAGCTGTCGCGGCACATGTCTGCGATGTCGTACTGGGCCTTCCAGCCCATCATGCGCTCGGCCTTGGAGGCATCGCACCAGTTGGCGGCGATGTCGCCGGCGCGGCGCTCACGGATCACGTAGGGCAGCTCCTTGCCGCAGGCCTTGGAGAAGGCGGCGACGACCTCGAGTACCGAGGTGCCGGTGCCGGTGCCCAGGTTAAAGATCTCGACGCCGGTCTTGCCGTTCATCCAGTTGAGGGCGGCAACGTGACCAGATGCCAGGTCGCACACGTGGATGTAGTCGCGCACGCCGGTGCCGTCGGGGGTGGGGTAGTCGTTGCCAAAGACCTGAACGGCCTCGAGCTTACCGACGGCGACCTGGGCGACGTAGGGCACCAGGTTGTTGGGGATGCCCTTGGGGTCCTCGCCGATCAGGCCCGACGGATGGGCACCGATGGGATTGAAGTAACGGAGCAGCACGACGTCCCACTCGGGGTCGGCGGTGTGGACGTCCATGAGGATCTGCTCAATCATCCACTTGGTCCAACCATAGGGGTTGGTCGCGGGCTTCTTGGGGTCCTCTTCGGTGACGGGCGG